>Ga0315289_10006077_pt1 | contig 17774 bp, 22 predicted proteins | sample YL17G11_40_MG_FD_203452 | JGI IMG/M metagenome (GOLD analysis project Ga0315289, IMG submission 203452) | Sediment microbial communities from Yellowstone Lake, YNP, Wyoming, USA - YL17G11_40 | ecosystem: Environmental > Aquatic > Freshwater > Lake > Sediment | place: USA: Wyoming | collected... | reverse complement strand
GTTAAAAACTTTACATTTTCAAGCCAAGTAGATGGTGCCTCGCCTAGAAGTATAGAACATCAGCTAAGAATTAATGGGTACAATGTGGTTGCAGGTAATTTTGATTGGAATAGTGTTAAATATTATCTAAGAAGAGGCATACCTATAATAACATGCTATCAAGGTCACTATGTTATACTATGTGGAACAGAAAAAAGAAGTTTAATTATAATGAATCCTTTGTATGATAGTTATCAAAAAATAAGCATTAAAAGTTTTAAAAATATCTGGGAAGACTTTGATACCGTTGGAACTCATTACAAGCAATGGTGCATTCTAGGTCATTAGTCATTTATAAATAGGTAGGTAACATAAATGTCAGAAAAGAAAAGAAAAAATCCTGTAAGGGAATCGGTAAATTTTCCTATAAATGACCCTTGGACATCAAGTGCTCTAGACTTCAATCCGTACTCCAATTATGCGTGGACGACTGGCGGAATCTGGGGCGGCGCTGGTGTTAATTCGTTTGCGTTCTCTGCCCAATACGACCAGGGGTACGGTTATGTTAAACCAGTATACCTTACTACCTACCAATTAAAACTCATTAGAGAACGAAGCAGACAACTTGCTTTTTACAACGAATACTGTGCAGCAACTATAAAGATATTCCAAGATTATGTTGTTGGAGAAGGATTAAAATACAAAGTTATTCCTACTTCAGATAACGTAAATCAAAAACTAGTAAATCAAACACAAGAGTTAATCGATCTTTATTGTGAACACAATCAAATAAACAATTTTGAGAATGAATTTATCTGGAGACTATTAGTCGAAGGAGAATATTGTGTCAGAGGCTTTGAACAATCAAACGGTTTAATTACCATTAGAGCCGTTGAGCCTGATTTAATACTTCCTCCATCTGATTCCAATGACCCAGATATAAGCTTTGGAATATCTTGTAGGTCAGATGATATTCATGATGTGAAAGGATATTGGATCGTTGAAACACCTTGGGCTGGTTTAACACCTACTCTAGTAGACAAATCAGAAATCAATTACATGAAAGTGTTAACACCAAGTAACAGTAAAAGAGGTTTGCCTTACAGTTTTGCTGTAGATAGTAATTACAGAAACGCTGAAAGAGTATTAGAATCTATGATATCATTGGCAATATCTCGTTCTAAAGTCAGTATGATTAGAAAAATTATGAATAGTCCTCCTGAAGCTATAACAGCCCTTACTCAGAAGACAACTAATATTAGTTATACCGATCCTGCAACACAACAACAATTAAACTTCCAGAACTTACCTAACAGTTCAATTCTTACAACATCTGGAAACATTGAATATGAATTCCCAGATATTCAATTAGGATCTGAAGACAGCCAAATAACCCTCATGGCTAATCTAAGGGCTATTTGCGCCCATTACGGCATCAGTGAAGTCATGCTTACTCAGAACCTCGAGAATGGGTCTTATAGTGCCCATCAGGTACAGGAAAGCCCTAGCTTTAAGACCTTTATTCGCTGGCAGAAACTTCTCTCTGACTTCATGTGTACACGCCGCACTCAGCCCAATCCTAGTCTGATGTGGAAACAAGTAACTTATGCTGTCAGGAAGGGATTATTGCCTGAGAATGCCCTTACAGATGTCAAGATTATCGCAGAATCTCCAAGCTTATTAACCAGAGACTTTTTAAAAGAAGCCCAAGCTGAAAAGATATTGGTCGATATGGGTGTTCAGTCAAAACAATCGGTAGCTTCTTCACATGGATTAGATTTAGAAGAACAACAAGGTCATACCAGTAATGATAACAGTCTTGAAGCAATTGTGAAGAGTGTAACTCAATTACAGAGTGCAGGAGTTGAAGGAGAGCAAGGTCGAAAGATATTGAAAATATATCATCCAAATGTGGATGATGAAGTTATTAATGGGTTTTTTAATATACAGGAAAATAATGAAGAAAAACAAGACCTTAAACCAAAGAAAAATAGTAAAAATAGTAATAGACCCAACTCCTGAGTATGTAGTTAAATATACACCGCTTGTCAAATCAATAGCAAATTATTTTTATGCATTAAATGCAAATGTAGAATTAGAAGATTTAATTCAAGAAGGTTATATAGGTCTTCTTATGGCAATAAGAAGATATGATAATACTAAAAATGTAAGTTTAGGTGCATTTGCAAATAGATATGTTTTTGGCAGGATATATAGAAGTCTTCTTGGTACTAAGAACTTAATTCATAATAAAAAGATGTTACTAATGGAATTATCAGATAAAATTATAGATTCTAAGGATAGTAAAGTATTCTTAATTGATTTATATGATTTTATTGAAACCAGATATGCTGATTTTGAAGCGGAAGCGTTAAAAATGTTTTTGCAGAATTATTCCAAATCTGAAATATTCAAAAAGACCAAGATGAGCAGCGATGAATTTAATAATCTATTAGATGATTTTAAGAAGAACTTCGAGTAAACTGTCATATTATTAGTAGCATGAGAAAAAAAACCAAAAACATAATTGATGCTACATCTGTACTAGAAGCCCATGAATTGAAGGGTAACCTAGTAAAGAATGTTAAAGTTTTGGGGCAACATAGTCGTAATGGTAGGTATTATCCATTGGATGTTATGGCTAAAGCCCTTCCAAAATATGATGGAATAGTAGTCAATCTCGATCACAAGCCAAACGAACCAAGAAGTGTATTGGAAAGGTTTGGCAGAATAATTAATCCTCGTCTAGAGTCTGATGGAATTTATGGGGACTTAGAATTTAACACAGGGCATGCGTGGGCGGGAGCGTTTGAGTATTTTGTTCAGAACCAGCCCGATGCCATTGGTCTCAGTCATGCTGCGATAGCAAAAACGAGAATGGACCATAAAACTGGTGAAGAGATAGTAGAAGATATCACAGAACTAGATAGCGTGGATATCGTTCATTCAGCCGCTACCAATAAAAATTTATTCGAATCTTACAACTTGATTATGGAGTCTCTAATGAAGAAAAAGAAAGAAGAAGCAACCTTGGTTATGCCGGGGAAGCACGTTAATGTTCCCGAAGAAGGGCTCATGGAGCCTAAGCTTGGTGGACAAGTAATTGGCGAAGGCGACTGCGAAGAGCCAGAAGTCAAAGAAGGTGAGGAGAAGGAATTCGAATCATATGAAGCATACTGTGACAACATGAAAAAAGAGATGCATAACATTCTCAAAAGCCATGAAGGTGATCATGATATGGCTGTTAACAAAATGATGGAACTCATGATGCCTAAAGATATGGATATGAAATCTGAAGGTGCTGTTCCCAAAGAAGTAATGGGATTAGATGAATCAGAAGATTCTGATGTGGATGACAAAGTCAAAGCTGAAGAATCAATCCGTAAATCAAACAAACTTGGTTTCAAGCTAATTTTAGAAGAGCTTGATTCCTATCGTGTACGTGAGAAGCATGTACAAAGCGTAATCAAAATCAAAGATTACTGTAAGAAAGTTGGTCTTGCTGACAAATTAGTTACCGAAGCATTTGTCGATGTTTTGGAATCAGTTCCAGAATCAAAATGGCAGAAACTAGTTGAGGACCGCAAGAGTATTGTTGCCACATCTAAACAACCAATCTCATTTGGAGCTGATGTAGCACAAAACCAAAAACAACTTACAGTAGACGAACTCGTAAAAGCCTTAAGGTCTTAAGAAAAAGGAGATTATACAATGGGACAATGTTTATATATCAGAGAATCAGCTAATCAGACTATCATTCCAGTCCGCACTGCAGATGGTGTGAATATTGGTGACATAGTAGCTTATGACAGTGGATATGCAATATCTGCTGCTGACTTTGTGTGGAATACAGATTTAGCAACAACTCAGACAGACTTTGTTAGCAATCTATTAGGTCATTCATACCAATACAAAGCAGAATTAAGTAATCAAGTATATGGTGCCAATCAACCCAACACTTTAGGTGTTTCTACTAGCGGTGTTTACGAAGCTGATTGTGCTTCTACTACCTTTAATGTGGGCGACTATGTAGGAATGGCGAAAGCGTCTGGTAATGCTTTGCTTCCACAAACCGTAGCTTCCGTACCATCTTTAGCCAGAGCCATCGGCGTTGTCGTCGAAGCTGGCGCTAGCTTAACCAGAGTTAAGTTTAGACTACTCAGTAAAGTATTACCACTAGCCCGCTAATCAAAAAATAAGGAGACGATACAATGAGTTTTGAACACAAATTAAAAAGCATTTATGAAAGCAACGGGCGTGATGCCACTTATGCTGCTCTTCATGATGCCATTGCAGAAAAGAAGATTGATGCCAACAGAGATTGGTCAATCCGCAGACTATTCGAAGCATTCCACGGTCACGACTGGATGGAAAAAATGCAGGGTGGCAAGCCAATTATGGAATCGCCAGAATCTGTATCCCTATCAAGCCAAGCCGCTGTAGGCATTGCTGGTCAGTTCTTGCTATCTATTATCAAGGACGCATACAATGCACAAAAAAGTTCAGTAGATGAGCTTATTACTACTATTGGTGTGAGCAACCAAAATCTTGGTGCTGAAGTTGTAGGCTATGTGTCTTCACCTTCTTCACTAGGCGAAGTCGTAAATGAAGGCGAAGCTTTTCCTGCCGACATCGTTGCAACACAATCAGTCACACTTCCTTCAATTGTGAAGTGGGGACGTATCCTCAATGTTAGCTTTGAAGCTGCTGCTGGCGACAAAACAAGCCAGATCATTAAGCAAGCTGAGATGATTGGAACAACCACCAAGACTTCCGTTACTTACCACAAGTACAATGTTATTCTTGGTTTCCTAAACCAATACATTTTCAACACAAACCAGCTTTCAACCTACTACACTGCCGCTGCTGCAGGTCCATTCGTCAACAAAATTACAAGTTTCAACATAACTGATTATTCATCGATTAATCAGCTAGAACAAACAATCTTGAATCAAGTTGACCCATACAACCCTAACTTGCCAATCGAGCTTCTCGACCGCAAGCAAGTTCTAGTTGTTCCTCAATCACTTTACAAGCTAAAGACTATTCTCGAAGGCGAAGCCGTTCGTGGTGGAAACTATGCAGTTGCAGGTAACAACATTGCTACCTATGCTAAGAACCCACTAGTAGCTGGTGAGTACGAAGTGCATAGTGACATCTATGTACAGAAGGTTCTTCAGTCCAATGGTATGTCTTATGCAGACAGTGCAAACTTCATTCTATTCGGCAATCTAAAGAAAGCGTTCATGTATCGTGAATTTAGACCTTTAGAACTCACAATTCTACCTCAACCATCTACATGGAACATTACTAATGACACATTGTTCTCTTGTAGAGCTGTTACAATGGGAAGTGCTGGTGTGTATGAACCAAGAGCTGTTTGTCTCGGCGTAGTATCTTAATATAACTTCTCCCGAAGTTTTACCACAGCCTCAGACTATAATAAGTCTGAGGTTGTGTCATTTTAAAAGTAGGACCATATGGCAAAAAAGAAAAAAGAAGAGAACAATAGGGATATAGATGAAGTCAAGGAAGACAATTTAACGCTGAAACTGTATGAAGTAAGTCTTCCAGCTTTGCCATCTATGGAGATTCACGCTTTTAATGAAGCGGAAGCAGTCTCGGGATATAATTCTTTCTTAAATGTTGTGTCTACTGTAAATAAACATAAAGTTACGATTTTAAAATAGTTTTAATTTAATAGAGACTGTTAAGCCTCCTATTGCCATATGGTAATGGGAGGTTTTTTTAATGTCATTTAATACTAGAGGTCAAAATGAATAAATTTTCAGCATTCCATGAAGCAAGATGGACTGCGTCCACTCGAAGCGACAAAAAATATATGGTTAAGGTTGGAGATAGAACAGTCCATTTTGGCGATCCGAATATGCGAGTGAAACAATCTAATCCTGAAAGAAAAGCAAGCTTCTGTGCTCGTCATAATTGTGATAGTAAGTCTGATAAGAAGACCGCTGGTTATTGGGCTTGCAAGTTGTGGAAATGTCGAACCGGAGGTAAATAATGGCTACAAGTTATGAATCCCTAGTCACTCTTAGAACCAGTTACATAGATATATTAACTCAGGATGCACTCAATGGATCTCCGCCCACGCACACTATCGATGGCATTAGCATCGATGCAAATACTTGGAGAAAAAATTTACTTCAACAAATAACTGATATAAATAATATCTTAAGTCAATTAAATCCAATGGAAGACCATAGCATCATTATATGAATAGTCCTCTTATTAACCTGACATATGTATACAAATGGTTTTACAACCGTCAGACAGTAACTGTAATTAATCCAGACGGTAGTACATTTGTTACTACTGATGCGATTATGCGTGTTACAGAAGACGATATGGAAGAGATAGACCGTGATGGTACATGGGGTCATAGGGTAAGAGTTAATTGGCTTTTGTTTAAAACGGTAGTCCCTTCTGCTGCAATGCCGCAGATTAACACCAAGATTATAGATAGTACTGGGACTATTTGGTATGTAAATGATATAGAAAACAAGTATTTTGGAAACTGCATAAAGTTATTTACCGAGAGCAGGGCTGGTCAATTAACGCAGGATGAGCAATTCCCTCCCGTACCTACGACTACCACTACATTGCCTCCAGGCAACGTCACAATCACTTCTAATGTGAATCCAGCAGCCTTTGGGCAGAATATAACCATTACAGTTACGGTGAGCCCCTGATGCCATTTACAACTACACCACCGCCATCTGGAACAGTCACCCTATATAACTTTGGTGAGCCATTAATTACATTGCCTTTAGTAAATGGTGTAGCGACATATAACACTAACAGCCTTCCACCGGGTAATAACCCAATAACAGTTCAATATTCTGGTGACACTTATTGGAATCCAGTTTTATCTAATCCTTATTTTATAGGCATTTATGCGGCAACATCTTCTACTACTTCTACAAGTACTACTTCCACTACTAGTACTACTTCTACTACTAGCACTACTCCAATACCAACAACAACCACAACCACAACCAGTACCACAACTACAAGCACAAGCACTACAACAACAACAACTTCTACAACTACAACAGCAGCTCCTACTACAACAACTACAACTACAACCAGCACGACTACTACAGTAGCTCCAACAACAACTACAACTACTAGTACTACAACAACTACCACTACAACTACAACTACTAGTACCACTACTACAACTACGCCTGCGCCGACTACGACTAGTACAACTACAACTACAACTACAAGTACTACTACAACTACTACTACGCCTGCACCTACAACTACAAGTACTACCACAACTAGTACAAGCACAACAACAACTACAACTACAACTACAACTACAACTACAACTACGCCTGCGCCGACTACGACTAGTACAACTACAACTACAACTAGTACTACAACTACAACAACTACAACACCGGCACCTACAACTACTAGCACCACTTCTACAACAACAACTAGCACCACTTCTACAACAACTACTAGTACTACAAGTACCACTTCTACAACTACAACCACAACTACAACAACTACAACATTAGCCCCAACTTATACTTACACAGTAGGCAATAATAACAATGGTGAACTATTATTAGGAAACCTTACTAATCAGCAAATTTGGCAAAATGTTTTGCCACCAATACCAAGCCATCCGAGTACAACAGCAATTAACCAACTAGTAAGTATTAGAAGTTCTGAAAGCGGAACTCTAAGATGGACCGTATTCTTATTACTAGCAGATAATAATGTTTACCAATACAACAGATTAAATACAAATTACACTTATAATAAGATTAATACAACTGGGATTGGCAATATCACTCTTATAGCTGATGGATATGGTTATTTTGCTATGATTAATAGCGCCGGAGATGGATACGGATGGGGTGACAATGCATTGGGTCAGCTAGGTAACGGCACCGCAGGAAACACTTCGTACTGGAATGCAACTACAGGAACACCAAGTCTATTCCTAACTACCAATCGTACAGGAGCCAAATGGAGTAATATCTACTGCGGTGGCTATGGAACAGTCTTATTAGACGATGCCGGATTCTACTACTATGTGGGCATAGAAGACCCAGTTTTATTTACGTACACAACAACACCATACAAAAAATGGGGCTCAACATTCACCTACCCGACTTATAAATTTACCGGCGGTTGCTACAACGGTGCTTTCTGGAATGATACTGAATTCTGGGGCTTCGGAGCCAATAACTTTGGTCAGATTCCCGGTGGTTCGACACCCAATCAAGCAGTACCATTCTTGATGTCTCCCCTACTAAATGTTGGCGAAAAGATTAAGGAAGTTGTCTCCATGTACGAAAACTACATGATTCTCACAACAGATGGTAGATTACTTGGAATAGGAAATGGTGGCGATTGGAGCTTTGGTAACGGCAGCAATGCTAATCTAAGTTCTTGGACATACATAACTACTTTCCCAACTACTGCCAAGTTTGCTCCTACAGATAATTCATATCAATCCACTCCCGGTCAGAGTACGATGATTACTGATGTTCCAAGCAATCAGGTATGGGCTTGTGGTTATGCTGGTAACATAAATGCAACTTACAACAAGTGGGGAATACCAGCAACTGGAACAAGTCCTGCACCAAACTGGTTTGTTATCATAACTGAACAATGCACAGTGATTTATAACAACTATCAAAGTACATGGGTTTATGCTCCAAATGGACTTTCCACTAGCGTGTTCTTAGCTACTAGTGGCACAAATGAAAACTTCTTGGCATACGGACCAAACGATACTGACTTAATTCAATGGACAAGTGGATAATGTCATTTACTTTTAGAGGCATAAATTGAGTTATTGGTATGACATAATTGCGAATGTTAAAGCTGATTTAGACAATGCTTTGACTACACTTTCAGTTCCTACCGTAATTAAACGAAGGAACACATATGTCGGTACAGATCCACTACCAGTAGTTATTATCTCTCCGGGAGACAAAGAAGTAGTAAAATCGACTGACTTCAATCTAGGAACAACTGTAATCTATCCAGTTACTGTAAATTTAATATATCCAGATGATAGAATTAATGATTTAGCGGCAGACGCACAAGCATATTTGGATATTAGACAAGCTATAAGACAAAGATTGTATTATCCTTTATTAATAAATGTTAATACAGTTTACGATGTGAATGGTGAAGCAACTAAACCATTTACTTTATATGATCAAAAGAGTACATATTCGACAACTCAGTGGACATGTACGTATCAAAATCTAGAACAGAGGAGGGCATATTCGCCATGAGTTTTTCACATACAATCACATATCAGTTTTCATCCAACGGTGCGCCAGCTACACTTTTCACATCGAGCAACAGTTTCGATGGGCAAGTGGATGTCAGCGTAGATGTACCAGCAGCATCAAGCAACTTCAGCATTGTTTGCCCTGTAAACACCACATTGCTTCAGTCGTTAGTCATTTGGACTACTGGCGCTTGCACAGTTTTAACTAAGGATTCCGGCGGCGCTACGCTTGACACACTAACATTTGGCGCTGCTAATCAGCCCCTAATCTGGAATGTCAGCAGCCCCGGCAGTAATCCTCTATCAGGGACGATTGCTACATTGGCTGTTACCTGCACACCTGCAGTCACAGTGAATGCATACTTCGGACTTAATGTTTAAAAGGTAAATATGAGTTTACAAGCAGCTTCTTCATCTAATAGTTTAAACTGGGTTCAGCAACAATTGAACCCAGGCTTTAGTTCTTCATTGCAAAATGATAGCTGGATATACAGTAAATCTTATACTATATCCGAATCTGGTGTAAATTCATTATATGCTGCTCAAAGCACATTAGCTCCATCAGCATCGATAACAATTGACTTGCAAAATGTTATAGACTTTTTCAATAATACAATGATATTTGAAAGAGTTTATACATTACAATTTAGTGCTGTAGATGCTGACATAGAGATAGGACCAAGCGTAAGCAATCCAGTACAATGGTTTTTTGGTACTACTACTGATAGTATTGTTGTTAAATCTAATAGTGATTTTTCATATAATACGACTTATCCTTTTGTTGTAAGTGGTAGTGCAAAAAATATAACATTGACCAATCTTTCGGGTACTACTATAGCAACTTATAAGATAGCAATTCTAGGTGGTGTGGCTGCGCCAACGACTACCACTACCACAACGACCACACCACTTCCAACTACTTCTACTACAAGTACAAGTACTACCAGTACAAGTAGTACAACAAGTACAAGCACAACAAGTACTAGTAGTACTACAAGTACAAGTACAACAACTAGTGCTCCTTTGACGATACTGTCAAGTAGCCCAATACCTAGTGGCACACAAGGGTTCAGTTATGCGTTCACGTTTAGTGCTAGTGGCGGACTAGTACCATACCAATGGACGATAACAAGCGGAAGTGTTCCCCCTAACACATCGTTGGATATTAACACCGCAACATTAGGTGGAGTATTGGCAGGAGGAAGCAGCGGTACATATAACTTTAATGTTACATGCACTGATGCTAATCTTGCCAGCGTTACATCCCCCTTCAGTTTATTCATAGCATAATAAGGAGATATAACAATGGCATATTTTGCAGGAAAATTCGGTTCAGCTTCATACAACGGCGGCACTCTATGTGCAGACAACTGGGAACTAAGTGTAGACCAGAACAACAGCGAAGTTTCAAACTTCTGTATTGGCATTCAACAAGCATTCATTCCTAACTTGACTGGTGGAACAGTCACAATGGAAGGACCTGTTAACACAGGCGGAGTCAAGATTCCGAATGCACCGACTGTAGGTGAAACCTATTGCACTTTAGTTTTAGGTGTTGGTCCTGGTTTGGGCTTTACTGTCAATGGACTAATCACAAATCAAAGCTTCACACAAGACATACAGGAACACGCTAGATTCAGCATGGAAGTACAGATTACTCCCGCTCTAACTCTAGCATCTTAATAAACTATGCCACAAGCCTATTATCAAGGGCATAAAGGACGATTCGTTCTTAATACCTATCCTGACAATATATTCACATTCTCGTCTTGGACTTACCGGGACGAGAATAGAATAATTGACATAAGCAATACTTATTCTAATGGTAAAGAACAATTCATTGAGAACTTGATAGGTGGCACAATAACTGGTGATGGATTTTTAACACAACTTTTATATGAGTTTGTTGCGTCAAAACAATTAAAACCAGGTCAAGAGATAAAAGTTAATCTTTATTTAAATTGGGAATCTAATCCAAAACTTGGTTTTACTGGTCTAGATGCTGTAATACAGGATTTTGAAACTACTGTAGATGTTTCAGGCACAGCAACATTCACATTAAACGCAGTTATATCAGAGCCCAAACTTTAAGTCATTTAATACTAGAGGTATTAATGGCTTCGTTAGAAAAAGCGTGGACTGGTTCAGCCGGACTAATGTACTATGGAAATCTCTTGTTGTTTACCGACAAGTGGGATGTAACCATTGAACAAGACATTATAGATATTAGTAATATCAGTGCGTATGAAACTGTAGGGCAATTGCCTGCACCAGTAGATTATGATGGGAATCCCGGCAATGCAACTTTAATTTTTCCAAAAAATGCACCCGATCCACTAAAACCATATGATGCAAAATCAAACGCACAATTAAGCAGAAAACAATCGCAATACGGTACGGCTAGAATCAATTTAGATGGTGGCATGCGAATGGCAACCATTGAGATATCTGGTTTGTGTGCCACATATCAGCCAGACCAAAATTATTTTCCACGAATAAGTAACTATGTATATATACAGCTAAGTAATAGTATTGACCCAACTAAAACTGTGTTCAATTTTCCAATCTGCATAGTTAAAGAAGTTAGTTTAAGCTTCGACATTAAAAACTATCAAAGGTGGAGAATGGTAGCAGTTACGACGGGTGAATTCGATGTTTTCCCGGGAGTCGATCCGGCATAAAAGAGGTATCATGAGAACAGTATCAGATGTATTACAGAATCATGGCGGACATGTTGAGTTTACTACCAAGGATAATAAGGTAATCAAGGTTAAATATTTGACATTAAAAGCGATGTCGGAATATGAAAACAAGCTACAGAATAAAGCCATAAGGCAATTGGCGCAGCAAAAAGATGCCATACCCCAAGATATATATATGAAAATGTTTTCTGAACTAATGGACAATGTAGCAGTCGGACATTACGCATTTGGATCTGAATTGTGCTCAAAATCTTTAACAACCATACAAGGCATTACTTCTTTGATTAGCATTTTGTGTGATGTTTCAGAAGATGAAGCTCTTGAACTATTAGCTAATAATAAAGATGATTTTAAACTAGTGTTTGATGAAGTAGTAAGAAAGAGTATCGGAAGTAAAGATGACGAGGGAGAAGATACAGAAAAAAAAAGATAAAGGTCCCACACTGGAGTCAGATAGTAGCCGAATTACTGGATAGTGATAGTTATGGATTAACAATGGAACAAATAAGCAATCTCACAGTTAGGCAAATATCTTTTCTGTATTACAGACCTAGAGATAAGGAAACAGGAAAAGGAAAAACTCTACCTTATTATTATGCATCTAAACAAGATAAAAAAATACAACAAAGAGCTATGTTTTGGAACATGGGTAAGAGTCTAGGCAAAACTGAAGAGGAGATACAAAAAATGTGGGATGAGGCGATAAAAGATGGCTAGTACACTAGATGCTATAGTTGCTAGTATTGGGCAAGTTCTTTCTGGACTTAGTTCTGGCATTGGCATTTTAACAAGCAATATTAGTACATTAGCTGGACCAGTAATTAACAATCTGTCTAACAATTTAGGCAATTTAAGTGTAAATTTAAATCAATTTACCACTAATGTATTGGCTGGTCTCAGTAATGTAGTGAATTCATTAACCAATAATCTCAATAATTTTTCTCATAGTTTTTCAAATGTTGCTCCAGAAATCGGAAAGATAAAAGAATCAGTTAAAATTATATCTGCTCCAATTAAGTTTGCTGTGTCTGGTTTTGAGAGTTTAATAGATTCTATTTTAGATGTAAAAAATGGTTTTATAAATGCTGCCAAGGCTACTGCATCTTATGTAAAAGCTTTTTCTCCTGTTGCATTTAAGTTTTTTGAAAATGCGATGTATGATTTACATGGAGTTATTGGTTCTTTATTATTGCCAGTATTAGAATCATTTACAGCTATTGTTAGAACTGTTGCAGATTCATTAGTTCCTATTGTTGAAAAATTAAAACCAGCTTTTGAACAAATAGCAAGTGCAATAATATCGTTTTTAGTACCTATACTAAATACTTTTTTTAATGTATTAGATAAATTAACACCAATTATTACTAGATTTGCAAGTATACTTGGTCCTTTGGCTAGCAAAATAGGTGAGTTTGTTTCATTGCTGGGCGATGAATTAGGCAATATAGCTATTAGTATTGCCGAATCATTTTTAAATTTACTTGAAGCTTTAATGCCATTAATTAATGGTTTGATTGTATTGGCAACATCTGCGATTCCTTATACTAGCAATATACTTTTAGCAATGGCAAGTGCAATAGTCGGTGTTACTAGTGCTTTACTTATGGCATTCCTTCCTGCGATCATTACGGCGGCTGGTGTTTTATGGACAGCACTGTCTCCTATTCTACTGCCCGCTCTAGCAATTGCAGCAGCTTTTTTCGCAGTGGTAAAAGCAATCCAATGGTTTACTAGTTGGCTTGGCAAGTCTAAAAAAGAAGATAAGAAAGAAAAGAAAGATTTATTTAAACAAACTGGAGCAAGTGTCGGATATGGTGCAAGAGAAGCTAAGTACCAAAGTGTAGAAGAACTTAGTAGAAGTTTGATTGCTAGCGCTTATTCCGGTGCAGCCAGTATAGAGAAACAAATGCTTAATGTAGAAAAAGAACAACTGGCGGTTTTACAAAAAATAGCAGGACAAAAACTACAAGGTCCAGCATTGGGACAGCCAGCTCCTGGAGTCAGATAATGGCTAAATTTAATCTCAATGATAATTGGTATGAGATAATAGATTCAGAAAGTCCTACTACTTCAACTTTCAACAATTCTTCTTCATCTAGTGTTGCTACATTTTTAATTCCAAATACTGATATAATACCATTTGTACAAGATGTGTTAGGAAGTGCAACATTAAAAAACAATAGTTTTATCTCAAGAGAAATTCCAGCATCTTCTCCTTTATTTTATTGGCAATATGCTAGTAAAATAGTTTCAATAAAAGGTTATAGTCCAGATGGTAATCTTGATGCAAACGCATTAAAACAAGATACTACATATAAAAATATTCAAACTAACATTCCTCCTTATGTAGGTAATTATAAATTTTATAAAATTACAGTACAATTTGAATCAAGACCATACAATGTAATTACTGATGACCAATTATTTAGATATAAAGAAGATAAAAAATACTTTTTACCAAGATTTAGTCCATTTGCAAGAGAAGGATTTGAAGATGAGCCGTCTGATTATACAGATAGAAAAGAATATTTGAGATTTACAAATATAGAATTAGAACCTTATTTTGATAATCTAACATGGGGTAATGGAAACTTTCAATTAGTAGGCGGCGATAATGATGATTTTGATTATGCTGCATTGCCACAAGCAGTTTCTGGTTTAAATAATACAATTATACCAAAATATAAATTATTTTTTAAATGGTATTTTGTACCATTTGAATTTTCAGTTTTAAATAAAAGATGGACAGATTGCTATAACAAAATTAATCAAGAAGCATTTACTGCAAAACGAGGAGATGTAACTTTTGAATTATTTGAGAAAGGTAGTATTTTATTTAAAAAATCTGAGATTAAAAAATACGAACCTTATTATCCATTTGATATAATTAACATTGGACCAAACTCATCTATATATGATTATTTTACTGAATATTATAAAAATCAATACTGTGACATAACATTTGAATGTATATATTGGGATTTGAGTTTAGCAACAAAACCAGCGGCGGATCCGGCTACATATAAACCTTTATTTTGCAAAGATCCAGATAGTATGTTCAATAGATTATTAAATCCAGTACAACAAAACTGGTTTTATGCAGAGACAGCAAAAGAAAAACAAATAGCTAGTCCAATCTTTTGGTCTATACCTTTGCAACTACTATGGACTTATCAGCAAGGACAATAAATGGCATCACCCTTTTTGCAATATCTTTTAGAGAATATAGACAATGAAAGTCCGGGAGACCAAACAGTAGCTCCAGGACAAACTGAAGCTGCCATGTATTTTATTATCGATTGGGACCAGATGTTTAAACTTACACCTGGTGGAGATTTAATATATGCGATGTGGGAAGAGATTCTGGGCAGTAGCGCTATTAATACAAAAAACTGGGCTGTTGGCGGCGCTTTACCAATTAGGGGTGGACTAACCAGAAGTATTCCGATGTCTTTTCCCGGAGACTTAGGCACTTCATTGTATGCTTACGAGTTTTCCATGCAGCCTTATAGTCCGGATGGAAAAATAGCTGATACACCTTGGAACATATTTTATTCAGGTCCAATTCCAGGAAGAAGACAAGATTATTATGGTTTTACTTATTTGGCAACATACAAAAAAGTAAGATTAGAAATTAAATTTAAAACTAGAAATTATTTTATACTCAATGATGCACAATTAGAAGATGCTATTCTTTATCCTAATCTTGCAGTACCAAGAGATTATATTTTTTATGATAAAAAATATAGAAATGTTAATAGACCTCTTGGTGGAAAAAGAGTTGAAATATTTTCTGACCCTGTCACTTATTATGATTTTTGTGAATATTTAAGATATACAGAGATAAATGTAGAACCTAACAATGAGATTATAGTTAATACACAAGGAAAATTATACTGGAGATCAATTTTAGGCGACCCAGAATTTTCTCCAATAAATAATGCACCCATAACAAAAAATAGTTCGGCAGCAAACTATCAAACTATTATTAAAAATAAAGTAAAAATAAAATGGTATCAAATTCCTAAATTAGTTATACAAAATTCAATGTATGCTTATGATATGGGCAAAATTAATTACGGATGGAATTACGACGAACAAACTAATCCTGAAGTATTTAACTACCCATTCTTTAAATTCGCAAATGGAACATTATTATTTACTGGCATAGAAACAACAGAATCGCAATTCAGTTTTCCAAGAGCTAGAGTTGACGACTCCGAATTATCATTATGGGGTAACTTATTTAGTAATCAATATTATGATATAACATTTAATTTTATTCAATATGTTATACCAGAAACACAATTAGCATTGCCCAGTTTAGGCTCATTAGATTTGACTATAAGAGGACAAATGTATTCAAATGGTTTTAACTTCGCACCTCTTCCTAATAACATATTTTACTATGCTCAATCCGTTAATGGAACAGGCGCTCTGGTGAAAGGAACTGTTCCACCATACTGGTCTTTTCCATTCCAGTTATTGTTTGATCCGAGATATGAGGTTTAGAAATGAGCAGAAGTTTTGTACAAGATGATTTAATAAATTCACCCAGTGAATTTTTCCTCGCCAAAATAACGGCAGTGGGCGCACAAGAAGGCACCGGGGAAGACAGCAACTATCCTTGCTCATGGAAGGCTCTCGGATACTACGATAGCATGCGCAGCCTCAATTCTGATGACCTAGCAGGCTATCTATACGGTGATTACACTTTAGATCCACCGTACAATGTCGCTTTCCCCGTATCGGGTGCGGCACCTGCTGTAGGCGATGTGGTACTTATGCGGCTCCGGGGCACAACAGAAGTCAATCAAAATATTTTTGAATTCGTTTCGGGAGGAGGAGGAGGAGGAAGCCCCGCCGCAGGAACCGGATGCCTTTCTGTAAAATCAATCTACTGTAACAACGGCATACTAACAGCGATATTTAGCGATGCAGGTGGATGCATCTCCGGTTGTACTTCTGGCATTGCATACTTAAACCTAAACAGTAAATTAGCAGTACCTAGCGGTAGTACTGTGCTTCTAGAAGATTGGAATGTTTCTTTTGGTGATTTAACCGCTATGGGATTAGGAACAAGCAATACAGGTTTTGAAAACATAGATGTTGTAACCCTAAGTTTAAAAATAACTGTAAATTATATATGGAGCCCAAATTCCACAGTCGGATCTACGAGAGCTGGTCTGGCAGTACTAAACAATGTAGATGCAGACATAAAAGTCGCAGACTTCATGGCTTCCGATAATACAAGAAGTATACATACATGGAGTGGATTTATTAATATTCCTGCTGGTGAATTTTTAAGCATTAAAGCTTTTCAAGACAGCGGAAGTACTGTGTATCTTGGCGATCCGGCAGTTACAGGTAATACAACAATTTTAATCGAAAGACTATGTTAAGGTATGGCATGTACAGGTAACTGCGAGTGGGTCTGGGATTCATTTATTGGTGGATGGATTCAAAATACATTTTGTGATAACTTCACTGAATGTTATTGTGATGGTCCGCCATCTCCCGGTACTGTAGACGGCGAATTATACTTTACTAATTGCGGTCCATTAACACCGCCGACTACAACAACAACCACTGAACCACCCACCACAACTTCTACTACTACCACACCGGCTCCTACAACAACATCTACATCGACAACATCTACATCCACTAGCACAACATCTACATCGACAACTTCTACTAGTACTACCACAACAACTACTGAACCTCCGACTACTACTAGTACAACTACAACAACTACTGAACCTCCGACTACTACTAGTACCACTACTACCAGTACAACTACA
>Ga0315289_10006075_pt1 | contig 17777 bp, 29 predicted proteins | sample YL17G11_40_MG_FD_203452 | JGI IMG/M metagenome (GOLD analysis project Ga0315289, IMG submission 203452) | Sediment microbial communities from Yellowstone Lake, YNP, Wyoming, USA - YL17G11_40 | ecosystem: Environmental > Aquatic > Freshwater > Lake > Sediment | place: USA: Wyoming | collected... | reverse complement strand
CCGGTTTTTTCCTCATTATAGCCGAACTGATTCTGAAATGCCAGATAACAGCCATAAGAAATCTCATTTATGATTATGCAGAGTTTCTGTTTATCTACTGGAAGTCTGTCATTCCACTTATATGCTTCAAGTAAAGTCTTTAAGACACCGGTGAAACAGTTGTAGAAATCATTATCTCCGAATTTAATTGCTATTTTCATAATATCATGTATTGATTACGATGATTATACGTAAAACAATTGCAAATGTTACAAAAATACAGAAGAATTTCAATCTATTCCGGCAAGTTTATCCATAGCTTTTAAGGCTATTGCAAGTACAGTAAATAATCCTATGGAAGCTAAACTCCCAAGAATATATTCTTTAAAAGTAATTATACCCATTAGCCAAAATGCGCCAACGAATAAAAAAGCTGCTATGGATGTTATTCCCAAAAATCTCCAAAATCCTTTCATAAAATCTTTCATATTATTTTAATTTAAGTAGTTGTTCACGTAATTTCAATAATCCCTTTCGCAATTCTTCAAAAGAATAACAAATATCGCCACCATTTTCTTTTGAAAAAATATGCATAACATCCCATTTTTCTGGTTCTTCTTCAAACAAAATAAATCCTGGCTTACCTCGTCCTATTACATAACCAAGTTCAAGGTGTCCGGATTTACCCGCTGGCATACACATAACGCCAATATCTGCTCTGTCGATATGATGTTTATCGAATTCATATATGTGCTGTCCTGCATACCCATTCAATGCTTGCTGATGTGTTGAACCTTTGACTTTTTCATAGTTGCGCCAGAAGTCATCGGCTTCAGGACCCGGAGAGAACCAATCATCGAATACTTCGAATCCCAATTCCCGGAGTTGATTTGCTATGTGTGGTATCTTTTCGTTTTTCAAGCTACCGATTAAATAGATTACTTTCTTTTCCATTATGTTTATTGATATTTATGATTAATAGTCTCTGTCTTTTTGTTTCCAACGTTCAGCGTAGACAAACCGGAAGTCTGGCATTACCACTTCTTCTTGCAACAAGTGCAAGTAAACAGTCTTATAGGTACAGATTTCAGCAAGCCAGCTTAAGTTCTCCACTTCTTCCGGGAGATTGACTGCTCCGAAATATCCTACTCCCAATGCATGTAGTACTTCTTTTGCTCCTTGCATTTCATCATCCATTTTCTGACGAGCATTTGAGGTATAGTTTATCTCCAAATCTTTATAATATTTACATATTGAGCCGAAGACTTTACTGATAATCTCTTGATGATTAGTCTTAGTAATTTTAAGTGGTTTTTCTACCCATCTGCAATTTCCATAACCACTTGTAGATTTTGCATAGTAGGTTTCATCAATGAGGTCGAAGTACTTCATGTTGTAACCTATTCCCCAACCATAATCATACTTGGCTTCGAATAATGCTAAGTCGAAGTACTTTTGTTTTTCTTCATCTGTACTGCCTTTGACAATCGGACCTTTCGCCAATAACCATTGGTAGAAGTCTTCATAGGTATAGTAACCGAAGTTAAAGCAGTGTTGATTGTGAGGGTTCAGCCATATTTTGACTTTCTGACCATCATTATCAAGTTTGCTTTCTTTTAATTCGTGCATTGGTTTACAAATCTCCGATTGCTTTAAATCGTAGTTAAGTCTTTCCAATTTAGTCATGGTGACTGCTTGTCCGGTTATCCGGAATACATCGAGTACTCTGTCAATTATTTTCATATTATTTCTTATTTTTTCTAATTTTTTTGATTATTTCTTCCAAGCATCTGTCTTGTGCATCTTCATAAGTGAGATAACCCAAAGTGCTATCATCAATATACAGAGCATTATAGATGTCTAAGAGTCTCCAATAGCTGAATCTGAACCTATGACCCCACTCACTATCTCCGGCAGCCACACCAATATCTTCAATGCTGTGAATATATCTGTGCTTTTCCATCAGCCAACGGAATGCTTGTTGTCTGAGGGGAGCCAGGCAGAAGTCGGGATTATCCGGGGGAAATGCGATGACTCTGTACATCAATCCACCCTTAGTTAGATTAAATTTATCTGCATCAGTATAGCTACCTATTGAAGCATAGTCATAGCCAAGTTCATACAGTGCTTTACTGATACCGTATGGACAGAATTCAGATTTTTGTATGTTCGTTGTCATCAGTTTATTTAGTTTAGCCATTTAATTGCGACCCACTTATCATAAGGTATGCTATGGTCTTCGGAAGGAGCAAGAAATGGATTATCTTGAAATATTTCTTCCCACTCAGCGACTTCCCACCACCGTTTTTCGTCACCGATTGTTTTAGGGAATATTAAGAATCTCTTACGTCTACGGTGCCAGTTATGAAACTGAGTTCCAGTCTCCACCTTAAACACATCTTTATTAATTTCTGTTCTCATAATTATTCCTTATTAGTGCTTGTACTTTTGAATGCTTCGGGGTACTGTTGTTTTGCGAGGGCAAGCCAACGCATAACATCGTCTTTCTTTTCTCCACCCATCATATTGATTTGCATATCCAATGACATTTCAAACCATCCTTTGCCAAAGAGAAAAGCACAGTAGTTTTCTGTTTCGTTGTCATCAAGAGTAACCTCTTGCCGATAACCTTTGATTTCATTATAGGCATCTTTGAGTACTACCTTTGGAAATCTTTCCCGGACTTCTTTAATGAAGTCATTTTGGTTTTTTATGGCTTCTGCCATTTCTTCACCATAGCCGTAGCCGAAATACATTAAATCAAACATAACTACTTAAGGTTTTCAATTTTGGTTGCAAACACATGGTTGGTACTATCGCTGAGAAAGCCATACTCGAACTTAATCCTCTGCAGCTTTAATGCTCTGTTGTAGATGTTATTCGGGAACGTGTCAAGCATAGTGTTGTTCTGATTAGCGATAAGCTGGCAAGTCTTTTCAATGCTGAAATAACCCTCACGTTGTTTCTCTATGTAGTTTGATAAATCGGCATAGAATTCCGTGAACTGATTGTAATCAATATCCGGATATCTACTTATCCATTTCCAACTGAGATTCTGACCATCGGCAACATTTGCCATGATGATTTTAGTAACTTCAACGAATACGTCTTTATTCATGTTAGTTATCTGTGCCTTAGTCTGGTAGGTCTTCCAGAGTTTATCGTAGAAGCCAAGTTTTTCTTCAACTTTCTGCTGATAAGTGTTGTTGTATTTCTTTGAGGTATTATACATAAACACTGATTGTTTGTAGATAGTCTTGCCGAACTTAAACACGTTGACAATACAGAATAACAGTACTATATAGAATACCCAACGTTTCCACTGAATAGGTTTAGCGGGTGCTTCTTCCTTATCGTCTTCATTCCTTCTGGAACGTCTGTAATTATACTCATCCTTATCATAGATAAATTTAAAAGGACGGTCTGATTTATCATTCACGAATTCTCCGATATAAAGTATTATCAGTACGATATAGCCGATTACTACGACTACGTTAATTGCTACATGAACCCAACGAAAACTCGCACTACCGTCAGAGTATTTAGTATCATTGAAGATACATGTGTTGTCACCAAAGAGCCAAGCTATTAGGAAGACTCCGGCAATAAGAATTGCTGTTAAAGCTAAGAGAATTGCACTACGGGTAATTTTGATGTTTTTCATAATTTTGTTTATTAAAGTTTATAATTCATATCTGTGTTCGCCATTCGGAAGAATGACGGTATTAAACTGTATAATTGAGCAGAGTTCTGCTATTGCTCTTTCAATCGGCAGATTATCTTCTCTGCTGACTGATGAATAGAAAGCTGCGGAGAAGACATTACGTATTTCTCTGTTATCTGCTGACTTATCTTCTGCTATTTTCACATAAACCTCAAGAAGTCTATTGAACATACCATTAAGATAGTCGTGATAATTCCGGTCTTCATCGGGATTCCAACCGTAGTTTTCAAAGAACAACGGTTTGAGGGTGTTAACCCATTTACCAGTCCAAGGATATTTGTCTTTGTAGTGTCCTTTGCAGAGTTTAATCCACTGCTTATCGGTTTGAGATAATTGTATCATTCTGAGTCAGTATTAATATCTTCTTTAGCATCAGTATCAGTAAGCAAATCAATGCCGTATTCTTTCCACTTTCTCTGCATTTTTTTCATTTCATGCTGTGCAGCTTTCGTAACTGCTTCTGCTGTTCCGGTTGGTGGTGACAGTAGTTGTTGAAAGTCATTACAAACGAATTCACATTTGCCGTTTCTCTGAGGATGACAGCATTTGTGTCTGCCTTGTGCTTCGTCATAATGACAGCAATCTTTAATGGTAAGTATAGGACCACCAATTAAAGGTTTCTCAACGATTGCTCCAATATAATGAAGTCTTTCGATTGGAGTCATTTTATCCCATACTTCGACATCCATGCCATCGGGAATGCTTCGATATCTTCTACCGCTTCGTGCCTCAACCGGAGTTTCTTTCTTCTGAAAGTAGTCGATAAGTGGTTGTGCAGCAAGACTCTTAGCGCATTCAATAGCCAGGCTGACTATTTCAGCACGTTCTCTGAGGTTATATTCTTTCATTATGCTTTTCTTAATACTTTTGCATAAACAACAACTGAACCTAATTCATAGTGGAATTCCACTGATAGGACTATCGCATGAATTTTTATCCGTTCGTCTCCTTCGAAATTAGTTATTATGTTGTCAATAATGTCATCACCAACTCTCGGAAGTGATGCGATAATTGAACTGTCGTGTGCAGCTTTGGCAATTTCTTTACCATCGCTGTCGGTGTAAATGAAAATTCTATTTTCTGTCATAGTGGTAATTATAAAATTGTTACTCTTACTGCTTTTTCTGCTTTGCCGGACTGTGGATTGAGTACGAATACTCTCTCAGTCTTTAACCTTTTATCGTAGTGGCTACCAATTGCAGTTATATCTTTATCTGCTTTGGTTGTGAAGAACGACTGACCTTTCCGTAGAGTGGTCAGTGCAATTGCTTCCAGTGTTCGTGCTCCTTTAGGTACTCCCATAATTATATAGTATTTAAAGTTATTAAAACATTTTTAACAGTATCGAACATTTGAGGCAAGGTCGGTTGTTTTTCGTGACGTGGTTCGCCTTCAAATATATAGTATTCGAAATTACGAATTTTAACTGATTTAATTCTATCAAAGTCCTCACCACCAAGGATTCGGAAACACATGTTAATAAAACTACGATTTCCACATTCATCAAATTCGGTCTGTAAAATACCCAAGTCTCTTTTTATTAATGCTTGTGCATTATGCAGAATACAGAATTCCACAAAACGTGCAGTTCCATAAATTTTCATTTTCCATTCAGCTTCTTTGCGGATTTTCGATGGAATGATTAATGGTGCATTGAATTTCACTGTATAGCTGACATTCATTTTAACTCCGTCTTTGCTCATAGCAACAGCAGTAAAGTCGCTTCTATGAGTGAAGTTGACTTGTGCCAGTATCAGTACTGCAAAAATAAGGACTGCAAATATTGCCAAGAGCAATCCTATAATGATGTTTGTTTTACGGCTTTCTTCCATGATTACATTACTTTAGATAGTTGTCTTATAATTCTTTCGTATGTTTCCAATAATTTATTGTCATCACAGACATTGAAATCATATCCGGAAATATGTTTATCGCCCACATTGAAGTTTCTCCAACGCATTGCGGATTTATTGAATTCGCCTTTGGAGCGGAATTCTTCTATTCGTTTTAAGATTAGTTCTCTCATAGCCTGTATATTTTCGTGATTATACGTAATAAAAGCACAAATGTTACAAAATTAACTGAAAATCTTCCAAAAAGATTTCTTTTTCTCTATTTCATTCATGCGTTCTTTCAAATTTGCGGTCATAAGTTTTAGGCATTCAACATACCAACCATTGGTTTTACTTGCATTGAATGCTTCGGGTTCGTTCTGCTTCCACTCGGCAACCAAACCATAGCGACTTGCAGACTTCAAGCAATTTTCTAAGTCCCAATAACCGTTTGGCTTTCTGTTAAGAAATTCAGCACGTACATCTTTTATGTCAGTAAGAGTATAAGTCTTAAGAGTTTTGTCTTTATCATAAACATCTTTGAAGAATTCAAATACTGGCAAGCTATCGAAGTTAATTGGTTCGTAAGTTCGGGCAACTTGTGTTCTACCGGTGGTTTTCTTCTTATAATCGTACTTCTTTTTGTTCTCTATTACCGGAATCTGCAAGTCATCGAAGTTCTTACCATTGAACTTCAAGAAGAATTCTTCTGCACTCATTGCCAATACGCCTGTCATGATATACTTATAGTAGTCTGCTTTGTCTTTGGGTGCTATCTTAAAGAAGAGTTTCTTCAATCCTTCCGGGTGTTTACGGATTACTCGTGAAAACAACTGATATATCCTGTCGATGTTCTGACTGGTTGACATATCTACTATGTTGACCAACGGAGTGTAATTAAAGCCAAGTATGCCACGACCTACTACTATGAGTACCAAACACTCATTCTCTTCTTTGAATCGCTGTATCTCTTTGCTATCAGTATCTATGTCGGAAATGCTCAATGCAGACTGTATGCCAATTGCATCAAAGTATGCTTTAATCTGCATTGCTTGTTGTTGACTTTTACAAGCAAACATCGTCTTACGTAGTTCTTTAAGTGCTTGTGTCCAAGTACGTGCTTTTGAGTCACTTATCTTACTTATAATCTTAGCAAGAAGTTCATCAAGAGTCTTCCGGGTTTCATTGCCACGTATTTCTATTTCACCCTTTAATTCCTTGTCAGCGTTATAGTCCCGGATGATATCGAAATTATAACTTGAGGTAGCTATTTCAATTCTCACATCTGCAACCATTCCTTCATCGTAAATGGTGATTAATGGTACTGCTATAATCGGGTAGTTCCTTGCTATAAAAACTGATGGAGTTCCGGTGAGAAGTAATTGTTTAGATGGCTTCGTTAACCGAATGATTTCCTGGACCATATCTGCAAAATAAAACTGATGTGCTTCATCAATTACTATCAAGTCGAAGTGTGGTAAATTTTTACCACAAATGGTCTGAGGTAAGCAAACATTAACTTGTGACTTATGATTAAACTCTATGAATTTCTCAACCAAATTGTATTTAAACCCAGGTTTTACTTCATCAAGGACTTCGTTATACTGTGTCCGGAGAACTGTTGTTCCATGTGTCAGCACCAATACCCTTGCTTTTGGGTGTTCATTCAGATACTTCTCGATGCAGTAGATACTCATAATGGTTTTACCTGCGGATGGGCAAGCTGCTAAAACAGTTACTGAATTACTTTCCATACTCTTCTCGATTTTATCAAGAACTTCTGACTGGTAGTTCAGTACTTTTAATCCTCTATATGTAAACCATTCTGTCTTCATACGTGATTATACGAATATCGAGTAGGAATGTTACAAAAAATGGGAGAATATTTCTCCCATTCATGAATTTTAAATAAAAACAATATATTTCTCTTGTGGACTTTCAGCATATTTTCTAAATTTTGAGAACTTTACCACTTTTTTAAATTTAGCGATTACTTCATCAAAATTCTGTGCACCCCCATAGACAGTTATAATTTCTTTAGTTCTGTCACCAGCATACACTTGACTTTTACCGAAGAGTAAATCAAGTACGACCATCGCAATAATTGATTTACTATACTTATCTCTTAAATAATTCAGAAATTCGGGTCGTTGAGCATAGAGCATTGCACCGTTCACATATATGAATCCACGTCTACTATCTTCTTTCAGAACTTCGCACATTTCAATTGCGTCTTCAATATGTATATCACAAATTTTGCCTAAACCGATAGCATAGTCTTGTGCTTCAACAAGTTTTTCAATTTCGTTACCCACTAATATTATTTCGGGAACTGCATCAATAATTCGTTTGGTTTCTGATTCAATTGAATTACCCTCATCATCAATTCTATGCAAACCTTCGGCAAATAAAATGACAGCAAAATCATACGTTCCTTTCAGCAAGCCATCAATGATTTTATATTTTTCGCTGCTGTTCTGTGGTAATTTATCACCACTACTTCCATTTGCAGAGGTTTCCCTATCAGCAAATTCAACAATTTCTTCGACAGTGAATTTCCCGGCAATGCTGGTGTTATTGAATAATTCTGCGCTTCTTTTAGCCAGTTTAGGCATCTTTATTCTTTTAGCGTCCCTTGTCAGATTACATTTAGCGGATTGTTTACCCAATGCTTTCATTAATTCCGGACTATCTGCTGGTTCAACACCTGCTTGTTTAACCGCTTTACTCATTTTACCGTATTCTTCAACCTTAATTTCCGACCTACCATGTCCTTCGCTCTGTGGTCTAAATTCTTCCAGAACTTCTTCATTTGCCTCGGCAACTTCCATGTAGTTTTCAAGCATTTTATCTTCAATTCCAAGTGCTTTACCTAAAGCCAATGGGTCAAGTATGTCTTTATATTTTCTTACAAATTCAACCTTCTCGTCAGCATTAAGAGGGTTTTGAGATACGTTGATTTGGGCGTTAAGATAATCTTCTTCCAATTCATCTAAGTCCACATATACCTCAACATTAACTGTTTTGAATAAACCCTTTGTTTTACTCAGTTCATCCATTTCAATTTTACGGGTTCTACCATTTATAACAGTAGCTTCATTAGCAGTATTAATATTAGTTATTTTTTTCCCGTTTGTTTTAACGTTAATCGTTATTGGCTGGAGTTGACCATCACGAAGAAGGTCTTCTTTCAGTTTCGGATTACGAGCACGATTTTTTCTGATATCATAAGGAGATAGCTTGAGTTTAGATAGTGGAAAACTTTGGGTGTCCAAATCTGCTCTTTTTTTCGTCTGAATGCTTGCACTGATTGTTTCTAAGTTCTGCATAATTATAAATTTATTGGTTAAACATAAATGATTATACGTAATCCACGTAGAAAAGTTACAAAAAATACAATAAAAAAAGGGGTGTCGTTCTGATTAAACGAGTCACCCCTTAAAAAATGACAAAAAATCAACCAATTACACGTACAACGCCAATCTGTTTTTCTCAGACTTATTGTAGTTGTAGATATCTTGTAGCATCTTCTTGTAAAGACCCACAGTGGAGCACTGTAGCATAAGAGTCGGCTGTTTCGCAATCTGCGCAATCATCCTGTCGTTGTCAAACTTATCAAGTTTCAATAATGCGATGATTGTTTTCACAAAGACCGAGTGATTGTATTTCTTGAACAACGGCTTATACTTGATTACTTCGGCAGCAATCAGATATCCAGTCTGCTTGTCATTCATAGTAATTACCAAATCGCCATTCTCAAATGTTTTCTTTTTACCGGTGGGTTTACCTTTGGCGTTTTTGACTTTTTTACCTGCATCATTGGATTCGTTGCGATTGGTGAGCATACTGAGAGCAGCACCAATTCCAAAGTCCGGGTAGACTTCCATGAATTCTTTCAGAATTTTATAAGATGGGTTGCCAGCATCTGCAAAACTATTTGCATAATCGGGTTTACCCCACGCTTTCTGTACGGCATTATAACGTACAACATCTTTGAGTCTCAAGCCAGGAATGATGATGTAGTCTACGGGTTTTCCAAGACGTTTCAGTGCTTCAAGCCTATGCTGTCCATCAATGACTTCCATAAATTCATTGACAATAATAAGCGTAAAGTCGTATTTGATTTTCATGGAATCAGTGATACGTTTCGCATTCAGTTCATTAAGAGCACGATTACCCATGATATACTTAAATACCGAGTAATCGTCAGTTTTCAAAATTGCATTTACTTTTCTCATATATTAAATTTAATTGATTACGAGTTTATCTATAATACGCATTATACGAAAGTTAATAGTAAAATGTTACAAAAATATGCAACTATTTTTAAAAAAAATGAAAAAAAGGAGAAACCCCTTCGATTAGAGTGGGAAAAAGCCACAATTCGAAGGGGTCTCTCTATCCAGTCCCTATGGGTGAGGGTACACCCACTGGATAACCATTGCCGTAAGAGTTGCATGTTGTGCATCCAGTTCGTTACTCTGGCTACCTTTTGGTTGAACCAAACGGTGATTACTCTATCCTAATGCACCTTGCGTTTCTCTCGTTCTCTCCAACTAACGGATGCAGATTGTTAGTTCATGCTCTTACTCTTAAGAGTCCCGCTACATATACGGTCAATCCCCCTTGTAAGAGAACCTTAAACGGTTGGTTTTGGTGGTCGTAGAGGGAATCGAACCCCCGTAGCTGTGCCTTTCGGCATTCCGCAGATGTATACGTTTCTGCAGAGCAGTTGTCACACAGTGGTCCACATGTCGAGACGGGTATTAGCCGTCCGTATGGCTGTGAAGCATTCTTCCTTATGCTATTAGACCGTTTCAAAGAACAAACAATCGGATGGTGGTCTAACACCTCAACCTTTCACTGCTACCATTTTACGTGTGCCTCACATGGTTACTCGGTCACTATCGCTTCTCCGACTGTTTTTTGATTATACGTACAAATGTATAAAATGTTACAAATTATTGCGGATTTCTTTTAAGATAATTCGCATGATATGTTTGAAGTGCTGTTGTATATCTCTCTTCTTCAATGGGATTATTTTTGCCTGCTTTGCACATCATCATATGATTTACCATTGCATTAAATGCAATTTCTTGTTCTGATACCCTCGTTATCCATTCTGATACAACTGCCGGAAGCATTGATGCTTGTTGTTGTAAAACCGGGAATGCTTCTTTAACAACTGCCGGAAGACTTATGTTTGAATTCATTAATTTCTGCATAAGAGGCATACCTTTTGTTGAAGTCAACATCAAGCGTTTTCTTGAAAACCTTTCATCATAGAGTTCCCAAGCAAAGATACCAGTAAGAACATATTTCTCATAAGGCATATTATTGGGTCGTATATACTTGGCATCCTTCAAGACGTGATTGATTTGTCTGCCACTTGTGCCATACAATTTTGCTACTTCATTGAAACCGAAATTTTTTGCTTCGAGCATGACAGTCTGAACTGGTCGTTCAGCAAGTGCTTTTTTCATTTTATGCATGAGTATCACCATTGCTTTTCTTCTCTTAGCATCATATCCCAATGCTAAAATTTCTGCTGCCATACCACTAAGAAGATATATCTTATACTTTCTTGTTCTTCCCATGCCTTGACTAACTTCACGATTATGCTCAATAACAGTAACCATCTCAATATCAATTGATGTCCAAGTTTGGACTACAACAATTTCTGCTTGTTGACACATAGTTTCAATGTCACGGATTACGTGCTTGTGTTCCTTTCCGGTTGCTTCGGCAATTTCTCGACTACTAATTAAGTCTGGATATTCAAGTGGTACATCTTCGGCTTCCACAGATTCTGCTTCAAGTTCAAGTATTTCAGCAGAGGTAACGCTTTTCAGTTCGTTTGCAATAAGATATTGTGTTATTTTATTGCTTTGAACGTTTTTATATAATAACGAAATATTCTTAGCTGCGTTCAAGGTAAGTATATATGCAAGACGATGAACTGTATTACCATTAATAAGAGTAGTTCTATTGCCATGTGCATCATAATATACCATTGTAAAATCCTGGTCTTGGATAAGATGAAGTTTATCGATTTTTGCTCGAATCCATGTACGGAAGTCTTTGGTAATTTTCAAACTTTTATGCAAGTCTTCTGCATTAACAATAGGTTTACCAGTGCTGAGACTTTTACTAAGGTGAATTGGTTCTTTCATAGTAGGCGATATTTAGTTACAATATTATATAATAAAATCGAGAAAACCAAGTATTTTAATATTAGTCTTCAATTATTAATTCCCAACCCTTCTCAAATACTTGTTCGAAGACTTCCTTTGCCCTTCTTATTACGCCTTCCGGAGCATAGAAACCTCTATGTCTGTCACCAGCTTCATTATATTCGTAGTTGCTTGGATATTTCTCAATCTCCCACTGTTCCAAGACTTGAGTGAGTTCAATGGTGTCATTATCATACATGGGAATAAAGAAGTTACTCGAAAGTGTACGTGGTGCATCCACTTGTGTCATTTCCGGGAGTTTAATATGTAACTTACCGTAATAATGTATTGCACCACAAGACATCCCACACCAAGTCATTATGTCAAGAGTAACGGTAGGTTTGTTCCAATTACCACCACGCTTAAAAACATAATGCTCGCCATCATGCACGACCTCAACACCCATACCATAGTCTAATGGTATTTTTATATTCCGTTCAGAGTACTCATTATCGTCTTTCGGAAGTTCAGTACTGAGTTGTTCCTTTGTATAGCCATTAGCATTGACAATCAAATAGCTTTTCTTTTCATCTACATAGAAACCCTTTGCCAAATCAACTGCTCTGACAACCTTAATGGTTTTAGGTGTTTCGGCAGTTTCTTTACTTTTGGTCACCGATATGGCAATATCTGCTGACTTAACCTTCGATATTGATTTTTTAGTTTCTTTCGCATTGCGAAGTGCACGTGCTTGTGCTGATATTTGTCTTGCTGTTCTCATAATTTCTGTATTAAATTAGTCATCACAAAGTATTCCGTATTTGTTATACCTAACCATGTTTCCCTTGTATGGAAAGCAGAGGTATAAGTACATATCCAAGTCAATAAGTGTTTTTATCTGAGCTGCTGTGGGTTTCCTATATATTATTGGTGTATTGTAAACAGTACTGCCACATAATATCCAACCTAATTTCTTACAAACATAATCATCAGGATAATCCATGCCGGGAAATAAATCATCAGCTATACGATAATGCATGCTGATAATTCTATCTTTCAAATCGCCAGTATATTTGCGTATAACACCATCCCGGTCAATAAAGAACTGTTTATCAATTCTATCTTTATTGAATTGAGTGTCAGTATCATCGTCATCACAGTCATCCACTACCACTGGATTTAGGGGTAGTGGAGTAGCTTTTGCTTTTAATGCTTTCGCTTGTGATGATATTTGTCTTGCTGTTCTCATACGTGATTATACGAATAAATTAATAGTTTGTTACAATAATTACCATAAATTTTTATCTGGGTTGCCGATTACTACTCTGAAATAAACCTTCGTGTCACTTAGACTATACGATAATCCCCCAACACTATGACCGCATGTGTGTTCAAAACCTAACTTAAATCTCTCATGCGTGAATGATGTTCCAATAGTATATTCAATTACTTGTGGATTAAAATATATGCTTCTGTCTTTATTGAAGAAAGTTTTGTCACTCATATAAATCATAAAACCCTTATACGATGCACCTAAAACCAATTTACCATAATACGGACCTGCTTTATGTGTCGGTAATACACCCAATACAAATCTTTCATATTCACTGCCATATATCATTGTTTGATAGTCTATATACCCACCTTCAAACATTGCGAATGGTTTAATTGCTTGGCTGATGCCCTGGCTGATACCGGTGATTGAGATTAGACTGAGTGCTAAGATAATTGCGTACTTTTTCATAATATCTGATTTTAAGTTCAGATGATTATACGCAATATCTGTATAAATGTTACAAAAAATCCTATAAATTTACAAGGGATTTCATATTTTTCTAATTTTAGGCGTTATATCCCCATTCATTTATGTCGTTACCATCGGTATATAATTGTTTTGCACTTACAGTTTTGGTTAAAACCCTGAACTTATTACCGAGATTACCTTGACCATGTTCTTTTGCATAAATAGGATTAATTGTTACCCAATCACCATTATTGATTTTTGTTTTATCATCAGTTGGCTGTGTTTTTAATTTCTCTATTTCAGTTGACAGCCAGTCATAGTATTCACTACTGTTCCTAAAATTATCGACATCACGGGGTAGCTTACCTGTTTTCAATATATACTTCATGCGTTTCTGATAATCATCAATTTTTTCTTGATTGGTAATTACTTTAGGCACTGCTCTGTATATTCTGACTTGCATGTTTGGTTTATTTCTTGCTTGTTGAATCAATGAGATACTATATTTATCATGCGGTCTGTAATTACCAAACATTCTGACTGCTTCTGGACCATAAATATCTTCTCCATACATAGGAGTTACATCATACATTGGAGAATCATCACTATCTGGTCCGGGTGCTGTGTGACTACCACGATAATCTTCTTCACTCAAATCCTTTGGTCCGGTTTTTTTGATGCTTTTATTACTGAATACAAAATAGTCATTCTTATCACCTTGCGGTAGTATTACACCATCATATCCCATATCTTCAAGCTGCTGTAAGCCGTATTTTTCATACTCTTCCCAACCAGCGGGATTATTAATTGTGATATAGCGTGTCATGATTATCTTATTACCTGCACCACCATGTTCGCCCTTTTGAATTGATTCCGGACTATCGGTAAACCATACTATGCCTTGTGTTGCTCGGTTAAAATCGAATTTATCGAATTGCTGATTAGTACCGTGATATACTTTATAGGTTTGCTCGTTGAGTGGTTGTTGTGAGTATTTTGCTTTAAAGTAGTTAATCATATCACTAAGGGATGCATACTTTTTCATTCCCTTTCCTCTTGTTGCTTTTACTATCCAGTTATATTCTTTTTTTATTTCATCTGCCAATCCTGTGCATTATCTTGTAGTTCACTTGCTTTAGTGTTTCTATCATCAACCTTTGATTGATTCTTCATATACTCTTGATATCGTATATGAGCATCCGGAGACATGGCATTATCGAATGTTCCTCTCCAACTACCACTATCAATAGGCGGTGCATCAAATGCAGACTGATTGGCTTCTTGTGCTGCCCTTTCGTATGCATCAATTACTTGCAGAATTCTTGGCTTGTTTAAATTCTCAATTTCTTCCCGAATGATTTTACTGAGGTCCATTTTGTTAATTAGAGTATTTCACATAAATACTCTATTTTCCGGCAACTTTGTATTTCTCGCTGACTTCCTTATCAATATTAACTAAATATTGAAAGCAGTCTTTCTTTGCTAAGTCTTCATTAGTGAGTTTTTGCAGTCCCTCAACGGCTCTTTCGTAGAATTCTGTGACTTTCTTTAGAGTTTTTGTCATTTTTTGGTGGTCACTGCAGTACTTTGGTTTGCATTTACGTTCCATGCAACTAAGTTCCGGATATCCATTCTTAAGTAGTTTTTGTGGTTTGTGAAATACAAACATCGGACATTTATGACAACTATGCCTTTCATCCATTGGTTCAGTATAGAATTGCTGACAGAGTGAACAATCTCCAATTGTTGAGCGATGTGTTTTTTCCCTGTACTCGTGCAAAATAACTTGCATTGAGAGTAGTATTATTTCTTTTCTGTTTTTCATAATTCACTGATTTCAATTCTGTAATTCATTGGAATATCAAATAATTGCATTCTTGCTCTGCTGATTGGAAACCTTACTTGCCTGGTTTTGGCTTCCTTAATCATCTGCCAATAATGATTGTCAATCAAACCTTGTCGGTCTTCTCCCTTACGTGTTTGGTACAAGCTGCCATTCTGCAAGTACTCGTTGCATATGTGTGTACGCTTATCAAATCCCTTGTCATAGTTTTCATCATAAGGGAATTTCTGTCGGAGTATCTGTACGTCATTAAGGAAGTACAGTAAGTAGTTCCGGGACTTGCCATCCTTGCACTTCTTACTGCACTGAATTTTTTTGGTTAGTTTGTATTCCATAGTTATTCTTTATAGAATTTTCTTGCTTGTTCCCGGAAGATTTCAATGGAAGTACCATACATATCTTTCATCTTTGCAAATGCATCATTGAGACATGTGGCTTCCACATTTTCCCATAATGGTTTTACTGTTTCCACATTAAATGGATAATAGGCGTAAAAAATTTTGTAAGTTTTCATAGCTTTATTTATAAAGTATTTTATCTTCTTCAGGAAATTCCGACCAAAGCAATTTTCCGGTTTCCGGGTCAATTAATCTCCAATGACTGTGTTCGCCATTATCGGCAAATGCTTCTGATACAACTGGTTTGTCAGTACGTTGAGGTTTAATTCTATCTTCAACACGAACAACAATGTTGCACCATTCAGCAACCCAATCACGAGTATTGCCATTCATACTTCGAACTTCCACCCTATTGTTATCTGAACCATATTCAACGACTTCGGCATTTGGATAACAGACTTTACCATCTACGCCTTTAAGGTCAACAATGTCACCTATGCGGAGTCCGTAGTACCTACTGCGGTTTTCGTTATCGAATGTTTTACTCATATTTTTTAAGATAAACATATCCGGCAACAATTGCAACAAAGCCAAGAATGTATTGGATTCCCGCATGTTTGGTGGCAAGCCATAATATGTGTCTTGCTTCTTTTGCCCCATCATAATGGCGGTAGATAATTCCACCCCAAATTAAGAATGCAAATCCTATCAATATTAATGCAGTGGAAAGCCAACCGAATTGTTTTTTACTTAATTTCATGACGTATAATATTAAAACCCCACAAAATTAATTGTGGGGTCAAGTTTTATTTAGAACATTATCGAATATGTAATCCAGATGTTTAGAAGTTCGGCTATGATAAGTATGATAGTAAGAACTAATACACCGTCACCATCGAGTTCAGTTTTAACGACTTCATATTTCTTAGGATATTTCCAGAAGCCGGGATTCTCCACCATTACTTTCCGGGCAACAATCAGACGCTTGTATAACCATATTAAAAGGAATGTAAATAAGAAGAAGAAAAGTAAACCTAAGACAATTCCAACCAATTCTTTACCCATTACTTTCCATGCAACCATAACAAGAGTAAACTTACCTACGTCAGTTTTGCCAAACTTATCGGCAACATCAACAACAGCAGTAAGTCCTTCTTTAACGGCATTGCCAATTTCTCCACCAACGCCAACCCAATTTCCATAGGTATCGAGTTTCTTCTGTAGTTCTTTCACTTCGGTTTCTGCTTTGATTTTAGCCAACTGGTCCACGGTAAGGTCAGATGCATTAACAGTAATCTTTTCATTGACTGTCTGAGAGTAAGTCTGCGGTGCGAAGACCAAGACTGTGAGTGTCATAATTGCGAGTAATCCAAGTAGTTTTTTCATAATTTATTTATTTTTAATTAATACTATTGAGATTGATTATACGGATGTTTGGTTAAAATGTTACAAAAAAGTCAAAGTATTTTTACAAGTTCTTTTTCTATTTCAACTAATCTATCGAATTCCATGTTAAGACTTTTGCGATAGACTTTAAAGCAATAGTCAACAATCTTATCTAAGTCTTTGCCGACTTGGATTTCGAATATTCTTTCCAGACTTGGAGATATGTTGTGACTGCCCCTACCATCAAGGTGACAAATCCAACGGTCATCAATCTTCTCACCTTTGAAAAGATTATACTTATATTCCTTTTTCTTTTTGTAATAGTAATATCCGTCTTCTCCCCTTCTAATCATGAAAGGTAATGGCAAATGACATTCAAGATGATTGCCATCGTCCGGATAATTTTGAATTACTGTGATGTAATAGTTTCTCATTTCTTTGAATATACTGATTTAAGCAATTCTTTGTGTTCGGCAGCTGTGCCAATAAATGTCAGATAGAGTTTCTGTCCGGGTTCAATACGAATATTTTCGTCACTGATATCGAATTCTTCCCAACCACGCATAGCAAGTACCATTTGCAAACCTTTGCGAAGTTCAGCTATCTTAATACGTTGCTGATGAAACTTAATGGCATTCTTACTATCTTCAATTATGTAGGTAAAGATATCAGCATCATGTGGTGTAGTCGCTTGTTTATTCTCAAATTCCATGTAATAAGTTTGTCTTATGTCATGAGCAATGAGTTCTCTGATTTCC
>Ga0315289_10006074_pt1 | contig 17777 bp, 21 predicted proteins | sample YL17G11_40_MG_FD_203452 | JGI IMG/M metagenome (GOLD analysis project Ga0315289, IMG submission 203452) | Sediment microbial communities from Yellowstone Lake, YNP, Wyoming, USA - YL17G11_40 | ecosystem: Environmental > Aquatic > Freshwater > Lake > Sediment | place: USA: Wyoming | collected... | reverse complement strand
CACACTCATCAACTGGCGCTCTCACAGAGAATCGAACTCTAGTATCACCCTTACCAAGGGTGGGTCCTTCCACTGAACGATGAGAGCAAATAGCGCTACAGGGGGTCGATCCCTGTTCTCCAGGTTGAGAACCTAGTATCCTAGCCGGTAGACGATAGCGCCGTGAAATGCCACAAGAGAGAATCGAACTCTCGTACCAGGTTTACGAGGCCCGGGTAATCCCACTATACGATTGTGGCAAAATGACCGGTCGGAGATACCTTCTCGCGTCATCGCTGCGGACGCACGGTTTTCCTAACGGAGGCCGGGATTCCGAAATGGCGGAGAGTAAAGGAGTCGAACCTTCAAGACTTGCGCCCTGGCCGGTTTAGCAAACCGGTGTCAGCACCTCGCCGACTATACTCTCCATGAATGGCAGGCCGGTAGGGAATCGAACCCTATCCTACGGTTTTGGAGACCGATTGGACGCCATGTCCTCCGACCTATAAATGATGCCCAACTCTTCGGGAGTCCGCTTGTCCAGGCGTCCCTGGGGCTTGGGCAATGACGCTATAGGGAATCGAACCCTAGTTGCGGGAGTGAAAATCCCGTATCCTAACCACTAGACGATAGCGCCGAAAAACGATCCCTCACATAGGTTGGGATGTAAATCTAAAAGTCGTGCATTGTGACCGGGTTCTAAGGGCCGGTATCACGATCAATTTTGGCGGATAGCTGAGGGATCGAACCCCTTGCCCTTGCGGACAAACTGGTTTTCGAAACCAGCGTCAGGACCTTCCCGACTGAACTATCCAAAATGATGAGAGCAGTAATCCGGTTACGGTCCGGATGTTGACTTGTTCTGAACCTCTAGAAGGCCGAGTCAAGTGTTTGGAGCTCCTCCCCGCCCCGAATCTTACCTACCCTTTGTGGGCTATGCTTCAAAATGTTTCCCAACAAGGCAGGGCGATTAACCCTCAGTCGTGCCGCCGGTAATCAACCGGAACTTGCTGTCACCAAGCAGCGCCGGATTAAAAGTCCAGATAACTTGGATTAGGGAACTGGCTCCAGAGATAGGAATCGAACCTATAATAGCCGAGTTAACAGCTCGGTGCCGTGCCATTTGGCTACTCTGGAATAAACTGGTGCATCTGGAAGGAATCGAACCTTCGACTACGCCATGTCAAGGCGTCATTTTACCATTGAACTACAGATGCAAAATGGTAGGGCCGGTGGGAATCGAACCCACATCTCTCCGCTTAAAAGGCGGGTACAAAAGCCAGTATTTGTTACAGCCCCATAAAGTCACGGTGAAGGGACTCGAACCCTCCTCATGTCATAGACAGTGACACTGCCTCACCCGATGCATACACCGCGATAATACACTTTCTGTGAATACTTAATCTTGACATCCGTGTCAAGATCGTGTATTGTTAAAATGGAAGCGGTACAGAGATTCGAACTCCGATAGATGGTTTCAGAAACCATAGTCCTGCCGTTGGACGATACCGCCATAAAATGGTCAGGGTAAGAGGATTTGAACCTCTACTACGTGCTTCCGACGCACGGATGCGGCCAGATTACATTATACCCTGAAAATGGAGCGGCTAGCGAGGATCGAACTCGCATCTAAAGCTTGGCAAGCTTTCGTGTTACCACTATACTATAGCCGCGTTAATCTTTGCGTTTGTTTCATTTACCCAAGCATACAGTTGGGCATTGCCGTCTAAAATCTTGTCATGATTATAAATCGCTTGATACACGTGGAAAATCTCGTGAGCCAAAGCAGTCTTACTAACATCGCTATCAAACATTACTTTCACTTTTGGAGGATAATAACTCAACACTGTTCCTGCTGAAAGAATGTTTCCCTTGACCAAATCCATTTGAGTCCATGGACCAATCACCCACTCAATGGTACCACCATAGTGACCAATCCATCCAGGCAGTTGCTCCTTAATAATAGTTAGCGCAATCTCTACACCATTCGGCGCTACTCCAATGTGATTCCAGTTAGATGGTGCATTTTTCTTACGCTCATTGTTTTTCCACAATGTGTACATGATTGCTGTACAAATAATGGAAATAAAAGAAAGAAGAGCAACAATAGGGATTGTATTTGTCATGTAATAAGTATGCCCCCGTGAGGAATCGAACCCCTCCTACTGGCTTAGAAGGCCTGTGGCCAGATCCACTGGCGAGGACGAACGCCCTTGAGAAGAATCGAACTCCCGTAACCAAGATTCGTAGTCTCAGCACCAGATCCACTGGCAAGGGCAAACAACATCGTCTCTCCGATTGTCAAGCCTGCTGTCGTCCGGCTTTCGTAGATTGGAGGTCCCGAGGAGAGTTGAACTCCTTTCATTCGGTTTCGGAAACCGATTGCTGGTTCCGCCAGCGAGACCAAGTGGTAGGAGATGAGGGAGTTGAACCCCCGAATCCGCGGTGTAGGCGCGGTGGTTTACCGTTAACCTAATCTCCCATAAAAATGCAGGGGTGTGCTATCCATTACACTACACGAGCACCCTCCCGTTCGCTTTCAGCTTCTGCCCCGGCGGGCTGGCTGTCAGCTACTTAGTTTATCCTAGACTCTCGCCGTCGCTGCTAGGACAAGGCGTTCCGCTTTTACCGGGTGGGATTTGAACCCACTCCTCCCCTTATTTGGTGCGCCGTCAAGGAGTCGAACCTTGTTCTCTCGCTTATCGAGCGAGGGCCCTAAGCCGGTGGACGAACAGCGCAAAATGGAGAGTCGTATTGGAGTTGAACCAATCTCATGAGTTTTGCAGACTCAGGCCATCGCCACGATGACTAACGACTCGAAATGGTCGGAGAGACAGGATTCGAACCTGCGACCCTCTGCTCCCAAAGCAGATGCTCTACCAAGCTGAGCCACTCTCCGATTAAACTTTGGTGCCCCAGGTGGGATTCGAACCCACAGGTGACGCACATTTTGAGTGTGCCGCATGTACCGTTCTGCTACAGGGGCATTATATTGGGACCGTCCGGAGTCGAACCGGATTGACCGAAGCGGGTGATTTACAGTCACCTAGGCTTACCGTAGCCTTCATCGTTCCCATTTCTTTTGTACACTTTAAGTTCTGGGACATTCTTTGACACCCACCTTGAAACTTTCTGGGGTGTTATCCCAATAACAGTCGCTGCTTTTACAACCCATCCAAACTTGGAAAAATCAATGTTTGATGAAAGAAGTTCTTGCTTTTTATCTTGTATCTTTTTTATCTTGATTGCACGTTTCTCAGCAAGACGAATACTACGAACACTTCCACGACGAACGCCGCGTCTTCGCATGCCAGCAAGATCAGGAAAATAAAACGCTTGCCATCTATCGCCGAGTTGCTCTTGCAACGTCACGAAGGTTTCCACCAATCCAGAGTGCGCCTTTCTATGACAATTTGGACAAATGTATGTAAGATTTGAGTGGTCATTTGTCCCACCATTTACTTTGTGAATGATGTGATGAATGTCACATGCTGCTTCATTCCATGAACATAGTGAACAACCAATGTTCATCCTCTTCATTATTTTCTGTGTTGTTCTTTTTGATAGTTCAAGTATAGATTTTGGTTCCATGTAATACTTAGTCGAACCGAACTGATTTGAACCCATTTCGTTTACAGCCCGACGGCCTAACCGTAGACCTCATGAACGGCGTATTAGTTTACTGCTTCATTCTCTTCATCACTTCCACTTGCAAAAACATCACTCATAATGTCTCTCATCACCTGCTCAATGAGCAACTTTTCGCTTGTAGAAAGTTCAACTTCAACCTTCTCTTCAACATTAATCTCTTCAGATTGGGTAGTATCCATAATGATAACTATACTACAAACACAAACTAAATGGTAGGTCCAGAGGGGCTCGAACCCTCACCTATAACTTGAATAACGAGAGTAAAGTGGGCCTGGTGAGATTCGAACTCACAGTCTCCGGATTAAGAGTCCATTGCGTTATCCAATTGCGCCACAAGCCCATAAAAGTATGGTTTTATTGCACGAGGTATACCAAAAACCTCCCAGGCTCAGTCGGTGTAAACTAGCCTGGCGCGAAATGGTGCGTCCCCAGGGGATCGAACCCTGATATCCGGCTCTTCAGACCGGCGCTTGAACCATCACAGCCAAAGACGCAAAATACAATGTATTACGTGTTATTAAAATGATAACATCTGGTGCATTTCATTATTGGGGTGACTAGTGGGATTTGAACCCACACTGACAGAGTCACAGTCTATCGTGCAAACCCTTACACTATAGTCACACTGGCGCTCCGACCCAGAATCGAACTGGGGTTTCAGGTTTACAAGGCCCGAGTAATAGCCACTATACTATCAGAGCAACTGGAGCGGGTAGTCGGATTTGAACCGACGATGTCAACTTGGAAGGATGAAGTGTTACCACTACACTATACCCGCGAACGGAGAACGAAGGAGTCGAACCTTCATAACTTGCGCTATGACCAGTGTTCCAAACTGGCGTCAGTACCACACTGACTACGCTCTCCAGACCGACGAGTATCTTATAGGGATCGGCCTTCGAGGGCTTTTCCGGGCAGACATCGTCGGAACTTCAAAACTACTATTCAGTTGTCAAAGATACTACATACTGCAAGTGGACCGACAGGGAGTCGAACCCTGATTTGAAGCTTGCAAAGCTACCGTTCTACCATTGAACTATCAGCCCATAATGTAATCGTCTCTCCGAGTCGTCAAGCCTATGTTTGCACCGCAAGGCTTTCTGCAGTTTTGGCGGAGGAGGTGAGATTCGAACTCACGATGAAGTTGCCCCCATTCCAGTTTTCAAGACTGGCGGATTTAGCCGCTCTCCCACTCCTCCAAACTCTTCCTTCGTCCAATCCCTCCATTGATAACAGTCTATACAATAGTTATCCCACGCTTTCATTTCTCCTGCTTCATCATACTCTTCCTCGCAAATCCATCTACAGGCTTTACCTGTTTTCTCGCAAGGACCAAGAGTTTCCATTATGCTCTCCCGATCACTCTTGTCTTTACGACGTGGTCGGCGACGTGCATTGCAGCCCACGCTTCCGGCTTGATCTTGTATGCGAAACCCTGCGATACAACCATCGAAACCATTTCCTTGACATACTTGCTGGACTCGAACTTTGTGTTCGGGTTTGCGTCAAGGTGAATCTCCAACGAAGCCTCCTCTGAAAGCATAGGACTGAGTTCCATAGCAACTGCAACGCTCAACCATGCTTCCTTTACAAGACGCTCTCTACGAGACTTGATCTTTGGAACAGTCTCCTTCGAGTAGAATGCGCGACCACCCTTTCCAGGATTGTGGATAACGATGACCGTGACATACTGCGTCTTCATTGCATCTTGCTGTGAGTCTGTACCAATGTAAATCGTCTGGATACCTTGAAGAGCCTCGATAAGTTCAGCCTGAATGTCGGCAACCTTGCGGCCTTCAACTGTCTTCCACTGTCTACCGAACATTGTCTCCATGACAAGTTTCCTTTCTATGCACCGGTACAAGGAATCGAACCTCGATAAGTGGCTTCAAAGACCACGGTCTTGCCGTTAGACGATACCGGTATGTAATACAACAAAGGGGACCTTCTTTCGAAGACCCCCTTAAAAACGCATCCTTTTGTTAAAGTATCTTAAGGATTGGGGGTTTTGCTATGTGTAGGTGCGAACTCGTGTCCTGACTTATTATTGAGTTTGCTACCGATACTATCAGCGCATAGTTCTGGGGAAGTGGCCTGAGCCAGAGTTTCCCATCGATATGTCACTGATTGTCTTAACATTGTTATTCCCCGATAGTTTACTTATGCTGCACTTACACAAAAAGCCTTACTTTTTTTCTCAGGCAAACTTTTTTGGAACGAAAGGCTTCTTCCAGTCCTTGCTCTTGAGGCCATGAACCTTCTTGACTGCGATAACAACATCAGCCGCTTTGGCCTTGTCCATGCTCTCTGCAACCTGCTCCTTGGTGACGCCAATCTTCCTGTACCAGACAGTATCGAATGTGCCATCGTTTCTAGCGAAGACCTTTGACTTGTCATACTTCGATCCAGGATTTGAGTTAGCCTGAGCAGCCTTCGCCGCCTCATAAGTCTTGAACTTCTTCTCACCAATCCGCTCCAGGTTTCTAACCGGGAGTTTCTTATCAGTAGTGTTTTCCATTTAGTTATCCTATTACAGATTCCTTCGTGAGGACATTCATTATTTGGTGAAACCCTCTCTTCTTCAACTCACTCACAACAGCCATGAAGTTTGCAGGACTCATTATCTTAGACGCTCTCAACTCATCATTAATGTCTTCAAAGGTCACTTTAGAACACTCCTGGAGTAGTTCAGAGACCGCTGCGGCCTCTCTATTTACCTCGGCCTTGGTCTCCACCATTGCGACTTTTGGGCCCTTCTGCGAGGGCAGGTTAAAGTAGGCGAGCAACTCATTCATTTTCACATCAACATAATCACGAGCCTCACGCTCACACGCTCTGCCGTGATACCGAGCCATCTTTGGCTTTCCTGTTTTAGTGACGCCATTCTTGATGCCGTAGAAACCCTTCTCACCATGATGAAGTTTTTCCTGGTTGGCGTGCATCAACTCGTGAACAATCACCTGCGCAGCAGCCATCTTGACAGTTGGAGCAATCGAGAAGTTTCCGCCAATAGAGACTTTTCTCTCAAAGCATCTCTCGATCAACTTCTTGTTAAAGGTGATTATGTGAACGCCGTCCCAACCATAGTTATGCTGACCAAGGTATGTGCTCTTTGAACATTTGCCATCAACGAACCTGAACTTGGCGTCTTCCCACCTATAGAACAACTCGACGATGTCCATTACCTCTTCCTTCGTCAGAAGAAAGTAATCAAAGTTTTCGAAAGTAAAGGTGTGTGCCATTCAGAAATACTACCACATTGCTGAACGGGAAGAAACATCTGGTTGCGGTGTTTTCATCATTGCGCCACAAGTGATGCAGCGCACATAGAGAGTGTGATGACCTTTTTCAATCAAGCCATGTGGACACATAACACCCCACTCTGAAAGGACTGCGAACTGGACTTCGTCGAAGATTTGCTCGTCCATGTCACCGGTAAAGTCAAGACGCTTCACTCTAACATCTTGTAGAACTTCGCTGCTAATAAGTTTCTTCTCTGCGTCTGTGAGATCAGCCATCCTGAGAAGAGGTCCCCGTCTTCCTGCCTGGTTATACTTTAGGCGATGAACTTCAAGTCGAGTAGGTTTGCCACGGGGTCGCATACTGGAAAGTTCCCATCCAGGGATAGATAGACTTCTCCGCTGTCGTTTACCAGGAAAACTTTCGTCCCGTGCTTCAACGCGTGCATTATTGTGTTCTCCGTCCCACCCGTCCTGCTCGAGTGAACCAGACAAAAGATGTTGTCCGATTTCTCCGCCACTATCTTGTTCCTTGCAAACGCCCTCTGGGTAAACTCCCATTTGGTTGCTATCCCTTCTTTATCAATCGGGTAGATGTCTCTTTCAATGCCAAATAACTCTGCTGCAAACTCAGCAAAGTGATCTGCACCTTCCGGACACCCACCAGAGACAATAACAATGCGTCTCCGGCCTGCAAAGCGGTTTCCTAACCACTCTACAAGCCGGAGCACCATTTGTCTGTCTTGAAGGGATGTTCTACGACGGCTACCAACTATCCCTATGTGGATGGTGTCCATTTAGTAATAGTATAACTTTTGGTAGCAAAATGAAACACTTAGGCTCCTACTCACCATCTGGATGGATAAAGACGAACCACACAAAAGCAAAGATGGCAAGAATAAATAGAGTTTTCACTTACGAACCGCCTTTGCGAACTCGTCGAAGATCTTATCTAGGTTGTAGGTTATGTCCCAGTTAGGATAGTGAGCCTTCATTTTGGTAAGGTCGGAGTAATAGCAGATGTGGTCTCCGATACGGTTTTGTTCTGTGTAAGTATAATCCAACTTGAAGCCGAGTTGCTGCACTCGTTCAATGCACTCAAGGATGGATACACTGTTCCCCTTACCGCCTCCGAGATTATAGACTTCACCACAACGAGGGGCTTTAATGAACTCTTCCATGAATCGTGCGATGTCATACGAGTAGATTTGGTCACGGACTTGTTTCCCCTTGTATCCAAAGATGGTGTAGCGCCTTCCCTCTGCAGCAGCCTTAAAGAAGTAGGATAGGAACCCATGGAGTTCTGCACCGGCATGGCGCACGCCTGTCAGACACCCTCCGCGAAGGACGCAAGTGCGCATACCAAAGTAGCGACCATACTCCTGGACAATGAGATCACCTGCAGCCTTATCAGCACCAAAGATAGAATGTGTGCTTTGGTCAATCGGGAACATCTCTGTGATCCCTTCGCTTGTCCACTCCTTACCATAACCTGTGTCGTGCCGAAGTCTCCATGCGTCTTGGGTGTGGTAGTCCCAACGAGTTGGTTTCTCATCCATCTGGATCCGGTTTGGCGCATCACCATACACCTTGTTTGTGCTGAGGTGGATGAAGATAGCCTCTGGATTTACAAGTCTTGTGGCTTCAAGCATGTTCATTGTCCCGACAACATTCGTGTCGAAGTCCATGAACGGCTCCTTCGCTGCCCAATCGTGTGAAGGTTGTGCAGCACAATGAATAACAACATCAGGTCTGATTTCGTTTACAATCCTCTTGACAACCCACCTATCAGTGATGTCTACTTTAATCTGCTCAATGTGAGGGTGTGTTTCAATCTGGCGATTTTTGGTAGGTGTTGTGTCTCCGTCTGCGCCAAAGAAATACCTTCTGGCATTGTTGTCAAATCCATGAACGGAATGACCACGCTCATCGAAGTATTCAGCGGCCTCGCTGCCAACAAGCCCATTGTTTCCGGTGACGATGATTTTCATTAGAGTAGTCTCATCAGTTTCATTGCAGCAGGAGTAGTGCGTTCAAAAGCGCAGCGATTACGAACAGCCTCACGAAGATTGTGATGGGCCTCCTTAACAGCCTCAGGTTTGCCATCCTTTACATACCATATTAGGGTGTCCAATACATTAACAAGATTTGAACGATCAGGCTCGCACATTCCAACTTTCCATCCACCTGCTTCAGCCATGTGTTTGTACTCGTTGCAGTTGGTCCAGAGTGGAAGACAACCGCTCTCTACACACTCACGGCTTGCAACACCTCCATGATGCTCAGTATCATAAAGATGAACTGAGATGTCTGAGTGAGCGCGGATCCACCTGTATTCATCACGGTTCGGAGCATCAGGAACAATGTTGATGTATCCATTCTCTCCGCACATTTCCATCAACTCTACATTGAGGAACTTCTGGCTGGGATTACCTGCGATGACGACAAAGTCATCTCTCATCTTGCGCAGTTCAGGCAACTTTTCAAATAGGAACTCACCAATGTGAGTATAGTCGCTCGTCCTACCCTTGCCACCAACTCTGTTTGGACAGAAGATAACTACCTTGTCCTTGAATGCACGCTTGACAACTTCTGGATCAAAGCGCAGGTTCTTCGGGTCGAAGGGAAGACTTGCCTCATACTGAGAATAGCCGTCATCCCAGATGTGAGAATGATGTAGCATGTCACGAACAACAGTAGCAGAGTATTCCTTCATCATGTCTTCAGTCACGACATCTGCAGTAGGCTGGCACATCCAGAAGTTGATGTCAGCCTTACGCATGGCCTCTACCTGACGGTCCCATAAAGAGACCTCAACAGGGAACTTAGCGCGACCACTCCAGATAGGATGATCGACGAAGTGGATTTGAACGAAGAACTTTGGAACATACTTGCCATACAGGAAGAACAGTGCCTTGAAGTTTGGTAGTAGAGCAGGATCATTGATGAAGACAGCATCATACTTCTCAGGTTGCGCATCAATCAATAACGCTCTGTACGCTGGCATGTCAAAGTCAAAGCGAGTAGCAGGAGCATTTGGAAGTGTATGCTTGTAAATGAGCCTCAACCTGCCGCTACCAAACGCCTCTGCTGCGAAGTCCTCTGGTCGTGTCATTAACTGTCCAGCACCAGGTATAAGAAGATCAATCTCAAGTTCTGGGTTCAACTTGAGCATCTCACGCGAACGCCACGCCCAAATCTGCCAGTTGCTATCACACTCGAGAATGAACTTACCATTTGTATCGTAGTTGCTCAACTGCACTTGGATCAATAGACGCTTCTTCATTTATTACCTTTCAGTTTAGTGCTTCGATGATGTCTGTGACTTGTGCTTTCAAGTTCCAAGATGCAGGGTCAGGATTGGTCATTATGATTACAGATTTCATTGATGTTTGTGCAGCGTAAGCGCGATAGGCTTTATCAAGTGCTCTTGTCTTTGAAAGCGTCATCTGATCCCACTCATCCTTGAATGAGGCGTAATCAGTGCGCAAAGTGACAACAAGAACAGCATTCATTCTGCCATACTCAGCGTCAAGAGCCCAGATTGTTTCCCACGCAGTATCTCTACCCAGAACAGTTGAGTAAGCGTAGTCGCAAGGAAAACCACGATCCATGATCGCAGAATAGCCAGTCTGCTTGAGAAAATCAAGCAACTTTGGCTCACCAAACTCAGTTTGCTTTTTGAAGACAGTCGGGTCGTTTATAGCATACCATTGCTGGTTAACTGGCTTGAAGTACGGGATGTCAAGTGCTTTAGACAATGCTTTCGCTATTGTCGTCTTTCCACATCTATCTGGCCCGCCAAAGATGATGATGCGTTGATTAGTATCCATTTGTGATAGATAGTATCACAAATACACTCATCTTAACACTGCTAGTTTAGAAAGTGTGTCTTATTTTGAGAGAACATTTCTGGTGTGGACGTGGTTTGATTTTCTTCCACATCGCCTGTCAACATTATCATTTCACGAAGATCAGTGATCTCTTCTGACATGTATTCTACAAGCTCCATCATGTGAACAAGAGCATACGCATCTTTCACTGCTTCGATGTGTTTGTCGTTATTCAGTGGCGATGGATGAGCCAAGTTTTTATCCTTAGCCTTGTTCGCTCTGCTGATTAACATTTTATGCACTCTTTTCAAGACTTCATTAAACTCGTCTTGATCTACAGTGATAACATCAATCTGCTTAACTTCTTGCTCATCGGACATACTTGTTTGCTCCTTATCTTGGCTGTCCAAGTCTAAGTAGCAAGCAAAACTTTGTTTATCTTACTGAGCTGGTTTTTCTCTATCGTTTTTACTTTCAAATCTCACACAACAAAAAAGAGAGGGAGAACAAGGTAAAATGTTATCATTTGACATTACTACAAAGTGAGGATTAAAGCACTTCTTTTTACATGGACTAAGCCAAGCGCAAGTTAAACAGGTATCTTCGGGCTTCATCTTCCAGCCCTGCGGTTCCTTATTGCGTTTGCCCGCGTCTGGATTTGAAGTCTCTTGGGAAGATAGTCATAGATAAGTTTGCCATCAAGATGATCTATCTCGTGTTGCACAATCTGCGCATCAAGACCTGCCACTTCAATCTTGCATTCGACGCCACTAATGTCGAAATACTCAACTTTGATTACATCGTGTCGTGCAACTTTGGCATTAACTTCTGGCATCGACAAGCAGCCTTCATCAATGACTGTTGCCATACCATTTGATGGATACCATTTGGGATTGATAACAACTTCAGGCAGCCCAACTGCCCACTCACCAGTAGGCACAGGACGCACCACGAATAGTCTGAACCCTGTCTCTCTAATCTGATTTGATGCTAAGGCCAATCCATTATGGGTGACTGCAAGTGTGTCCTTAAGGTCCTGCACATTCTCTAGAAACTCTGCACGCCAAAACCAGTTGTCTCTAAAATCTATAGGCTGACAGATAGTGCGCAAAGATGGAGAAGGGTATTTGATAATCTTTCTTATTGCCATAATGCTATCCTACCACAAATGGCTACCTAGATGCCATAAAGTACTTCTTAGTCTCATTAGGATTTTTACCTGCTTTAGAAAGCAGTATTCTATACTTTGCCATAACGTTAGGAATGTATGCCTTGGCCTCATCTGGCATTGGCATCTTTTTCTTCCATACTGAAATGACGACGCTTGGTCCTTGATTATAACCAAGCAGGACATCCCACGGAGTTGTAAATCCTAATGTGTATAGTTTTTTGACATAGCGAATGCCTGCTCTAACATTATTTACAGGATCAAACATACGCTTAGCATTACTAACTTCGCGGAAAGTTCCTGGCATTATTTGCATAAGCCCACGAGCGCCAGTAGGAGATACGGCTTCAATGTCAAAGTTGCTCTCTGCTTCGATGATTGCTATAATGAATAAATGATCTACACCAGTTTCATTACACTCATCAATGATTGCCTCAGATACTTTTCTTACTTCTTCAGGCTCAAGTTTATGCTTCATCCTTGGTGATAGTTCCTGATAAACTGATCTTACTAAAAGCTCTCTTGCTGAGATGGTAGCTACAAATGTAGAAGGGCTGGTAGTTGTAGGTAAATCCTGGTTTGCTGCCAAAGTAGGATACATCACCGCAGACAGGACAGCCGCTGTCGTTATTGACCGACGAATCCAAACAAATGGTCTGAAGGTCAATCTTATCAGCCACCCACTTGCTCCTCTCCAAAATGTGAGGAGACCTGGTCTTCCATAGACTCTCCTTTGTCTTTCTTCGACTTTCGAACTTGCTGAGTGTGAACTACACACCAAGGGAGTCCCGTGTCTTGTGGATTCGCAATCAGTTGTAGAGCCTTGCTTTTCATTATGGTACATAGCAGGCCATCCCACTTTAAGATGAACAAGGAACCTCCATGCCAGTTGTGTGGGTTTGTTAGCCATAGGCGCGCTTTCTCCAGTGTGTCTAGGTTTCGCCCAAACTTTTCGGGCAATGGTAGTGTATTCTTTTTCGTGGGGTTCTGCTCCGTGTGTTTCTCTCCAAGGGTTTCATCAAAGACAGGAAAAGGTAAAGTCATTGTATCCTCTATGACAGTAAGGTATTACAGAAAATGTCGAGTTGGAAATAAGACCTCAAGTATCCTTGTGGGATATTTTCACTCCATTAACTTTCGTGTAGGTGGAAGTGGTGGACGTGTAGGAACAGTCTGCGATGGTCTCTCAAAATCCTTGTGTGATGTCTTAATCTGGTCCTTCATACTGATGACTACATCAATGAATGATTTGATCACCAATCGTGTGTACAGGAAGTTTGCTAGACCAAGAACAATACCAGCAAGAACAACTCCAAAAAAGAAATACGATAAGTTATCGATTTCCATGAAGTGATTCCAAAATTCAATGAGATCAAGAGCAACCATAGCACACTCCTTATCTTAGGAACAGGCAGTCGTGATTGCGATCATTATAGAATCGAGAATCAGTAGCAGCAAGAATAGCATTATCAGAATAACGCTTACCAATAGACCAAATCCAACGCTCACGTTTTGGATCGCAATAATCTTTGCCCTCGATAAACCTTCTTAGTTGATACATACCACTAGGAAGTTCAATGCCCTCAGTCAACACACTGAGGGCATCTCCAGTCTGAAGGGCTCGCTGCATAGCGAGATTTTCCATTACTTCTCCGTGCGCTGCTCTTCGAGCATGCCACCAAGGCTTGCAAGGATGTTGACGCCGCCACCAATAGCAGCACCAGCAACAGTGAAGAGTGAAGCAACACTCAAAGTTCCAAGAACCATGCCGCCAATAATCATCGTGCGAACAAGGAATGTTGGTGAAATAGGCGTCCCGAAGATACCACCAGCGAGAAGAACACCAGCATAGCCGCCGTACAACATAGCGGGAAGCATAGCAATCGCCATAAATAGGGCCAGGCCAATGCCTGCGCCAACGAGACTTGAAGTCTTACGGTTCATTTTTTAATCCTCCATGGTTAAGTAGCACTGCTAGAAGCATTATACCACAGACGATGGCAAGTGGTTATTGCTTAGACCTAAGTGTTTGAACTTCCTTATGGAGTTCGTCTAGAACTTTGTCACTTTCTGGAGTTCCTGAGGGCTCGTTTCCTGTAAGATAGGCTGCACCAGGTACTGGCGGCGAGATCATTGCATCATTCACTGCTGGCTTGATCACGCTGATTACCTTTTGAGTTAGAGCACTCGCTACAAGGTAGAAGCCAATAAATGGCAGAAACATCAGGAATGCAAGCCCAATGATTGGCGTGAGAGCAAGCGCAACCATAGGATGCACTTTAGTTCCACGGCCCTCTTGGTTAATCTCCCACTTACTCCAGTCGATGTGATAGTCGTTATTCATTTTGTGTTCCTCCTAAGATAAGAAGGAACACAAAGTGCCAATGGTAAAACTACAAATACCTAGGAGATGGAGTTAAACTACCTACGTAGTGTCGGTAAAATGACCTATGACATTTTGTACTGTGAAAGATAGTCTATGGCATTACTCAAACTCTCGATGTTATCTTTGAAACTGCCTAAACCAATGTTGCAGTCAGAGCAAAGAAATCCACGAAGTGTGCCAGTTGTGTGATCATGATCAAGAGACCATGCCTTTCTACGCTTTCCTGGTGAACTACTTTTGCAGATCTGACATCTACCATCATGCTTACTCAGTAGATTTTTGTATTCTTGCTTGTCAATGGCAGGCATCCCACCTTTAAGCATACGCTCAAAGCGCTTTCTACATACGCCAGAACAAGTCTGACGAGGAGGACCTTTATTTGCTTGTTCAAAATCGATGAAACAGTATTTACATGTTAACATGAAATAAGTATACAATCATGTCACATCCTGTCACACCTAGTAACCCGCAGGAGCAATGCGCATAATCTCAAAGTTGAAGTGGTGTATTGTTGTTGTTCTATTTGTGCTTGGTCTAATGCGTAAATCAACGTAGTTTCCGCTGACCATAGGAATGATAGCAGAAATAGACATCTGATCTGAATCACCAGTCGTCATGTCAGATGCTTGAGACCACTTTCCATTCTCTGTGCCTGTAAGGAAAAGTCCGATGTGATTTAATGTGTTACCATCTACCTCGAAAGAAAGATCGCAGTGAACAAAATAAGTACCAGCGGATGACACATAAATACGTCCATCAGATACTGATGAAGAAACAAATCCATTGACTCCGCTTATTGCGCCAGTTAGTGCCGCGGACACAGCAGTAAATACTCCAGACGTCAATGCCATTGTAGGATCGCCAACTCCACCAGAGGCAGCAAGTCCATAATCACCATATAGGCCACCAAATACAGGTTGAGTAAGAGCAGCAAGTTGATCTAATGCACCTTGAGCGTTTATACTTGTTAGGGGAGAAGAAGGTACATAGGTGACTTGCGTTGCTGGAAGAGTATTTGCTGTTCCTTGTCCTGGTAGCGTTACCGCGCCTCGATAATCTGTTGCTGATTGGAATGTAGTTGTACCTGCGTTTAGACGATAGACTGCTTGATACAGCAGCTTCCATTCTCTTGTTGAGCGACCTGGGATGGAGGGTTCTGGCTCTGCTCCTGCAAGTTGTACTGTGTTGTACTGTCCTTGACCCATCACAATCGAGATGGGGTAGTTATACTCTGTTGTTCCATAGAACCATGCGTTGAAGTATTGAGTGTTCGGAACAACTGTGGGAACGCCAGCGAGATCGTAAAGTGGTGCAGCAGTAGTACCAGACCAAGATGATGTAGCATTATCCAGGAACCTCATGGCACTTCCGGAGCGTACCCAGAACCTAGCGTTTATTGTTGTGCCAGTTATGTTCCAGTCAATGTCTTCATCCCAAATGCGTCCAGATGTAAATGAGAATGTTCCAGAGTTGCCAGCAAAGAATGTCGCCGACAACCCATTATCATACGCTGTACCACGAGTGTTGTGAAGATAACGATGATTGAATCTATCACGATAAGCGCTGTGTCTTTCATCTGCTAATGTAGCAGATTGTCCTGTCATTCCCCAATAAACAAGAGCAACAGGAGCTGTCTGATCACTTGAAATAATCCACGGTGATGCAGAGGAAGTTAACTGGCCAGCGCTGTTAAAGAAAATGTATTGTTCTGAACCTGTTGCAGCAGGCAAAGTAATCTGCGTCCCAGTTATTGTGTACCTCTTGTTATTCGACCAGTAATCAAATGATGTTCCTGTAGCAGCAAGAGTAAGTACTCTTGTTCCTGTGACAAACGTAAATGCACTGTCAACTCTATTTGGGAAACCAGCGCGAGTAAGCGATTGCAGATTTACAAGATCTGTTTGCTCAATAGCGTTAGTTGCTCTAATCGTACCAGAAGAACCAGACCACGAAGCCACTGTAGAAGATACAGGAGCGTAAGTTGATGACACCGATGAGCTTAGAGAAGTTAGTGAAGATGTCGTAGCATAAGTTGATGAAACTGAAGAACTAAGAGAACTCAATGACGATGTAGTTGCGTAAGTAGATGATACCGATGAACTCAATGAGTTAAGCGATGATGTCGTGGCATAAACAGCTGACGCTGACACAGCATCCAATGTCGCTGTCACAGACGAAGACAAAGTTGCTGTTAGTTGAGTTGTTGTCGCAAAAGTAGGCATGGTCGTTTCCTTATGCTGCTGTTGTGCTAATGATACCTGCGTTGTCTACTGTTAGAGCCCATCTGCTTCCGTTCGGGGAATGCAGGTACAAAGTAGTTGCTGCAGTGCCAGTAATCTCAAGAGAACTTGATACTGTGACTGGTGCAGTAAATGTTCCTGATGTTCCTGAGAAACCACCAACAGCAGTCACACGAGCCTTCTCTACTCCTTGTACTCTAAATGATGTTATTGCTGCTGTTGTTATTGCAACATCTGAATCTAGTATAATAGACGCGCTATTTGCTGTATTACCTGGGTCGCCGTGGAACTCTAGTGATTTGTTATTACTAACTGTGTAAAGAATCTCGTCTGTGTAGTTTCCGCCAACTTCAATAAATGTTGTGTCTGTTCCTAGACCACCACTGCCATAAACAAATCCATACGATGATACAGTGAATTTTCCCCCAGGTCCACCACCAGCGGCAGACACTGAGATAATGTTGTCACCAACACCTGAAAGACTACTTGATATTCTTAACACACCAGAAATATTTGTTGTACCTGTTATGCCAAGATTTCCGTACAATGATGCTGTCGTTCGTAAACCACTCGTACCTCCTATCATTATGTTGTCTGACAGGAGCTTGAACGGCTTATACGCTGAGAGCGTTGTAGTTTGCAGATTTCCATTGACACCAATGTATATTCCGTTTTCTGCTCCACCTGCACCATCATTGACATTGAGCTCAAGGAATGAATTCATGTCTGCAGATTCAAGGTTGAACATCCTAGTAGTACCGCTGTAACCAACAATACCGACGTCCATACCATTATCCGACGTGATATCAATGCCTATATTTTCGTATTGACCGTTCTGCGTGTTAGAGATCCCGACATGTCCCCAAGCTCCCGTGACAACAAACGGAAGTGGAGAATTGTAATCGTTATCTTCACGGTGAATGATGAATGAACCCGTGCCTGGGATCTCGACTTGAACATCAGGTGCGCTAATCTGGAGTTCACCGCTATTACGAATAGACGCTGCATTTGCTGCCGCGTTGTTCTTATCTTGACCAGATACTATCTCAAATGTATTCTGTAGACCACCAGAAGGAGTTCCACGCATTACCAAAGACGAGTATGTATCAGCATTTCCAGCATCATAAACTATAAGATAAACGTTTGATGAATGCTGCATTCCAAATAACGCGACTCCAGGCCGCCCACCCACTGTCTTTTCATAAACTTCAAGACCTGCTACCAAATTGTCGTTATCAACAGTTAGTCTTGTGTCTGCCTGAGTTCCAGAAATGTAAAGAC
>Ga0315289_10006072_pt1 | contig 17782 bp, 18 predicted proteins | sample YL17G11_40_MG_FD_203452 | JGI IMG/M metagenome (GOLD analysis project Ga0315289, IMG submission 203452) | Sediment microbial communities from Yellowstone Lake, YNP, Wyoming, USA - YL17G11_40 | ecosystem: Environmental > Aquatic > Freshwater > Lake > Sediment | place: USA: Wyoming | collected... | reverse complement strand
AGCACTGACTTGGTGTGTTTGAGCGGTCGTTGCTAATCACGAACCGCCCGTGGCCTTAGATGGTGGCCATCACGCCCCGAACATAGCCGACGGACTCGGCCAGACCGGGCAGCGGGTCGTCTGGCTGGTCTTCGTACTCGAACGACACCATTCCGGTGTAATTGATTTTGACGAGGGTCCGAATGACCTGGGGAATATTGATGACGCCGCGACCAACCTGGGTCGTGCCGCCTTTGGGATTGGTCGCCGTCACGTCCTTTATATGGATGTCCAGAAGGCGGTCGGCGAACCGCTCGAGCGAGGTGGCCGAGTCCACGCCGGCACGGGCCGTGTGGCCGATGTCGTCGCACAGCCCGATGCGCTTGTCGAGGTCCTTGATCTTCTCGTAAGCGGTTTCCGGTATGGGGTAGACCTTGTCGGTCGGGCCATGGTTATGAATGGCAACCTTGATATCGTACTCCTTGACTTTTTTGTCCACCAGGGGCAGCAGTTCCGGCCCGGCTACGCCGATGATGACCCTCATCCCGGCGGCTTTCGCGTACTCGAACGCCTGGTTGACCTCGGCCTCGTTCCGCATGTAGATGACGCCACCGCCGTAGAGGTCCAGGCCCGCCTCCTTGACCTTGGCGACGACCTCTTTGATCTGCTCCGGGCTGCTCTTCATCGGTAGATGAACGTCCTTAAGAGCGATGTGCTTGAGGCCCACCCGGTTCGTCATCTCCAGGGTCTGCTTGAGGTCGAACTTCCGGCACGTGTACGACGCCAGACCCAGCTCGAACGGCAAAACGCGGCCCGCGACGGGAGCCGGGGCGTCGGCTCGTTTCTTGCGGCCTTTGCCTTTTTTGCCGCCTTCGGCGCCCAACGCCGGACCGGCGACGAGTGCGGCGGCCCCGGCCGTCGCGAGCCGCAGGAACTCTCTTCTATCGTGATTCTGTGTCATAGCCACCATCTCCTTCACAAACCAACGTGAATCTGATTGCATCCGGACCTGCACCGGCAGGCGTGACATTATCATACCACAGGTCGCGACCCGAATCGAAGAGAAAAGCGGCGGGCGGCGACGTTGACAGGGGCCCATGGGAGCGATAAACTTCTGGCGATTAGGTCGCTGCAACCTCAGTCTTTCAAGAGGAGTATCCTATGAGAACAGTTCATCATGCGCCATCCTCGGTCCAGGCCATCTCCCGCCGCGGCTTCCTGAGAACATCCGCGGTCGTCGGGGCGGGCCTGGCGCTTCCTGCCGTTGTTCCGGCGTCGGTCTTCGGGGCGGGGGCCCCGAGCGAGCGGATTGCCGTGGGCTGTATCGGTGTCGGCCGCATGGGCAATGGCGACTTGGGCGATGCCTTGGGTCTGCCGCAGGTACAGGTCGTGGCCGTCTGCGACTTGGACTCCAAAAGAGTGAAAATGGCTCAAAAGAGGGTCGAGTCCACCTATGCCAAGCGGAGTCCCGGGGGCGAGTACAAGGGCTGTGCCACATACGGCGACTTCCGGGAACTGATAGCGCGGAGCGACATCGACGCGGTGCAGATCTCTACCCCGGACCACTGGCACGCCCTGCCCGCCCTGGAAGCAGCCAGAAACGGCAAGGACATCTTCATGCAGAAGCCGTGTTCTCTGACCATTCAGGAGGGGCGCGTCGTGAGCGATACGGTTCGCCGGTACAACCGCATCTTCCAGATCGGGAGCCAGCAGCGGTCCGATAAGCGGTTTCGGCAGGCCTGCGAGCTGGTTCGCAACGGCCGGGTCGGCAAGCTCCAGCGGATTATCGTCGGCTTCGGCACCGACCCGGGTTGCGGTCCCCAGCCGACCATGCCGGTGCCGGAGAATCTGGACTACGATATGTGGCTGGGACCGGTCCCGTGGGCCCCGTACACCGAGGAGCGGGTCCATCCTCAGAACAGCCTCAACGACCGGCCGGGCTGGCTTCGCATTTCCGATTACGGGGCGGGCATGATCACCGGCTGGGGCAGTCATCACCTTGACATCGCCCATTGGGGCATGGGTACCGAGTACACCGGGCCCATCGAGATCCAAGGCACGGCCGAATTCCCGAAGGACGGCCTCTGGGACGTACACGGAACCTTCCATATCGAGTATACCTATGCCAACGGCGTCACGATGATTTGCGAGGATGAGAAGAAGGTTAAGAACGGCGTCCGGTTCGAGGGCGACAAGGGCTGGATTTTCGTGACGCGGGGCGCCATCAACGCCGAACCGAAGTCGCTGCTGCAAGAGACGATCGGCGCCGGGGAAACGAAGCTCTACGTGAGCAATTATCACAAGGGCAACTTCTATGAGTGTGTCAAGTCCCGGCAGGAGACGATCGCACCGGTCGAGGTCGCGCACCGGTCCTGTTCCGCCTGTCTGCTGGGCGACATCGCGATGCACCTGGGCCGCAAACTGCGGTGGAATCCCGATAAGGAGCAGTTCGTGGACGATGCCGCTGCGAACAGGATGCTGTCCAGGACCATGCGGGCCCCATGGAAGTTGTAGGTCCTATCAGTCCCATTCGTCCCATGAGTCCTAGATCATTTGATGCTCACTGATAACAGGAGCCAAAATGACTGGTCACAAGCAACTGGGGTCGGCTCTCCTGGCCGCCATATTGGTGATGCCGGCTTGCCTGCCGGCGCAAGACCCGCAGCCGTCGGCGGCGGAAATCGCCAAAATGCAGGCGGCCGCGCCCGAGAAGGCCCGCGTCCCGCCGGTAAAGCCGCGCAAGCTCCTGGTCTTCTCGCGGTCCTGGGGCTATAAGCACACTGCCCGGCCGTTCGGGGCCAAGGCCATCGAGGTCATGGGCCAGAAGACCGGCGCGTTTCAGGCCGTGCTCACCGAAGAGGATGCCCTGTTCGAGCCGCAGAGCCTCAAGCAGTTCGATGCGGTCGTGCTCAACAACACGAACGAGGAGATCTTCCTGCCGGAGGATTTCGCCAAGCTGCCGGCGCCGGAACAGGCGAAAGCCAGGCAGCGGGATGAGATGCTCAAGAAGAGCTTCGCCCAGTTCGTGCAAGCCGGGGGCGGTCTGGCCGTGATCCACGCCGGCGTGGCCAGCTTTCGGGACTGGCCCGAGTTCGGGAACATCGTCGGGGCGCGCTTCGATAACCACCCCTGGGGCGCCGGCTCGACCGTCGTGCTCCGCGTGGAGGAGCCGAGCCACCCGCTGATGGCGGCGTTCAAGGAGCCATCCTTCATCGTAACCGATGAGATTTATCAGGTGACGGCCCCGTACTCGCGGGAGAATCTGCGCGTCCTGCTCAGCATCGACACGGCACGGACCAAAATCACCCCGGAGCACAAGAAGAACATTCACCGCGAGGACATGGATTTTGCCATGACGTGGGTCAAGAGCTACGGCCAGGGCCGGGTGTTTTACTGCGCTTTGGGTCACCAGCACGAATTGTTCTGGAACCCGATCGTGCTTCAGCACTACCTGGACGGCCTTCAGTTCGTCCTCGGCGACCTGAGGGTCGATACCACGCCCAGTGCGAAGCTCGCGAAGAAATAGTGGGGGGCAGGAGGTTCAGCATGAAGAAGAAGACCGTTCGTGCCGGCATCGTAGGGGCGGGATTCTCCGCGTCGTTTCATTTCGAGGCGATTCAGCAGGTCCACGGTGTCAACGTGGAGGTCAAGGGTGTCTATGCCCTGGAGGGGGCGCCGGCCTACGCCGAGAAGCGGGAGATCGCCGTCTACGACTCACTTGAAAAGCTCCTCGACGACGTGGACGTCATCCATTGCTGCGCCACGGCGTCGGCCCATGAGCCGATCGCCATCGCCGCCCTGGCGCGGAACAAGTTCGCCATTGTGGAAAAGCCTTTGACCGGCTTCTTCGGCGACGGCTCCGAGGATTTCAACGGCGAAACCTTCCCGAAGGAAACCGCGCGGGAGAAGGCCCTGGCGAGCATCGAGCGCATGCTGCAGGCCGAGAAGAAGAGCAAAGGACGAATTCTCTACGCGGAGAACTGGATCTATGCCCCGTCGATCCAGAAGGAACGGGAGATCATCGAGAAGACCGGGGCCCAGGTCCTGTGGATGCACGCGGAGGAGGCCCATTCCGGCTCCCACGCCAAGACCTATGCCTATTGGAAGTATTCCGGCGGCGGCGTGATGATCGGCAAGGGCTGTCACCCCCTGACGGCGGCCCTGTATCTCAAACGCGTGGAGGGCAAGGCCCGCGACGGCAAGCCCATTCACCCGAAGACCGTCACGGCCCGCATCCACGCGCTGACGCGCATGCCGACCTTTCGCGATGAGGGCCACATCCGGTCCAACTACTTCGACATCGATGATTTTTCGATGATGCACGTCACCTTCGAGGACGGGACCGCGGCGACGATCTTCGCGTCGGACATCATTCTGGGCGGGATTCATAACTGGCTGGAGGTCGCAGCGAACAACCACCGGACGTTCTGCAATATCAACCCCAACACGGCCATGCAGACCTACAATCCCGTCGAGGCGAACTTCCAGGACATCTACGTGGTCGAGAAGATCGGGACCAAGCAGGGCTGGACATATCCTTCGCCCGACGAGGACTGGTTCACCGGCTACCCGCAGGAGATCGAGGCGTTCTACCGCACTGTCGCCTACGGTGAGCCGGTGGAAAGCGACAGCAGCATCGCGGCGGACTGCATCTCGACGATCTACAGCGCCTATGTCTCCGCCGAGCGCAAGGGCGCGGAAGTACCTGTCCAGACGTTCTGAGTGCCGTTGATGACGAACGAACAATGGGAGAAGCTGCTGGCCGTAATGGGTGGGGAGATATTCGATCCGCTGCCGGTCGGGTTCATCATTGACAGCCCCTGGCTCCCCGGCTGGGCGGGCATTTCCACACTCGACTATTACGCCAGTGATGACAAATGGCTTGCCGCCAACCTCAAGGCGGTGCGAACGTTCCCGGAGATCATGTTCCTGCCGGGCTTCTGGTCCGAGTTCGGCATGTGCACGGAACCCTCGGCCTTCGGGACCAAATGCCGCTGGGCCGAGCAGGACCTGCCCTTCGCCGAGAAGATCCTCAAGACCATCGAGGGCGTGAGCGGTCTGGAAAAGCTGAATGTCAGGACGGACGGTCTTCTTCCCTTCGTGGTGCGCCGCCTGGAACTCCATCGAAAGGCCATTGAGGAGGCGGGCCATTCCCTCCGGTTCGCTGTCTCACGCGGGCCGCTGAATATCGCCAGTTTCCTCCTGGGAACGACCGAGTTCCTCATGGCGATTCGGACCAACCCGGACGAGACGCATCAGCTTCTGACGCTGATCACCAACTTCATCGTCGCCTGGCTGCAATACCAGAAGGAGTGTCTGCCGTCGATCGAAGGCATCTTCGTGCTCGATGATATCGTCGGGTTCCTCGGCGAAGAGGACCTGCGGAGTGCCGCCTTGCCATATCTGCAGCGCGTTTTCGGCTGCCTCGATGTGCCCGTCCGGTTCTTCCACAATGACGCCCAGGGGCGTGTCTGTGCGAAGTTCCTGAGTGAAATCGGAATCAATCTCTTCAACTTCAGCTTCGAGCATTCGCTCGAGGAAATGAGGCAGTGGGCCGGCCCGAACGTGACACTGCTGGGGAATATCCCGCCACGGGACGTGCTGGCCCAGGGGACGCCCGCCGAAGTGGCGGCCAGTGTCCGAGCGGCCCTCGAGCCTTTGAGCGACAGGAGCCGAATCATCCTCTCCTGCGGCGGCGGCATGCCCCCGGGCGTGCCCAGCGAAAACGTGCAGGCGGTTCTGCTCTCACGAGCCTGAACTCAGTTTGTGCCATCGACGGCCGTCGACTTCGGTCAGGGCATCGGCTTGCGGGAAGCTCTCACTACCGGCGGGGTATTCGGGCAGTCTCTCCGAGCTGCGCTGCCAGGCCTCCAGGACCGGCAGCAGGAGTTGCCAGGAGACTTGAATGCTGTCGAACCGTGTGAACAGGGTCTGGTCGCCCGCCATGCAGTCCAGCAGCAGCCGTTGATAGGCTTCGGGCATTTCCACCCCAAAGACATCCTTGTAGCTGAACGCCATCTTGAGCGTGCCGATACAGATCTTTGAGCCCGGCCGCTTGGCCTGGAAGCGCAGCGAGATCCCTTCTTCCGGCTGGATCCGAAAAATGAGCACGTTGGGCGGCATCTCGTTGAGTCCTACCGAGCCGAACAGTGAGTACGGAATCTCCTTGAAGGTCACGACAATCTCGGTGTCCTTCTTGGCCAGGCGCTTGCCGGTTCGCAGGTAGAAGGGCACGTCCTTCCACCGCCAGTTGTCAACGAGGATCCGGGCGGCAACGAAGGTCTCCGTCCGCGAATCCGGATTCACACCCTCCTCGGCGCGGTAGCCGGGTACCGCCTGGCCGTTGATTCGGCCGGGTCCGTATTGGCCTCGAACCACGCGGCAACTGGCGGGCGAGACCGTGGCGCGTGCTTCCGGCGACGCGCGATCGAAAGGCCGGACCGCCCGCAGAAGTTTGGCCTTCTCGTCGCGAACGCGATCGGCATCGAAGGAGATCGGAGGCTCCATCGCCACGAGGGCCAGCATCTGGAGCATGTGATTCTGGAAGATGTCGCGGAGGGCCCCGGATTTGTCATAGTAGTCCGCCCGGTGCTCCACACCCAGCGTCTCGGCGATCGTGATCTGCACGTTGTCAATATGATTGCGGTTCCAGATGGGCTCGAAGATGGCGTTCGCAAAGCGGAAGATCATGATGTTCTGGACCGTCTCTTTGCCCAGGTAATGATCGATCCGGTAGACCTGCGATTCCTCGAACCATTTGGAGATCGTGTCGTTGAGTTCCGTCGCACTCTGCAGATCGCGGCCAAAGGGCTTCTCCACCATAAGCCGGACCCGCTTCTCACATTCGTGGCCGTTCTTGCCCGACAGGCCGGCCGCCCCGGCCCGCTCGACGATCGTCGGATACAGGAAGGGAGGGACCGAGAGGTAGAACACGTTGCAGCCGTCCACGTTGTGCTTCTTCCGCAGGTCGGCCAGCCTGCTCTTGATGCGTTCGTAGGTCCCGGCGTCGCCGTAATCGCCGCTGAGATAGTAGAGCTTGCCGAGAAATGCCTGCGATACTTCGGCAGAGACTGCTCCCGAATTCTTCCGAATCGCGTCGGCCGCCTCCTGGCGAAACTGCTCGTCGGAGTATGCGGTTCGGCCGCAGCCCAACAGACAGAACTGCTCGCTCAGCAGGCCGCGTTCCTGGATCTGCGCGAGGCTCGGGAACAGCTTTCGATGGGCAAGGTCGCCCGAGGCGCCGAAGACGACGACCGCCGTGGGCGGGGCCGGCGTTTCGGCACAAATCATATCCAATGCGGCTACCGATGGAAGAATCTCCCGATTCGCCATTGTCGTACCCCCCACGAAGACGGTCCTAGTGGGACGTGCCAAGTACCACGCATGTCATTGCGGGCGAAGCGAAGCAATCTCCCATGCCGCGGATTGAGATTGCTTCGTCGCTGCGCTTCTCGCAATGACATGTTTCCCACGTCACACTTCCGACTCTATTCACTTTCAATCGGCTCGAAGTCTTCCTTGCCCGCACCGCACTCCGGGCACACCCACTCGTCCGGCAGATCCTCGAACGCGGTGCCGGGCTCAACGCCGTTATCCGGGTCTCCAACCGCCGGGTCATAGACATAACTGCACAGTAGGCATCGATACTTCATTCTTGGCTCCTTGCGGCAAAGCGCCCCCAATCGCAGGGCAACGGCTAAGACTGCAACGCGGCCAACTGTCGGCGCAGTTCGGCGGCGTGACCCACTTCTTCCCGGATGATGGCTTCGACCTTATCTTGGCCGGTCTCGGTGGGGACCATTTCCTTCAGGCCGACATAATAGAGAATGGAGTTCTTCTCGGCACCAATGGCGATTTCGAGCAGTTCTTGCGTGGACTCGTCGCCGGTCAGCTTGACGTTGCGGCCTTTCATGCCCTCGAACCCTCGGTCGTCCGCCATCGCCTGCAGGTACAAGGACGCCTCGCCCTCGGGGTCGAACGTCGTTCCGCCTTTCTCCTGGTCGCTCAGCGTGGTCCGCATTTGCTGAAAGGTCCGCAGGTGGGTATCCTCCATGGCTGCCAGGCGCAGGAACATATCCTTGATTTGCCGGTCCGGCGCCTTCGTCGCGGCCTCCCGATAGAACTTGGCGCCATTCCGCTCAATTTGCTCGGCCATCTCAAATACTTCGTCCGCGTTGAACGTTATAGGCATGCTTCTTCTCCTTCCACGGCGTGGATGCTTATTTGCGCTCGCCCATCTGGTGGTCCAGCATGAGCAGAACGCCGGGGGCGTTCGCGGCCATCTTGAGCATCTGGACGATCCGGTCCGCGGCGGCCTCTTCCTCGACTTGCTCCTTGACGAACCATTGCAGGAAGCCCGCCGTGGCGTGATCTTTCTCGGCGACCGCCAGGTTCACGAGATCGTTGATGCGTCCGGTGATGTGCTGCTCGTGCCCCAACGCCGCTTCAAAGGCGGCCAACGGCGAGTCCCACTCTTTGCCCGGCTCCTTGATGGCCTTGAGAACGGCCCGGCCGCGACGCTCATGGATGAACTCGAAGAATTTCATCGCGTGCGCGTCCTCCTCCCGGACCTGGACCTTCATCCAGGAGGCGAAGCCCGGAAGGTTCTGCGACTCGAACCACGCCGACATGGCCAGGTACAGATAGGCGGAATACAATTCCTCGTTGATTTGCTCGTTCAGCGCTTTCTCTATTTTGTTCGTCATCATGCTTTTACCTCCCATACACCGTGAAGGTTACAGTGTTCTCGCGCCGTGACATGACCGCAGGCAGCGCATTTGTAGACCTGAAGCTTCTCTGCCATCCTTTTTCTTCCCTTTCCATTATCAAGATGTCTGACGCCCGGTAGAAGGCCAGGCGTTCTTCATTTGGCGATCCCGGCCTCTTGGTGCTTGGTCAGGATCTGATCGGCTAAATGATCCAAGGCGGCGAAATCTTCCTCTTTCGGCTGCCCCTTGGCGATCACGGGCGGGATCAGCTCCACTTTCAGATTCGTCAGCAGAGCCGCGAGTTGGTCGACCATCTTCCCGCCCCAGCCGAAGGAGCCGATGATCGAGGCGAACCTCGTCTTGGGCCGCAGTGCATTGGCCACAAAGGCCGCATACGCCGCCTTGGGATGTGCCCCGGTCAGGACCGTGGGCGAGCCGAGAACGAGCGTGGCGGCATCGACCAGAGCGATGGCCAGCCGGCCCAGGTCGGCCACCGTGAGGTTGAACTGCTTGACGGTGATGCCGCGTTGCACCAAGGCATTCGTGAAATGCTCGACCATCATCTTGGTGCTCTCGTGCATGGAGACGTAGGCCAGCACGACCTCATTCTTGACGTTGTCGCCGACCCAGTTCTTGTACGCGTTGACGATGACTTCGGGCTTGTTGTAGACCGGTCCGTGGCTGGGGGCGATCATCTCGATCTGGAGCTTGCCGAGCTTTTCGAGATTCCTCTTAATCACCGTGCGGAAGGGCATCATGATCTCGGCGTAGTAGCGCTTGGCCGATTCGTAGACCAGCGACTCGTCCTCAGCGTACAGGCTGCTGGTGGCCAGATGCGACCCGAAGAAGTCGCAGGGGAACAAGATGCGATCTTCCTGCAGATACGTGCACATGGTTTCCGGCCAATGAACCCAGGGGATGTCGAAGAATTGCAGCGTTTTGCCGCCGAGCGGCAGCGTCTGGCCGTCCGTGATGGTGAGAAATCGACCTTCGTCGATATGCAGGAGGTCGATGAGCATGGATTTGCACTTGGCGTTGGTGACGACCTTCGCATTCGGGTAGCGGGCCAGGACGTGCGGGATCGAGCCGGAATGGTCCTGCTCGGCGTGGTGCGAGACCACGTAGTCGATTCGGTCGACACCCGACGAGGTGAGGCCGTCCATGAGAGTGCCGGTCTTCGTCGGGTCCACGGTATCGAGCAGGGCGGTCTTCTCGCTGCCCTCCACCAGATAGGCGTTGTAGGTCGTTCCTTCGGGCAACGGGATCAACTCATCGAAGAGCCGGCGGTCCCAGTCAATGGCGCGAATCGAGTAGACATCTGGCCTGAGTTCCTGCATGCTGTCAATTCCTCTCTACAAGAGTTCCTTCGCGGCGTTCAGAGCGGCTTCGTAGTTCGGCTCGCTCCCCAGTTCCTTGACCAACTCTACGTACCGGATGACGCCCTGTTTGTCCGACACGAACACGGCCCGGGCCAGAAGTCGAGACTCCTTGATGAGCACACCATAGGCTTTGCCGAAGGCGGCTTCGCGATGGTCGGAGAGCGTTTGGACGTTCTTGACGCCCGCGGCGCCACACCAGCGCTTCTGCGCAAAAGGCAGGTCCATGCTGACAGCCAGGACGATTACAGCATCGCCCAGTCTGCCGGCTTCTTCGTTGAAACGCCGCGTCTCCAGATCGCAGACGGGCGTATCCAGCGACGGCACGGAGGTGATGATGCTGACCTTGCCCCGGCATAACGAGGATAGCCTCACGGCGGACAGGTCGTTCGCCACCAGTTCGGCATCCGGGGCCTTCTGCCCGATCTTGATCTCTTTCCCGACCAGGGTTAGCGGATTGCCCTTCGTCGTTACCAGGCCTGTTCTTTCTGCCATGTTCCGCTCCTTCAGTAATTGACCGCCTCGATCTCGAAGAACGCGCGCGGTTTGCCGCAAGCCGCACAGACCTTTGGGGGTTCGAGCCCCTCGTGGACCATCCCACAGTTGCGGCAGACCCACCGGACGGGCGTACTGCGTTTGAAGACCTGACCTTCGGAGATGTTCCTGGCCAGCGCTACGTACCTGTCCTCGTGGCGCTTCTCGGCCCCGGCGATCTTGCGGAAGACCCCGGCAATCTCCTTAAACCCTTCCCGTTCCGCCACTTGCGCAAAACTGGGGTACATCTCGGTATTCTCGTAGTGCTCACCGGCGGCGGCGGCTTGCAGGTTCTCCAGGGTGCTGCCGATAGTGCCGGCGGGAAACGCGGCCTGAATCTCGGCGGTGCCGCCTTGAAGGAACTTGAACAACCGTTTCGCGTGCTCCTTCTCCTGGCTGGCCGTCTCTTCGAAGATGGCCGCCATTTGCTCGTAGCCTTCCTCCCGGGCCTGGTCGGCACAGTAGGTGTACCGGTTTCGGGCTTGCGATTCGCCCGCGAAGGCGGTCAGCAGATTCCGTTCGGTCTCGGTGCCCTTTAAATTCATTCCAGACCTCCTTTGGTCAAGAAAAGTGAGACGTAGACGGGCGAAAAAGCAATCCGCACAAGGTGTTCAATCAGGCGTCGGCGTCCGATCTATCGCGGGACCTTCGTCCCTTTACTCCTCTACATTTTCCTTGCTCTGCACAGGTCGCAGTACCCTTCCAGATATACGGTCTTTTTGAGTACGGTGAATCGATCTGTAAGGTTTTCCGGAATGTCGATGGAATCGAATGCTTCGTGATGGAAGTCTATGATACGCTTGCACTTAACGCATTTGAAATGCTGATGATTTTTCAGGTTGGCATCGAAGCGCTTGGCGTCGCCCGAGCCTTCGACGACGAAAGCGGCGCCGATGTTGTTGAGCGTCAGGAGGGTCCGGTTGACCGTGTCGAGGGAAATGCTGGGAAAGGTTTCTCGGACCTTCCGGAACACGGCCTCGGCGGACGGATGCTCCGTGCTCTCGACAAGGACGCGGTAGACCGCCATGCGCTGGGGCGTGACTTTGAGACCCGTCTCGCGGCACTTGGACCGCAAGGCGTCCATTCGTTCCTCCGTCCCGCGTCCCGCCGCAACGTCTGTCTTTCCCCTCATTCGTGTCCCCTCATGGACCTGAGTCTCCCGCAGGTCCCGCCACTATTCCCATCCCTATTCAGGATGAATCGTAAGAATTACTATCAACTATGCCGCGGATGCCACTCGGGGCATCCTTATCTCACAAGGGCACTCATCAAGCACGCGATGATAATCTCGAACGTCTGCTTCTGCAAGCATTCTCTGAAAATCTTGCCGTGGCGCCCTGGTCTGCGGGCGATTGACCGGGACCACGGTTTCCGCTATGCTGGGGGCCGTGAACTACGAACCGTGCATTCCCATAGGAGGACATGTGCCATGACAAATCGAAGATCGCCGTTTTCCCGCCGGGACTTGTTGAAGGCGGGGGCCGCTGTGTCGGCAGGTGTCATGTTGTCGTCGCGGGGCCGGGTGTTTGCCGCCGGCTCGGACAAGATTCGTGTCGCGATGGTCGGCTGTGGCGACCGTGGCACGAAAGATGCGATCGACTGCCTCAAGTCCGATCCCGGCCTCGAGATGGTGGCCCTGGCGGAACTGCTGCCGGACCGGCTCGCCGGCTCGTTGGAGAGGATGAAGAAGGCGGCGGCCGGCCAGGTCAAAGTGACCCCCGAGACCAGCTTTGTCGGCTTTGACGCCTACCGGAAGGTCATGGCCCTCAAGGACGTCGACGCCGTTCTGCTCCTGACGCCGCCCGGCTTTCGTCCGCTGACGTTGCGGGCCGCCGTGGAAGCGGGCAAGCACGTCTTCATGGAAAAGCCCGGCGCCGTCGATCCGGTCGGTGTACGCTCGCTGCTGCAGTCAGCCGACATCGCCGACCAGAAGAAGCTCTCCATTGTGGTCGGGACGCAGCAGCGGTGGCAGCCGCAGTACCAGGAATTGATGAAGCGCGTTCATAGCGGCGAACTCGGCGAGGTGGTCGGCGGGCAGGCCTACTGGAACTGGGGCAGTTCCAAATGGCACTGGGAGCCGCGTCAGGCCGGCTGGTCCGACATGGAGTGGCAGATCCGCTGCTGGCCGTACTTCGTGTGGCTGTCGGGCGATCATATTGTCGAGCAGCACCTCCACAATATGGACGTGATCAACTGGGCGATCGGCGCGCACCCGGTCTCCTGTCTGGGCATGGGCGGCCGCCAGTCGCGCACCGGCCCGGAATTCGGCAATATCTGGGACCATTTCACGGTCGAGTACGAGTATCCCAACGGTGTCCGCGTGATGAGCATGTGCTCGCAGATCGAAGGCTCCACGTCGAAGATCGGCGAGCGCGTCCTGTGCACGAAGGGCGCCACCGTCACCGACCGCTCGATGGGCTACATCGAGGATACGCGCGGCCGCAAGGTCTTCACCTACAGCGATCCCATCCACAGCGGCGAGGTCGCCCAGTTCGCCAATCTGTTCAAGAGCATTCGCGCGGGTCAGCCGCTGAACGAGTGCCGCCGGATCGCGGAGACGACGATGACGCTGATCATGGGCCGGATGAGCGCCTACACGGGCCGGGCCATGAAGTGGGACTGGGCTTTGAACGCCTCCAAGCTCGACCTGACGCCCGCCAAGTACGAAATGGGCGACCTGCCGGTCGCGCCCGTCGCCGCTCCCGGCAAGACACAGTTGATCTGAAATGAGCACCTCAAGACCGAAGGCCTTGGTTCGTAGTGTGCCCGTAGGGGCAGGCCCCCGTGCCTGCCCATCGTTCAAGGGCAACCACAGGGGGTTGCCCCTGCGGCGTCACTACGAATGCCCTATTTCCATTTGCACCGGCGTTGGGGCAGGCGGTGGCTGCCGTGGCAATCGGTGCAAACCTTCTTGCCCTCCGTATCGGCGAGGACCGCCACATGCTGCGGCGTATCGATCTTGTCCTTGGGGTGACAGGCCATGCAGGCGGAGTTGATTTTGTCCCGGGTGTACATGCGGTCTGGGGCGGTGCCGTTGCCGCCGGAGGCCCAGGATTCATCCGCGATGTGCGCATCGCTCGGCCCGTGACAAGTGGCGCAACTTACGTTCGCCTTGGCGTGGGTCATTGCGAGCTTTTCCTGCATGTAGTTGACGTGACACACGAAACAGCGGCTGTTGTCGGCGGTTGGTCCCTCCGACGCCCCGCCCGCCGGCTCATCTTCCAGGAGCAGCGCCGGCGCAGCAGCCTGCGGCGGTTCCTTGGGCGGAGGCAGCGGATGATCTGCTGAAACTGTCTGCCCCTGAGGTTGGGCGGTAGTTGCGGTTCGCTCGCAGCCGCCGGCCAGAATCATCGAGATTGCACAGGCCCAGAGGAGATAGTGGCGTGGGCTTGGGGTCCCCAACGCAGAATTCTGCGTTGGGGGGCCCAAGCCAGCCCATGAATCATCGGCAGGATGCCGATGCCACGAGGCCTCGCGGGCAGGATACCCGTGGCACTTTTCAAACACCCTCTCAAACATACTGCCAATCCTTGAGCCACTGGTAACCGGCCGGCAGATTGGCCCAGGCCTGCTGGCCCGCGTGCTCCAACTCCGCAGTCTCTTTCATGTCCAGTTGCCGTCTCTCCTTGACGGCCGCGATCACGTTGTCTACTTCCTTCAGGCTGTTCACGCCGGGAATGGGAACCACGGTATTGCTGTGCAGGATGTACCGAAGGGCGAGCCGGCCACGCTGGTTGTTCTCCTCGGGGCTACCCGCAAAGAGCGACGCGGCGGCGAAAGGCTTGATCCCGAAGGCTCCCACATCGCGTTTCTTCAAGGCGTCAAAGAGGCTGTCCTGCGGCGCCTTCTTGGTCATGGTCGTGAACGGAAAGCACACAACATCGATCTGCGGGAAGTACTCGATCATGAATTGAATCCAACGGCGGTCATGGGAGGAGAAGCCGCCGAAGCGGGCCTTGCCTTGCTTTTCGGCCTTTTCCAGGGCTTCGACGATCTCGCAGGCGGTATTGAACGTGTGCCGCCCGCCCGGCTCCAGGCAGGTGATCCGCCACAAATCGGTGTACTCCTGCTCCGAAACCTTGAGCAGTTCATCCAGCGATTCCAGGAGCTTCTTGGACGTGCGGAAGTCCTCGTTGCGGACCTCTTTGGCCCCGTGCGACAGCGCCAGGTAGGCCTTGTCCCGTCGGCCCTTAAGGGCCTTGGCGTCCCGCTTGACCTCGTTATCCCAGCACGCGTCGATGTAGTTGATGCCCGCCTCCAGACACCGGGTGACGATCTGCCGGCGCTCGTCCTCATTACTGCGCGAATGGCCGCCCAGGCCGACGGCGGAAACCATGAGATTGGTCTTGCCCAGCCGGCGGTACTCCATATCGGGATTGTAGCTGAGGATCTTCGAGGTATTCGCCTGTTCGTTGGCGCTCGCCGCGGTGAGTCCTGCGGCTACGCTCGCGACCGTGGTCGCAGCACCCTGTACGAATTGTCGGCGGTTCATCGCATTCGGTTCCATGGAAGTCTCCTTCACTTTGCCTTGGTTAGGGGGCGATCTGTCTTCAGTTGGAAAACGGCGTTGATCTCCTCCTCGGAGAGAACGCGGTCATAAATGCGGAGGTCATCCACCAGACCCTTGAACCCCCGGCCGATGCGGACGGGCAACTCCTGTCCGGTCTGGATCGGCCAAAGATCCAGGAGCCCGATGTCATGAATCTCGGCGGGAGCCCCGTCGAGATAGAGCTTCACATCGTCGTGCAAGTTTGGCAATTCGGCCTTCTGCACCACGACGGCAACGTGGTGCCATTTGTCGTCGTGCGTTTCGGCATTCATGTAGAGGTAGCCGCCACTCGGGGTGACGCCGGCGCGGCCGCGGATGTAGCCGAGAGTGAACATCTGGCCGAAGTCCCGCTTGCCCCAGGAAACGATCTCGCCCTGCGCGGATGCCGTCTTGATCCAGGCCGCCACCGTCCGGGCCCGCGTTCCGCCGATGCCCCTGTAGTCCTTGATCTCGATCACGGCCTCCTTGGCCTCGAACCGCATGGCCCGCCCCACCTTGCCGGGAGCGGAGTACTTATCGAAGGTGAGTCCCCCGTTGAGCGTGCCGTCCCGCTTGTGCCCACTGGAATCCACCGCCGTGCTGCCGGCGGTCTCATCGAATCTCCACCATCCGACCAGATTCGGATCGTTGTCGAGTGTTGCGGGCTTGCCGGCGTTCCCGGCCACTACCCAGCCGCCGGAGAGGGCAACCGCAATCGCACCTACAAACACGCAAGTCCGCCACATAAGTCTTCTCCTGTCTCCACCAACTGCCAACTGAGAACTGCCAACTGGCAACTCATTACAGGTGCCAGGGGCTTCGCAGGGGCTTGTCGAGCATCTGGTCGGCTTCCGCGCTGTCGGTAAACCGCTCCGCCGCCGGGTCCCAGTGGAGCTTGCGGCCGAGTCGCATCGCAATGTTGCCAAGGAGGCAGATCGAGGTCGAGCGATGGCCGATCTCCACGGGGGCCGCCGTGATCTGGCGGCTCTTGATGCAGTCAACGAAATTGCGATGGTGATCGTTACTCTTGTACAGATGGATTTCGTTGGCGCCGATCACCGTTGTCTTGAGGGACTCCGGCGCGCCGGTCCACTTGTCGTCCCGCACCTCAATCCAGCCGTCGGTCCCTTCGAGACGCCAGGACTCCGTTTGGGCGGTCTGGCAGGTGAATTCGACGCCGTTGGCGTAGCGGGCCCGGAAACTCACCTTGGTTGCGGTGGTGAACAGGCCGTCTGTGGGCCACTCGCTGCCCAGGTCTTCGAATTCGACCGGGCCGGTGTCGTCGGTGCCGTTGGCCCATTGGATGATGTCGATGACGTGAGCGCCGAGATTGGTGGTCTGACCGCCGGAATAGTCGAGACCGAAGCGGAACGTGTAGAGGCAACGGTCTTTGTGGTAGGGAGCCCAGGGGGCGGGGCCGAGCCACATATCGTAATCGAGCCAGGCGGGGACCGGCATCGGCTTCCAGTCGCGCGGCGGAGCTTCCTTGTTGTTCGGCCCGATGGTGGAGATGACGCGCTGGAGTTTTCCGATCCGGCCGTTGCGGACCAGCTCACAGAGAAAGCGATACTGCTCCGCCGATCTTCGCATCGTGCCCGTCTGGAAGACGGTGCCATGCCGCTGCACGGCCTGGGCCATCGCGCGGCCTTCGGCGACCGTCAGGCTCAGGGGCTTCTCGCAATAGATGTCCTTGCCGGCGGCCGACGCCATGATGGACGGGATCGCGTGCCAATGGTCCGGCGTGGTCACGCAGACGGCGTCGATGTCGTCCCGGGCGATGATCTCCCGAAAATCCACGTAGGCGCTACAACCTTTGTAGGTGCCGGAGGGGGCCTTTTGGGCGTACTCGTTTTCGACGATCTTGCGGGCCGGCTCGCGTCCGAACCATTCACCGTTCCAGCCTTTCTTGTACCAGTGCCCATACTCATTGTTGGCCTCGACCACGTCGCAGACGGCCACGACCTGGACATCGGGGTGGGCCAGGAAGGCCCGCATGTTGTTCGTGCCCATGCCGCCGACGCCGATGGAGGCCAGCGTAATCCGCTGGCTGGGCGCAGCGCGGCCTGCTCTTCCCAGGGCGTCGGCGTGGATGAACAGGGGCAAACCCAGCGTGCCGATGGCTGCTCCGGCGGTCTGCTTCAGGAACGTGCGTCGGTTCAATCCTCTTTGCATAGTCGTCCTCCGGACAAAAGACGGTGTCACACCTTTGCCAATAATGCCGCCGCATATTATAAACGAGTCGTGTGTGGATTTGAAGATATGATTCTGTGCACGGTCAGGGAAGGAGCAATAACGCGTGGCGAGGCCGAAGGTCTTGGTTTGTGGTGTGCCCGTAAGGGCATAAGAAACGCCTTCCGGCGTCACTGCAAACAGCTTCGCTCGACAACGCCACTGGCCGAGGTTCGGTGGGATCATTTGACTTGATCGGGTCCGCAAGGAGCGGGCGGGAAGGGGCGTTTCAATGGCGAAGGACATCTCGCGACGACTGTTCATGGCTCATTCGGGTGCACTACTCGCAGGTACCCTGGGGATCGGCGCGTGCCAAACCACCGGCGTGACGAGGAGTCCCCGTCCGAACATCGTGCTGATCCTGGCCGATGACCTGGGGTACGGGGATATTGCCTGTTACGGCTGCGAAGACACCCGCACGCCCAATA
>Ga0315289_10006070_pt1 | contig 17786 bp, 15 predicted proteins | sample YL17G11_40_MG_FD_203452 | JGI IMG/M metagenome (GOLD analysis project Ga0315289, IMG submission 203452) | Sediment microbial communities from Yellowstone Lake, YNP, Wyoming, USA - YL17G11_40 | ecosystem: Environmental > Aquatic > Freshwater > Lake > Sediment | place: USA: Wyoming | collected... | reverse complement strand
AGGCGGGAGGCAGTAGCCGGCAGGCGGTTGGAAAAACGAACCGAATCTGGAGGGGTCAAATGCGCAAAACGAACCCAATTCCATCCAAGCGCCCGGGAATGGGCGCAGGCGGCCAGCGCCGGGAGGCCCCGACAAGCAAAAGATGCAAAACGAACCCAATTTGGCTGGCCGGCTGCTGCTCCGGAGGGCGAAATGCGCAAAACGAACCCAATTTAGCCGACGATGCCGGGTGGGACGGAGCCCGGGCGTGTGGGACGCTGGGAAAACGCGCAAAACGAACCCAATTTCGGTGCGTCGGCTGGCTGGACGCAGGAGGCAGTTACTCAAACAAACCCCATTCTCAGCACCGTGCCGATCGGGAGATCGGCGTTCCCGGGAGCAGATCGTGCGAAACGAACCCAATTTCCGCCCGTCAAGCGGACCGAGGGACCTGGAATCCGCGGCCGTATGCCGGTCCTACGCCACGGGTCTGGCCACGGGACTACCAGGGCAATCGTAAAGTCACGAAAAGGGATACACGAAAAGCGCCATCCGGGTGGCAGCGTCAAGGCCGAAGGCATTGGCGATGGTCCTGCGCACGGGAAACTCGCCATCGCCAAGCTCCGAGGACTCCGCTTGACGCTGCCACCCGAAGACGTCTCAGGACTTTGCGTTTGCCCTGACAGGGCTACCCCGTTGCCCGGGCTGCCGTCGTGAAGTAGACTCCTCCTCAGTTCCGGCCGACGCCAACGGCCAAGTAGAGATAGGCAATTTCGGATTGGATGGGTTTTCTCCCATGCGAAAGCACAGATTTCTGATCGTCCTGCTCGCGGTCTTGTCCCCCATTGGGCTGGGACGAGAGAGAGCCATCGCCAACACCGTCGATGATGTCTCGAAGCTGCGTGCACAGTTCATCGAGGGGTATACCCGCGAAGCACCCGAGGCAAGGACGGTTGAAGGATACATCGAGGCCCTCCGACCGGATGGTTCCTGGCCGGACATCGACTATGCGAACAAGGAGCCCGGTGCCTGGTTGACCGCCCGCCACCTGAACCGGCTGCAGGCGATGGCGGAAGCGTACAACAAGCCTGGCCACCCGCTGGCCGGCAACGCGGAACTGCGTGCCGCGATCCTCAAAAGCCTCGAGCACTGGACGCGGAACGACTACGTAAACCCCAACTGGTGGTACAACCAGATTGGTGTGCCGGAGGTTATGGCGCCGATTCTCATCCTGATGGGGGACACTGTTCCGACCCAGTTGAGAGAGCAGACGGTGCAGCGCGTCCTGGGCCGCAGCAAGATGGGCATGACCGGCCAGAACAAAGTCTGGCTGGCGGAAATCGCGTTCATGAAGGGGCTCATAGCGAACGATCCGGACCTCATGGCAAAGGCCCGAGAACAAATTCTCAGTGAACTGCGGATCACGACCCAGGAAGGAATCCAGCCTGACTACTCCTTCCATCAGCACGGGCCGCAGCAGCAATGGGGCAACTACGGCGGGGCTTTCGGCTCCGACATGATCCACTGGGCGAACATCTTCCAGGGAACGAGCTATGCCCTGACGCCGCAACAAGTGGAGGTGCTCCGCAGCTATCTGCAGGAAGGCCCCGCCTGGGCTCTCTGGCAGGGCCGGATGGACATCAGCGGCTGCGGCAGGCAGATCTTCCGGAATTGCCAATCCAGCAAAGGCCGCTCCGCCCTCCGTCAACTGGAGTCCATGACGTCCCTCGATCCGGGCGAGGCCGAGGCGTACGCGCGTTTGATCGCGTCCGGCCGAGAAACCGGCGCGAACATGCTGGTCGGCAACAAGCATTTCTGGCGGTCGGATATGACCGTGCATCGGCGGCCGACCTGGTATGCCTCCGTGAAGATGAGTTCCACGCGCGTGATCGGAGCCGAGACCTGCAATGGGGAGAACCTGCTGGGTCTGCACCTGGGCGATGGCGTCACCTACTTCTACCGGACCGGAACCGAATACAACGATCTCTTTCCGGTCTGGGATTGGCGGCGTTTGCCGGGCACAACGTGCCGACAGGATCAAGGATCCCTGGAGCCGAACTCGAAAGCCTGCCGGGGGCGGAGCAATCTCGTGGGCGGCCTGTCCGAGGGCGAGCGAGGCATCGCGGCCATGGAATACCTCCGCGATGGCCTGCGGGCGCGCAAGGCCTGGTTCTTCCTCGACCGTGCCATCGTCTGCCTGGGTGCGGGGATCGACTGCAACGCCGCCGAAACCGTGTTGACCTCCGTGAATCAATGCGTCTTGAACGGCCGCGTGACCATCGGTGCGGATCGGCAGTCCCGGGAGATCGAGAAAGGTCAGCACTCTTTCGATAGACTGAAGTGGGTCCACCACGATGGGATCGGATACGTATTCCTCAATCCCACCGCAGCGACAGTTGCCGCCCAGACGCAGAAGGGAGACTGGCACAGGGTCCACAGTCGTGAATCGACAAGGAGTGTCGAGCGCGACGTGTTCAGCCTCTGGATCGACCACGGTGGCAGACCCCACGACGCTCAATACGCGTATGTCGTCATCCCGGATGCTGATGTCACCGCCATGTCATCGTTGTGCGCTTCGCTGCCGGTCACGATTCTGCAACAGACAGCCTCCATGCTGGCAATCGCCAGCCGGGCGGGAAAGCTCATCCAGGCCGTCTTCTTCGAGCCGGGACGGGTGGCCTGGGGCGCGGGCTCCTCCATCGAGGCTGAGGCCCCCTGCCTGGTGGCGCTGGATAGTACGGCCGCCGTGACCCGCCTGCACGTGGCCGATCCTACCCACACGCGCAAAGCCGTGAAACTGTGGCTTTCCCGCAAGTATACCGGCCGCGAGGCTCAGTACAACGAGGGCAGGAAGCAAACCGAGCTGACGGTCAACTTGCCGCAGGAAGGCTTCGCCGGCCAAACAGTGACCCTGGAGTTGCGACATGAGTAGAGGATCACACTCACAGGGCCACACCTCTGTCCCCGGAAATGTTCGCCTGCGTTTTTCCTCCCATGGTCAGATCGACGCCATCTTTGCGCAAAGCGTCCTGGAGCTGAATAACCTTCAACTCGCGTGGCAAGATCCCCTGCCGGGCGGACAGGGCCGCCGCCAATCCCGCCGCGTGGCCCGTGGCCATGCAGTTGCCCATGCTCTTGCCTGCCGCCATCGCCACGTGCGTGGCGGAAATACACCGTCCGGCGGTCAGCAGGCCATCCACTTTCTCGGGCAGGATCGCCCGGTACGGGACATCGTGAATCTTCATGCCGGTGAATTTGTATCCCATCAGGTCCAGGTAGCCGCTCCGCCAGGCGATCACGTCCTCGAAGGTGCGACCGCCGGCGGCATCCTCTTCCGTCAGCACGTACTGGCCCTTGACGCGCCGGGTTTCCCGGACCGCGATCTGGGAGCTGGTGCCAACCAATTCTATGTCCTTGAGTTCCTCACCACCGAACTCACGCATGGCCCGGGTCATTTGCAGCGCCTGGCGACGGCTCACACATTCGGCCTGCGACCGCTGCAGCGGATCGGTGGTGTCGAACTGCCCGATGTCCCGCGTTCCGGTATGATTGACCCAGTAGTAATGGCCGTTGGAGACCGTGTGGAGTCCCCAACTCTGGGGGATCAGCGGGTACTTGCCCCGCGCAGCGTTGGCCGCCTTCTTGATGTTCGCGCGGCGAGCCTGTTCGGCCGGGACATTGGCCAAATTCAGCAGGAGCGTGCTGGGCATACGCGGTTCCTTCGTTTCCATCATCGTTTCAGCGCCGGCGAAGCAGGCCACATCCGCATCGCCGGTGCAATCTACGACGACCTTTGCACGGATCGTGGCCAGGCCCTTCTTGGTGGCCACCACCACACCGGTGACCCGATTGCCTTCCACCAGCGCGTCTACGGCCGACAAGTGCACGAGGTACTTGCATCCCACCTCATCCAAAGCATCGAGCACAGCGACCTTGAGGTAATCCACGTTGCAGTACAGTTGATGCTGACCGAGGTACACCGCCTGCTCGCCGCAGGCCAGCAGCTTCTGGATCAGCAGCTCGTGTACCTGCGAACGAGGTTTGCTTTCCGGCCGCATCTGATTGATCGGCATGCCGAGAGACCAGGCGGCGACTCCGCCGAAGAAGCCGCAGCTCTCGATCAGCAGGGTCCTGATACCCGTCCGAGCCGCTCCCAACGCCGCACCAATGCCTGCCGGGCCTCCGCCCACAACCAGTACCTGGGGCTCGTAGGGAACCTCGGCCCGTACGCGAACCGTCGGAAGACTGGCCGCAGAAGCCAAACCGGTGCCTACGGTGGCCGTCCCTACGGCCGTGAGGAATGTCCTGCGATTCATCCTCGGCTGTCTCGTCATCGTCTTCATCTCCTTTGCATCTCCGGCAAAACATAACAATACGCGGTGTAGCGAATTTCGCTCCAGGCTAATTCCGGCAGCGGATGGCCCGGGAACAATGGGATCTCAACTGGCGTGAAGCGAATACGAACACGAATCTGGGCCCGGCCGCGCGTGAGCTCGCGGGGCACAAGAAATTCATCCTCCCGGAAGCGGCGGTTGGAAGTCTGGACGTTGTGCTGCGCCGCACCCAATTCCTCCTTGGGATTCGAATACACGCAGGTGTTCGAGCCGGCCAGATACCAGATGCCGGCGAGCTTGAATTCGCCAACGGAGCCGCCGGACACCTGCGCCACGAAGACCTCGGCACGCTGATTCGGGAAAGAATAGTCCAGCTTGCGCCGCAGGAGCACGCCGAAGTTCTGCGGGTCCAGCTTCAGGGTGAACTCGGACGCTCCCCTGGTCTTGCGGCCGATGTCACTGTGGGGCGAATAGATCTCTTTGCCGGCCAGCGTGTCCGGACCCCACTCGTAGCGCGAAACGATCTCGTAAGGCTCACTGGCCTGCGGCGAGGAATACAGGTGCATACGTTCGCTGGGGAGGTCGCCGATCCGCAACTCGTCCGTGGGCACCAGGGTGGCGAAAGGCGCGCCGTACCAGTAGGCCACGGTCTCATAGTGCTCGGTGGACTGGTTCTCGCCACCATGCTCCAGGCGAATGACGGCCCGACGGCCGAACGGCATCAGGTCGGCCAGCAGGAAACGGTAGGCCGATTCGATCAGGTCCTCGGCGCATTTGGCCTCCTTCGCGTTGCGCGCGCCGCAAGGATGACCGGCCAGCGGGAGGGTCATGTTCAAACCGCCCCAATAATCGCCGCCCCCGCCCCACTCTTCGGTGCCGGTGCCTTGGGCTTGCGGCGTCTGGCTGTCGTCGAAGAAGAAACGCGGATCGCCCTCCAGGGTATTCAGCACGCCATGGTGAGAGAAGATCCACGAGGTGCCGACGAAGCTGCCGGACCACGCGCCGCCGCCCTCGACCCTGCGCGTATCCAGAAGCAGAAGATCCTGCCCCGGCTCCGGCGCGGGATGGTCACGGTAGGTGGCGTGGAAATAGCCGACGTGACTGGCCGGAGCATCCAGGGGATGGTAGCGCAGCCGCCACTGGATGTCTGGGAGGGAATCCGTGCCGCCGATGAGCTCGAATCGTGCCGACTTGAAGAAGGGCATCGGGAAGCAGCACGCCAGGTGCACGCGGTCTTCCGCGAAGCGGATGTGGATGGGGAAACCCTTGACAAGGAACTTGCGTCCCTCGCGGTTGTAGAGCGTGCCGGCGCCGAAGAACAGGGCCACCGGGGCATCGATCGACGGTTCCGCTCGTCCGTCCCAGGTGACGCGCAATTGCGCGCGGCCAAAAGCAAGGGCTTGCCCTCGGGGCACAGAGAACTCAATCGCTCTCAGCATCGCAGGCGCAGCCGTGGAAGTGGCAAGCACAACGGTTTGCTTCGGCGTGAGACGGACTGCACCGGAAAGCTCCTTCACCCCAAGGCGATCGCCCTCCGGCGTGCCCGGACGCGGCGCAAGATCGGCCCCTGCGCGATGCAGCAGGTCGAGCACGTCCCGCGCCGGCGGCGTCTTTCCGTCCCACAATCGGATGGGCTGTGAAAGCGGCGCACTGCGGTCATAGAGGTGATAAATATAATAGCCGGTGCCATAGCGGGTGCGGGAGTAGGCCATGCGAAACGTCTGCTCGAACGGCAGCGGCACCCACATCAGATCCGCCCCTTTGGTTGTGGACCAGGTCCACGCGAGCGGGTTCGGGAAGACGGCCTCGGGTATAAAGACAGTCTCCTTGAGAGTCTGTTTGGCGGTGACCGGGTCGGCAGTGCCCGTCTCGCGGACGACGTGGTCCACGCCGTCCACCTCGTAATGCCACGGGCTGCCGTGCCAGTGATTATAGCGGGCGAAATAGAGGACGCCGGGACCCGCCACGTCCAGCGAGACGTTGAAGTCATCGGCGAGTTGATACAGGAAATGGCTGGCGTCGGCGCCCTCGTTGCCGCCACGCCGGTCGTAGGTGCTGCGCATATACGCCCGTGCCCCGATGCGCTGGTATGGCCAGCGCTCCCACTGGCGGTACGCATCCAGGCCAACAGGAAGAACCGGGGGTTCATCACGCGAATCTGCCGCCGCGATGGTCGCCATCACAAGGCCCACTACTCCCGCCAGGATCCCGCAGGTGGTTTGGTGTGCAGGTCTCTTCATAACACAATGACTCCTCTGCATTGGTGCGCGTTCCTTGTTTCTCGCCCCCAAGCATACAACGCCGAAGAGGAACTGGCACGGACTATCTGGACACCGGACGGCTGCCCCTACGGGTGCCGATGAAGTCCAAGGCGGATTCGGCCGATGAAGGGACTTGTGGGATAATCGTGGGACGGTTGCGGTTGCGAAGCTCGTCACGTGCGACGCCGGACGTCCGACGAAACGAGCCACGCCACCGTAGGACGACAGACGATCCCCTACCAGGAGCCATTTTATGGGACTTCGCCAGACGATCTCGGAGTGGGTCAAGATCCTCAAGGACACCCTCGATTTCGGGCCGGAATTCCCTGCCGCGATGGAAGCCCGTCACGTCATGTTCGCGCAGGAATCGGCCCGGCTGCAACATCTGCTCGAACAGACTCGCAAAGCTTCCCAAGAGAAGGACGATCTGATCGCCCGCCTCCGGACGGCCGGAGCGGTCACTGGCAACATGATCGTCGATGGGCCGGCCTACTACATCAAGAAGGCCAACACCCTCGACGGCCCGTTCTGCACCTCCTGCTTCCAGCAGAATCACGAGATCGTGCGCATCGCGGCTGCCCCTGCGCCTAAGGAAGCCGACGAGACCTCCACAGACTGGGTCCAGTGTGGCCAGTGCAAGACTCCGTTTCGCTCGGATCGAATCCGCCAATACCTGAACCCCGGCAAGGGGACGGGATCGGACGACAAAGGACAAAAGACAGAGGACAAAAGACAGAAGACGGAACTGCCATCCCAGCCGTCAGCCGTCTTCCGTCACCCCTCCTCCGATCCAGAGCCCGAGCCGAACCCTCCGCAAGCGCAAAATTCCGCGCTCTGGAGCCCAGGCCCCAACGCGATACCCTGCGTGGAGGACCCCAAGCCCACCGTGGCTCAAACTGCGGTTTCTCCCGAAGAAAACGACGCACCCAAGCCGGTCAAGACAGCGCGAAAGCCGCGCAGGAACCCCCAACGCGACGCATCGCCTTTGGGAGGGGCTCCCACCGGCGAAACAGGGCCGGTGGGGAAGGGTCCCCCATCGGCACAAGTCGCGATTGGAAGCCCGAGCCGAACCCAACCCCGGACCCGCAAGCCCAGGAAACAGCGGCCGGAGCAGGCGAAAACAGCCCACGGCCCAAGAGCGACTTAGTGATTCCCGTAAGCCGTCAACCACCATGATCTCACCAAAACCCGCGTCTTTGACGCGTCGGCACGGGTTTTTGCAGCAGATTTATGATTGACACGCCGTGCCCCGCCGTGTTGTTATCTTCTGTCACGCGCCTCGATGCTCGGGACCGGCAGCGCGTGAGATAGGTCCGTGCTATACATCAGGAGAACAACATGCCGAACATCGCGATGGTACTCAAAGAGGAGATCTCACGCCTGGCGCGCAAGGAGGTCCGGAGACAGACACAGGTCCTCCGGAAGGCCTCCGGTCAGTACCGCAGGGACATTGCCGAGATGAAACGCCGGCTCTTCGACCTGCAACGCAAGGTCAACCCGCTTCAGAAGCAGGTGCTGAAGAACGCTCCGTCTCCGGCGGTCAAAGCCGACACCAATGGCGTGCGGTTCACCGCCAAGGGCCTGCGCTCCCAGCGGCAGCGGTTGGGCCTCTCCGCGGCGGATTACGGCAAACTCGTCGGCGTGACCGGGCAAACCATCTACAGTTGGGAACACGAACTCGCTCGGCCGCGCAAGGGACAACTGCCGCGCATTGCCTCTCTGCGTCATCTGGGCAAGAGAGAGGCCCAGGCCCAACTCCAGCAATTGGCCCGTGGGACTCGAAAGAAGTCCCGATAGCCGGCTTTCTTTCAAAATCGTCTATTCCTGACGAGCCCTGGGGACACAGTGCGCCTATGACCATGAATCTCATCAACGGGTCCCTGCCGTTTGTCGTTCTGTTCGCGAGTCTGGTGGCCGGCGTCACGGCCCAGGCCGAACCCTGGCCCGGCTGGCGCGGCCCGCGCGGCGACGGCACCTGCGCCGAGCAAGGCGTCCCCACGAACTGGGACGTGAGTCACGCACTTTGGAAAACGGAAATCCCCGGCCGTGGGCACGCTTCCGCGATTGTCTGGGGCGACCGCGTCTGCACGGCCACGGGGCTGCCCGCCACCAAAGAGCGCGTGCTCCTGTGTCTCGACCGCGCCAGCGGCAAGATCCTCTGGCAACAGACCGTCGTGCAGGGACCGCTGGAGCCCCTCAACAGGGAAAACAGCCACGCCTCCGGCACGCCGGTCACCGACGGCGAGCGGGTCTACGTCGCCTTTCGCGTCGGCGACGACATCGTCGTGGCCGCCCACGAACTGGCGAGCGGCAAACAGCTCTGGCTGGTCCGGCCGGGGACGCACACCGGCGAATGGGGGTTCAGCAATGAGCCGGTGTTGTTCAAAGACAAGGTCATCCTGGACGGCGACAGCAAAGGCGATTCCTTTCTGGTCGCCTTGCGCCGGACGGACGGAAAAACGCTCTGGCGCGTCCCGCGCACCCATCAGGGGATCAGCTACAGCGCCCCACTGATCCGGGAGATGGCCGGCCGCCCCCAATTGATCCAGTGCGGCGACCGTTGCGTGGCCAGTTTCGATCCGGACACGGGCCGGCAGCTTTGGACGGTGGACGGCCCCTCGGAAGAATTCGTCGCCACGCCGACGTACAGCGAAAAGGCCGGTCTGGTGTACGTCAGCAGCAGTTGGCCCAAGCAGGTCCTGCTCGCGATCCGCCCCGACGGCAGCGGCAACGTCACGCAGACCCACGTCGTCTGGCGTGACTCCAGGGGAGCGCCTTACGTCCCTTCCCTGCTCATCGCGGGCGATTTTCTGCTCAGCATCAACAACGCCGGCGTGGCATTCTGCCACGAAGCGGCCACCGGCAAAGTCCTGTGGCAGGAAAGGCTCGGGCGGCACCATGCCTCGCCGGTCCTAGTGGGCGGATTGGTCTTCTTCATCAACGACGACGGCCAGATCAACGTGATCAAGCCCGGCGTCCGGTTCGAGCGCGTGGCGAAATACGAACTGGGCGAGTCCTGCTATGCCTCCCCGGCTATCAGCGACGGCCAAGTCTTTCTCCGCGGCTTCCAGCATCTCTTTTGCCTCGGCCGCAAGGCAGACTGAAAGGGGCCGGACAGGAAGTCGGCTCACGGACTTTTCGCAGCGACGAAGAGACTCGTCGTTCTGCGGGATGGTATACCTGGGGGTGATCCCGGGAGGCTCTGCCGGCGCTTTGGGTTGTCCTGATTGCCCTGCCGGGATTCGTCTATTGGTTCCCGCCAATTCCCCGGGCCGTGAAATTCCGGAATCCAAAGTCCTGGTTGGAGCCAACGCCCCGACCGCCATCGCACTGCAGAAATGTCCCGATGCCGGGATTCCCGGTCTTGTAGGTGTCATCCTTGACTTGGGCTTTCTCGACGCCGTTGATGAATACCGTGATCACATTGCCCACGATGGAGGCCTTGAGAATGTCGCCATCCTTAAGACCGTAATTGACGCCGCGCTTATCGGCCAGATACGTGAACTTCCCCAGCGGGCCCTCCCACCGGACAATTTGCAGGTACGAGGAGCCGTCGTTCACACACCGGGCAAAGCACTCATAGCCGGTAGTCCGATGGGCGGAGCTGCTCCAGCGCAGGAGAATCTCGACCTCCTGATGGCAGGATGAGTCCGGCTTGGCGATGCGCACTTGTCCCCAGGCCTCCTGGTCCGGCGGAAATCCCGCCAGGTGCGCATAGGAGTCATCATACCGATCGATCCCTTTGTTGGTCCCCGTTTGCGTCCCATAGGCCAAGCCGCGTGTCTTCCCGATCTTCGTCCAATCGAGACCGTTATTGCTCCACTTCCCCCCTTCCGAGAGCGGATTCTCCTCACCCTCAAACGCCGTGCTGTACTGCACGACGCCACCCTCCCCGCCGCTCAACAACGGGACCGCAGGACCGCTCACCAGCAGGACCGCGAGAACCGTGATAGTTATCAGGATGGAATCCGCTCGCATATCGCTCCCTCTTTCCAGAATCGGTGTCCCACCTACACATTTCACCATTTTCACAGGGTCTTGAGCCGCTCTTCGGTCGGCCGACCAAGAATACAGGTTATCACCGATTCCCGCCGGACCGCAAGCAGCCTTTCGCCGTCCTGATTGAGCTGTCCGCGTTGCTGCGCGCAACCGACCGAACGTCGGGCTATAGCAAGAACGGAAGCGTAACCACGCCGCCCTGCCGAGGATGGGCTGCACGGATCGGCGCTCAGGGTTGTCATCCATCGGTAAATGCGGATACAATAACCCCTTAGTGTGAAACTCGAAGACAGACTCCTATGCAGGTCGGGCAGGAGATGCGGCCATGATTACGAAGCTGAGCATCGCGAATTTCAAGTCGATCCGTCAGTTGGACATCGACTGCAAGAAGGTCAACCTCTTCATCGGCGAGCCCAACACCGGCAAGTCCAACATCCTGGAGGCATTAGCTCTATTGTCCTGGTGTGGAGGGTCGGAGCAAGCATCTCTTAGCGACTACATCCGCCTCGAGTCCACGCAGAACTTGTTCTACGATCAGTTGCTCGATCAGCCCGTGGAGATCAAGATGTCGACGACCACAATCTCTCCTACCGGTCTTCGGGTCATCTTCGAAAATGGTTCCTACGGCATACATGCCTTGGACGGCAGCGCTATCAGGGGGTTAGACAAAGATGCGCACTGCACCTGGTCTTTACCACCTGCGCCTACCAAGTATATCAAGTTCTTCCGTTTCAGGACGCTGGACAAGTACGGTGACAATGAACCGGGCGGCCTCAAACCGCCAGATGGGCCAAACCTTTTTTCCGTGGTCTTATCCTCCAAAGTCCTTCGCGAGACCATGACGGAGTTCTTCCGTAAATATGGGCTGATGTTAGTCCTCAAGCTTCACGAGAGAATATTCGAGCTTCAAAAACATGCTGACGGCCTGATCTTCAGCTATCCATATTCGGTGACGTCGGACACGCTACGCCGGATTATCTTCTACACGGTCGCTATTGCCTCCAACAAGGATTCGGTGCTCGTATTTGAGGAGCCGGAGTCCAATGCGTTCCCATACTACACCAAGTACCTGGGGGAGCGGATTGCGTTGGATGAGACCAATCAGTTCTTCATCGCCACGCACAATCCGTATCTGCTCTCGGCCGTCATCGAGAAAGGACGCAAAGAGGACGTGCGGGTCTTTATCACGTATTTCAAGGACTATCAGACCAAGGTCAAGCCTCTGACGGCGGATGAGGTGACAGAGTTGATGGAGGCGGACCCCTTCTTCAATCTGGACCGTTTTATTGAGGAAGGGCAATGAAGATCGCGGTGGAGTGCTATCCGGACGAGGCGGTGCTTTGTGCGCTGGGGGTCCCGCGAAAGCAATTGCTCCATGAGGCAAGAAAAGGCGAGGTGATCAACTGGCTCAAGAAAACCCTCGGTGGTGTAGGCATGGTGGACGAAGATCCAGACAGCGACCAGCCACGCGATCTGATCAGCTACCAGCAGGTGCACGCATCAGAAGGGCTTCTGCTGCTCGTTCGTCAGGGGAGTAGCGGCCAGAGGCTTATCGTCGTCTGTCCGAGACTTGAGGATTGGCTGATCCAGAGAGCCAAGGTCTGCGGCATCGATCCCAGACAGTATCAGCTTCCAGGCAATGCACAGGAGTTGCACAACATTCCGCGATATGAACAGAAGGACGGATTCCAACGGTTCCTCACGGAACTGACCGGCCTTGACAAAGGCATGAGCCTCCTCCGTCAATGGGTATTCCAGGGTACCTAATCCCTGCTTCGGACCTGCTTCACCCAACGTCTGGTTACCAGGTGTTTTCGTCTTCGGGGTTTTCGAGGGGGGCGACCCAGTGGCTGGAGGCGATGAAGGCCTTGTTCTTGGGGTCCTTGGGCTGCGGGGGTACGCCGAGATAGGGGAGAGTCTTGTCGAGAATGGCGCCGGCGACGGGGGCCGCGACCGTGCCGCCGGTGTAGCCTTTGCGAAGCTTGGTGTTGGGCTTGCGGATGGAGACGAGAACAATGACCTTGGGATCCTCGGCGGGCGCCCCGCCAATGAAAGAGGCGGTGTAGGCGTCGGGCAGATAGCCCTTGCTGCCGGGCGCGGCAAGCTGGCCGGTGCCGGTCTTGCCGAAGACCTCCCAGCGGTCGAGCTTGGCCTTGGAGCCCGTGCCGGCCTTGTCGTTGACGACCGAGACCATCGCCTGGGTGACGAGCCAGCGGGCGACTTCAGGCTTGATGATGTACCCGACCCGCAGTTGCGACGGCCGCATGTCCACGACCGTGCCATCGGCGGTGACCATGGCCCGGACGACGTGCGGCCAGACGACCCGCCCGCCGTTGGCGAGCATGCAGAAGGCCCGCAGCATCTGGAGCGAGGTTACCGAGACTTCCTGCCCGAAGGCGATGCGCGGCGCGCTGTAGCCGGTCCAGCCGCCGGGCGGACGGAGGAGCCCATCGGCCTCGCCCGGCATCTCCAGGCCCACCTTGCGGCCGAAACCGAAGAGTCGCAGCCCCTCGTAGAGTCGGGGTGGTCCCAGCCGCTGGCCGATCTTGGCCATGCCGATGTTGCTGGAGACCATGAGGATCTCGCGCAGCGTCAGATCGCCGAAGCCCTGACGGTACTCGCCGATATGGCCGAAGCCCTTGCCGTGATAGTTGTCGTTCTCGCAAAAGATCGTCTCGTAACGATTGAGGACGGCGGTGTCGAGGGCGACCGCCGCGACGATCGGCTTGATGATGCTGCCCGGCTCGTATTGGATCGTCAGTGCCCGGTTCGTGAAGCAGCGCGGGTCGGCGTGCCGGGCGTCCGCGGGATCGTAGTCCGGTAGCGAGACCATCGCCAGGATCGCCCCGGTCTTCGGATCCGCCACCATCGCGCTCGCCGCTTCCGCCTCGAACTCCTTGTACTGCTTGTACAGGGCCTCGCGGACGAACTGCTGGATCGTCGCGTCAAGGGTCAGGATGACACCGGAGCCGTGCATCGGCGCCTCGTTGTCCTGCTCGTCTTTGAGACAAAAGCCCAGCGGGCGGCGGTGCACGTCCACCAGGAACGTGTGCAGAGCCCCCTTGCCCCGCAAGTCGCGGTCGAAGGCGTACTCGATGCCCTCGATCCCCCGGTTATCGGCACTGGTGAAGCCGATGACGTGGCTCGCGAGACGGCCCATGGGGTAATTGCGGCGCCAGTCGCAGCGGACTCCGATGCCGGGGACTTTCTGAGCGGCCCGGCACTCAGCTTCCGTTGCGTGGGTCTTGAGGACCACGTAACCGGGATTGTTACTGTCGACGATGCGCTTACAGATTTCGTGCGCACCCAGGTCGAGGATCGGCGCGAGCCGGGTCGAGGTCTCCTTGGGGTCCTTGATGGTCCGCGGCTCGGCGAAGATGGTGCGGATCTGATCGCTGGCGGCCAGGACTCGGCCGCGACAGTCCAGGATCGCGCCGCGCTGGGGCTCCAGGGGCAGGAAGGACCGCTGCTGGATCAGGCTCTTCTCCGCGAAGCGATCGGCGAGGGTATACTGGAGGTAGATGCACCGCGCCGCCAGACCGAGGAACGCGACCACCACGAGGGACAGAAAGACAACGATGATCACGAGCTGGCGTCGGCCGCCTTCGGCGGAGGCCGCGACGTCGACCTGAACATCCTTGCCGGCATTGTCGAACTGCATGCGCTACCTTGTGGTGTCAATCGGTCCCATCCGTCCTATCCGTCCGACAGGTCCGATGGGATTAATAGAACCTATCGGACGGATAGGACCTATCTGCCTTTCCGCGCGGCTCGGCCAGGTTCAGCCGTCACCGGCTGAGCGATCCGCGAGAGCGAGGCCGGGTTGACCAGGCTTTCCACGCGAAGCTGCTTCTGCCAGAGCTCCTGCTGCAAGCGGCCCTGCTCGATCTTGCACATGCGAACCTCGTAAAACGTCCGCTTGTCCGCTCCGCGCAGATAGACAGCCGCGAGCAGGGTGGCCGCGAAGAAGAAAATGACGAGAACAAAGCAGAAGCGGGAACTCATGCTTACTTCGCCGGCAGACGCAGCCGCGTACCTACCTGGAGCGAGTTCTGGTCGGTCAGAATCTCGGAATTCAGCTTGTAGATCTCGTCCCAGCGTGAGCCGGCGCCGAGCTGCGTGGCCGCGATCTTCCACAGCTTGTCCCCGTCCTGGACCGTATACCACCGGCCCTCCGGGGTCGAGGGCGGTACCGCGGCCGGGGGTCGCTTTCCCAAGGACTCCACTCTCTCGAAGAGCGTCTTGGGCAGCATATCTGCCGGCTTGTTCGGATTGGGCGCGGGTGCGGTCGTTGTTGTGGCCGTGGGTGCAGTCGCCGGCTTCGAGAGCGGCGGCAACGGCGGCGGGATGACGAGTTTCTGGCCCACCTTGACCTCGGCGGGGGACTTCAGCACCGTTAGATTGGCTTGGAAGATCCGGTCGATGTTGGCCAGCCGGTTGCCCTCCTCGGGGCCATAGAGCTTCTTGGCAATCGCGGGCAGATTGTCCCCCGCCGCTACCACGTAGGTCTTGCTGCCGGGGATGATCACCGGCCTGAGGGCGACCGGCGCAGGCTTGGCCGGCTCAATGATGTCGGTCACCTTGGTAAGCAGTCCGGCCGGCTTGGACTCGGGCAGTGGTTCGGGTCGCGGTTGCAAAGCTGTCGCCACCGGCGGATACGCACTGGCGGCAGGTTGCTCCGGTGCCGGTTTCGGCGTATCCATACTGAACGTATCCCCCCGATTCGCCGGCACGATGACAGGGAGTTGATCCAGCAGTTTTCCAATGCCGGACAACGCCGTGCTGAAGCGAACCCCCTCGTCGCTGGCCGTCGGTGGCTGAGATGCCTGAGGCCCAGAGGCCAGTGGCCCGGACGACTGCGGCGACTCCGGCACCGCGGGTTTCGGCGTCTCCGTGACGATCGGCGCGGTTTCGCTGCTCGTCCGCTGCTGCTCCAGCACCTCGGTCAGGTTCGGAACGGCCTCCGCCTTGCCTGCGACGCCGGCCTCGAAGTCCTCGCCCGTGATTGTAGTCACTTCCGCTTTGCCCACCGTCGGCGGCCGCAACGAAGGCAGGCCGTTGATGACGAAAGCGATCACAAAAATGAATACAAGTCCCAAGAGCAAGCCGATCTTTGCGTCCGACGTCATGGTTCTACTCCGTTCTCACCTGTCAGTCGTCCCTTCGTGGGTCGTTCCATCCTGTGCCTCGCGGCCTCAGGTCTTTTGTGCAATTCTCAACTTGGCGCTGCGTGCCCTGCGATTGGCGGCGATCTCTTCGCGGCTGGGCGTAATCGGCTTCTTCGTTCGGATGCGGTAGATGCCTTCCCGTTCTCTTTCCTTGAAGTCGCGCTTCACCAAGCCGTCTTCGAGACTGTGATAACTGATAATGGCGATCCAGCCGTCCTTTCTCAGCAGACTCGGCGCCGCCAAAAGCAAATCCCGCAGATTGTCCAACTCGTGGTTGACGGCAATCCGCAGGGCCTGAAACGTTCGGGTCGCCGGATGTCGCGCCTTATGTTTGCCGCCGGGCCTCCGCAGCGCACTGGCCACGACCGCGGCCAACTGTCCCGTGGTCGTAATCGGCTCACGCTGCCGATGCTGCACGATGTACCGCGCGATCCGCCGCGATGCCCGATCCTGTCCATACTGGAAGATCAGGTCCGCCAGCGATTTTTCGTCATATTCGTTGATTATATCGGCGGCCGTGACCTCCAAGCTTGCGTCAATTCTCATGTCTAACGGCATATCCGTGCGAAAACTTAGCCCAACTTCACTATCGGTGATCTGGCCCGAGCACAGGCCCAGGTCCGCCAGGAGGAAGTCCACTTCCCTGATGCCCAGTTCGGCGAGACGTTCCGCGACCTGGGAGAAATTGGACTGCAGGAGAATGACCTTGCAGGAAAGGCGCGCCAACCGTTGCCGGGCCCGCTCCAGGGACTTGCGGTCGAGATCCAACCCGACCAGCGTGCCCGCGGGACCCAGCCGCTCGCCGAACAGAAAGCTGTGACCTCCGTGTCCAACGGTCACATCGACCATCACCCCATCCTGCGGACAGCTTATCTGTTCGGCTAAAGCTCCGGCCAGAACCGGAACATGTTCCACGTTTTCATCCATCACCGCTGCCTCACCTCACCTCGACCGATCCCACCGCGCGGGGGGGACGTTGTACCCGCGAAGCCGAAATCGTCGAAGTCCACCAGTCTGCCCCCTCGCGCCGGCAGCGACTTGCACGCCCGAGGGGCGAATCCGGCCCCGTCAGCCGAGGACCAACGCTTCGGCCTGCCGCTTGAGCTTCTTCACGTGAGGCGAGAACGTGATATTGGCGAAAAGACTGCTGCTCTGCTTGAGTCGCTCCAGCCGCTCGGCAAGGATCGCCATCGCGGCCTGCGTCTGCTCATCCACGGGCCGTTCGCCTGCCAGAGCCTCATTGACGATTCGAAGGTTGTCCATCCTGGTCACTAGGCCTCCAACGCAGCGTCACAATTCCTTGGTCTGCTGTTGCATCACGAATTGCCGTGCCTGGGTCATCTGCTGTTGGTACTGGGGCATGTGATCGTTCAGATACTGCTCCCAGTCCTGCGTATTCCACAGCTCGATGTGGTCCCGGACACCCACCAGCGTGATATCCTCCTTGAGACCGGCCCGCTTGCGGAGTCTTTCGTTCAGCAGCAGCCGGCCTTGGTTGTCCAACTCGATCTTGCTCGACATCGCGAAGCTGATACGCTCGAAGGCGACCGCTTCATCCGGTGCGGTCGCCCCCGGCGCCACCGACAACACGAGCCGCTCGAAATCCTTTTCGGGGTACAGACACAGGATGCCATTGGCTCCGAGGACCAGATAGAAGTTGGCGCCATGCTCTTCGGCGTCGATCTGGTTCCTGAGCTTGTTGGAGACAAGCACGCGGCCCTTGTCATCAACTACGTGCTGGTACTCACCTGTTAATAGAAGCATGGCATCTGTCCCACTCGGTCATCTTCTGGAGGGGAATTTTACCATTCACTCCCACATTGTCAACACTTTTGCCCACTTTTTTGGGAATTTTTTCGACATTCTGCCACGGGACAGTCCCCGTCCAACTGCATAATCGGCGTAAACATCATGGTTTATGCACTTTTCCCATCTTGCCAGCGCCCTAACCCGCATATTTCATCGAATTTTGGTGTTTTTTAGTAGATAAATGGCCTAACCATCGGTAGGGTAAGGACTTGCAACGCTTCCAACCCTCAGACAGA
>Ga0315289_10006069_pt1 | contig 17787 bp, 9 predicted proteins | sample YL17G11_40_MG_FD_203452 | JGI IMG/M metagenome (GOLD analysis project Ga0315289, IMG submission 203452) | Sediment microbial communities from Yellowstone Lake, YNP, Wyoming, USA - YL17G11_40 | ecosystem: Environmental > Aquatic > Freshwater > Lake > Sediment | place: USA: Wyoming | collected... | reverse complement strand
CTACCCATATGATCTCATCTAAATCCGTATGTTTAATAATCTGCTTAATACATTTTTCAGTAGTCTTTGGGCGATCGATGACCAACATACCCAGAAGAACTGTCATGATAATACCTCCAAATACTTTCTTACACACTCCTCAATACTAAATGATGGAGCAAGCTGTGCCATTTTAGATTGAAGGGATAGTCGTACTGATTGATCAAAAATCTTCTCGACATCCTCCAAAGGCAGACAGGCATCACTCAAAATCTCCGGAACAATATCAACTTCAGCATTATAGATTACAGGACAACCACATCCCATGGCCTCTAATACGGTATTGGGACTTCCTTCCATATTAGAAGTAAAGATAAGAGCCGTCGCAGCTCTATAAATAGTAGCTAAGACCTCTTTGGCCTCTTTACTTTGATTTCTCATCTGTCCCATGTAGGTCGCATTGGGAAAGTCCTTCCAGAATGTCATATTGGCAATCTGATTCGTTGTAACATAATTTCCTATCAAGTAAAAGTGGATATTCGAATTATCTGCATAAGAAGAGATAAAATCCTGCAGCAAATCAAGTCTTTTATGTTTAAAGGTCGACCAATTTAGGTTGACAAAGTTGTATTGGGACGCATTTGGAAAGTTATACTTCTGATCACTGCTAGTTGTAAAGATTGAGAGATCTACACCATTATGGATAATCGCACCTTCTGGATTAATCTCTGGGGGAATAAAATTAGCATCTCTCCACATCTTCTGACAGTGTTTACTTTGCCAAACAAATTTATCGGCATGTCTAAACATCTCTTGCATCTTCTTCAGGTTAGTTTCATCAATACCCCCGTTAAAGTCGGTGGGAAGTCCATCTAGCCTATAGAGAATACGTAGGGAGGGTCTCTTTGCTTTTTCTTTTAAGATTTCATCCGATAGGACAAAAGCCACGGCAACTACAGCATCGGCAACATCTAGGGTATCCGCAGTATCCCAAGTATCTTTACTAACGATTGGCAGATGTCTCTTCATATTTTCATAGAATGTTCGGGGACCTCCTTCTATAGGAGGAATATAAAGAAGTTTTTTCCTTCTCTTAAACATAGTTAGGAAGGTGGCTTTTTGTTCTACTTTGCCAACAATGGCGTCTCTATATAAAGGGTATCTGTGTTTAATATCATAGTTCTTTTCGATATCCTGTCTAGCCGCTAAACCCACCATAGTCCGTAAACTTCTATCATCCTTTAACTTCTTTATAAGAGAAACAAACTCGTTTGTGTCGTTAGCAATAAAACCAGTTACACCATCTTTGATAGCGTGTTTATAAGCATAACAAGGAGAAGAAATAATAGGAATTCTAGCAGCTCCAGCCAACGTATACTTAACTTCAGATTTAGAGTCTAACCACGTTTGTTGTAATTCTGTTGGGCACATATACGCTAAATCATCTGGTCTGGCTGGATGTATAATTAAATCTACGGATTTAGATAGGGAGTAATATCCCTGTAATGGCATCCAGTCAATATAGGTCTTTTTCAAATTTCTAAATTTATTGATTATCGTTCTAATTTCTGCTACTCCTTGGCAATTCACAATCCACTCGATATTTTGTGCCATATCTGGATCACTATTGGCTATCTCACATATTTCATAGAAATTATTAATCCCAATTCGTCCTCCACTAGTTAGAAGAATCTTAAAACGATCCTTTGATAGAGTTTTAAAGGGAGCAGTTATGTCAAAGTGTTTTAGGTTAATATGAGTTGGAACCACGATCACGGGCTTATTATAATTTAAAGTAGTTGTAAGGATATGTTTTAGAGTTTGATTCGCCACAATAACAGCATCACTGGCGTGTATCAAAGTTAGGGGGGCTTTGTTATTGGCGTAGAATAGAAAGTCATCACAGTAATAAACTACTCTAATGCCAAGTCCTCTCAAATGGTTAATATAGGATACTAAATTTTGGATATAAACCGAATCCCCCTCTTTGTATCCTGTTCTAAATAAGACAACATAGTTACATAAGTACTTTAAAACATCCTCATAATTAGCACGAGGAATCATTAAGATTCCATACTTCTCATCATTAAAATACTGTGTATATTCTAAAATACACTTCTCACTACAACAATCCATGGCCTCTTGGATAAACCCTATGACCGTTCGACCTTTCAGATGGTTAAAAATATCTTGAGGATTGGCAGATGCCTTCATTAGCCCCTGTAGGGGTGCTGGCGACATCTGTTTAGCAGGAGAGGGTTGGGATGCTGGTTTCTTGCCATAATGTTGTAATAGGGCCTGTTGTATACGAACTTGTTCTGCTCGACTTCGTTGGTCTTTTTCTTGTCTTTTGCGTTGAGCATTCTTGCCCATACTGTACTCCTATAGAGAAGTTATAAATTCCTGTACCATCTCTGGAAGTTTGATTTTTGTCTTGGTAACATCTTGATAGACTTTATAGTAGACTGCGGCTCGTTCCCCAATGAAACGGTTAATGTCGTGGGTAGTCATAATATAATCAAAGGCTCTTTGACCTAATTCAGTTCTAACGTTGGGGTTTTCAATAAGATAGGAAATTCCTTTAATCCAATCCTCTTCGGTATTACCGGGGATTCGGACTAACACTTCGGGTGGAAGATTGTTGTAGTTTCCTACTGGTGAGGCTACAGTGGGGGTATGAAGAATACTGTACTCTTGAAACTTTCTACATGTTTTTGACCAATTAAATGGATGATCCGTAAGAGGTACTAACCCGATATCAATATCTAAATTAGCAAATGCGGGATACCAGGCGTCTACAGGCACAAAATTGTAGTATTCATACCTTCCTTCAGGATACTTGGTGTACATACTAGGAGGGCAATAACCTATAAAAACTAACTTGATATGTGGGTATTTATAGAGTAATTTTAAACAAGCACTATCAACCAATTGAATATCGTCGTGATGGTGAGGAGTTCCTGTCCATCCAACTCGAATCTCTCTAGGATTATCCCTACCTGGAGCGGCCATATCTGCAATTCTGGGGTCCACCAGATTTCTAAATAGGTAAACTTTGGGATTAAATTGTGTACAGAGTTCAACCAAATGGGGGGTAGATGTCGTTACGGCATTGGCTTGAGCCATTATTATCTGATATCTATTGATAATATCGGCCTGTTGGTAGGTACCTCGAGCCGGATTGCCCTCTGGAATTTCCCATACGTTATCATCACAGAGGAAAATACAGGGTTTTCCCATCCTCTGCAGTTGTTGCATAACGATGAACGATTCCGGGGCATACTGTCGTTGAAAGTGGATAATGTCCGCTTTAACTAACTGGTTGAAATCTAAGGTAAATTGGGAGTGACATTGCAAGAGGTTATATTGTTGAAAAAATAAGGAGGGAACAAAAATGTCATGATAGTGAGGACCAGATTGGTCTCCACATAAAAATTCAATACTTAAAACCTTTTCTATCGCATCCATACCATCTCCTATATAGTATTATATACCTTCACCTTGTCCTATAATATAGGTACCACAAGTCCAAAAATTGGGTGTAAAAAAACAATAAGGTTTATTTTTGCTCAATGACAAAGGGCACTACGATGTCAATTCTAGTAAAATATGAGTAATAGTGAAGTTCTCCTGTCACTGGATCGATTACTCCACCAGCTGCTCTGGCTACACCAATTATCACAGGTTTACCTTCTATCCATGCAAATACTGGACTACCTGAATCTCCAGGGTAGATTAGGGTTGTCATAGTCACATCATTCATTGAGAACCATGGTAGGATATCCGTAGGTAATCCTTCCGGGAGAACAACTCTGCCAGAAATGATCGTTCCATATCTCACTTCAAACCAAGGAGTTTTATTGAGATCTCCAAGTTCTAGATTAGTTCTCACGGCAACAATTACTGCCACGGGGATGCCAGGCAAGAGTTCGTCTCCATCATCACTCTGTGTAAAGACTGGCCTATATCCAGGATCTATGAAAGCTGGCCAATTTCCAATTACTTTAATAATTGCTATATCCCGTTCCTCATCAACGTATACTAACTCAGCAGGAGCACTCCCAAGACCAGTTCCCTGTCCTACCATAATAACTCTACTAATAATTCTAACAGGATACGTGATTACTGAAAAGTTCTTGGTAATCTCAATTGTAACGGAAGCAGGTTTAATAACATGAGTATTGGTAACCCAGTATCCATTTCCAATATAAAAGGTAGACCCTTCCTGCCCGTATACACCTACAGCCCTACGACTTATAAGATTACCATCCTTGTCAAAATCCGCATAAAATCCCTCAGCCGTACCCAATACCAGACACTTTGTAAAACTTCCCGACACATCGATGAAGGGAGGTGTCTCATACTCTTGATAGTCCGGCCCTTCTGCCCAATACTCAAATCCTTTAAGAGAACCTGGTTCTCTATCAAAGGGCCATACAGCTATTGGGCTAACTAGAATGATTAGTCCAACGACTATTGCCCATAGCTTTTTACCTTTCATTTAAATATCCTCCTTATGCTCCCACAAGATAATCTGGATCTATTAAAACATCCCTACCCTGGGGTATTCTTTTTTCTGATGCAGGAGATTTCTTTTCCTGGACTACAGGTTCTCCTGGTTGGTTCAGTTTCTCATTTGCCTTATTAATATCAATAATCTCTCGAAAGGTGCGTTGTTTGTGTTCATGAGCGTGTCGTTGATAGAAATCTTCTGATTCATTTTGTTTTGCTAAGTCTTTTTCAAAAGTTGCCATTATATTATTTCAACCTCCTTTGGTTCAAACCAATAGTCAATGATATCTAATACATCGGATAACATAAAAGGTTTACAACTATATAAGTCTATAGAAACAAACTTATGCTCATACCAAGAGTGAACACTACAGCCAGACTCTTGGAACATAACATAGGCCGATGTGCCATCGTCGACTGTTCTAATGATTGGATCGACGATAATAGTCATACCAAGTGTTCCACACAAATCGTGGAGAAAGTTTTCCAATAATTCTTCAGCAACGTCCGTATGATATAGGTTGAGATCAGTGAGTAGTTCTATACTACATCTTTGACGATATAATCGTGGAGCGAGCATATGATTCCTCCTTTAAAATGCGTGTAGGATAAGTTTGCAGAATAGTCCTATAGCAGAAAGAATAATGGCTACTAGTATGGGGTAGTAGACATAGTTTTTAATATTACTATGGGTACTTAGGTGATTGTTTAAGCCAATCTCCATCTTGGGAATCTTGGCTACGGCCTCTTTTATTTCCACGTGATCTTTGGTATTTTGATCTAAGGCGTATTCAATTTTGGTTAAACTCACAATAACCTTCTCTCTAAAGTCTAAAGCCTTATCAACCTGTCGTTCCGAATCACCATCAGATTGACTTTCAATTCTCTGCAGTGTATCATCTGTTTTATCTTGCCATGTTTGTTCTATCATAGTAACTCCTTTTAATAACCATAGTACTCTTCTGATGTTCTGGACCACAAATTCTCGGGATCCTCTTCTGGTAAAAAGTTTGAATATGAGGAATCCGTTGGATTATATGGTGAAGGATTAAACGAATAAGAATTCGGATCCTGTTTCGGTTTATGGTATGGAGAATATATATCGTCTTCAAAGTAATTATAGGGACCATCAGCCTTCCCGTACTTAACATTACCTTTTACGTCTGCCTTAGCAGCTTGATCAGCCAACATTCGTTGTGTAGAGGCTATTTTTTGTTTGGCTCTCAAATCCGTAATTATTCCACCAATCTCCCCAGGTCTTCCCTTTTCTCCACTCATTCCATATCTATTTCCCATCCGTTCATAACCAGCGGAGTGCATACTATTCAGAGCCCGGTCAAAAACCTGTGATCCTATACTTTTTTCCCCTCTAACCCCCGGCAGTTTCTCAGTAACTTCTGCTAATTTTGCGGGAGCTTGTATATTTGTGGGAGTTGTAATCTCGGGTGTACCCACACCCCCCATCCCTAGTTTACTACCCATTCCACCCATCTGAGCTGCTTTGGAGGAAACACCCTGCATGATAGCTCCTTGATTGGCGGCCATCGCTCCCTGAGCTGCCCCAGCTCCAGCGGCTAGTTGTCCACCCGCTGCCGGTAGTGCGGCGGCGGCGGGTGCGACTGCTTGTGTTGCTGCTTGTGTTGCTGCGGTTGAGGCTCCACCAGCAGCGCCTGTGCTCCCAACTGCTGATGCTCCACCAAATAGTGATGTAATCCAAGACATAACAATTCCTCCTTATTTAATCCAACCCCATGACTTTAAAAGTGGTAAATTTTCTATAACCTTATCACCTATATCAGTTCTATAAAATCCTCCAGGGATATTGATAGAATGTAAGACAGTATAGGCCTTTTCTTTTGCCACTTTTAGATTAATATCCGATCCTGTACATACACAGATATAACCCATTAATCCTGTTTGTTTATACTGATCCTTATCTAACCATATATCTCTTAAATGTATATGTTCCATGTCCTCTGGCATAAAAACTGGTTTATCTTGGAATTCTTTTGATGCATTATGTAGAGGCCATGGTAATGAACAATATGCTACTCCAACTGTCCACTTAGAAGTGTCAACTGGAACCTCATCCGTAAGTCCCTGGGACAATTGACATAGAAATTTTGTCCATGAACCCTTCTTGTGGACTTCATCCTGAATATGAATGGTAGGATAACCAAAGCGGGTTGTCCATTCCAATCCATAGGCTCGATCCTTATTGACTATGCATGCGACATCAATAAACCCTCGATAGTCTGTGGTCCGTAGGAAGGCCTCCGCTTTGGCCAGGGTTTCCTGATAAAGTTTACTATGTGTACGATAACACATAACCGTACCCATCTCACCGGTATTTGGACCAATTTCACCATTCATTAGTTTTTTGTGTTCAAAGTTGGGAAGAACTTGCTTACAAAACGATGTTCCATTAAACCATCCTCCAATTGCCATCTCTATTCCTTCTACAAATTCTTGGAGTTCAAAGGCTACCTCTCCCTTCCACATCTTTTGAAAATATTCCATCATAGCTATCATTTCCTCAGTATCTGTACTAACATGTGTACGTTCTCTGTCCCTCTGTCCGTGGGGTTTAAATACATATCTTTTATCGGAATTCTTTATAACAAATTCGATACCCTTCTTAAAATCCGTAAAGTTTTCAGATTTAGGAACGCTGATACCACATGCTCGCATGATGTTATAGCCGAATTCTCTATCATTTTCTAGACGATCAGTAATTTCTGAACCCCCTATAACGGACTTCCCCTCCTTCCGAAGTTTGTCAGAGGTATCGCCTAAAAATACATCATCATTAATAATTAAATCGGCGTCTAATCCTCCTACCTTCTTCTTAATGGGGATTAAACCTTTTCCTACAGTAGATTCTCCTTCTGTCAGAGTGTATATTGTAACATCATTACCTTCATCCTGTAATCGCATTCCAAGATCAAGTGTTTCACAGAATTTACTTATGATTGAGATCTTCATTGTTCTTCCTCCGACTTACTCTGTGGATGCCTGATTGGACCACATGCCCCTGCTTCCTCGTGTATTTGTTACAGAGGGAACTCCAGAGGGAAAAGTTTTAGCCTCAATCTCATCAATCTGTTGTTGATATTGAGCTCGTAAGGCTTTGGGAACAGTCTTCAGACGTTGTTTTAGAACTGTAAGAGTTTCTTTATCATTTTTAGCTTTATAGATTTCAGAATAGGTTAGTGATATACCCTTCTGCGTCGCTTTTGTTCTTACATCTTCAACCTTACCAATATTACCATCCTGTATAGCCTCTACGGCCTCATCCTTTAGGGCTTTTTTAGCCTTATTATATTTATAGGTATCTTGGGTCATTTGAGCCATTAAATCCCATGTTTCTTTTGGTCCACTTCTCGGAAATCCGGCTATATTTAATAATCCCTGTAGAGTACTAACCTCATTGGTTACAATTCCTCCAGCTGTAGTTTCTTTATATCCACTTTCCATATCTACAATATTCTTGTATAGTTTCTTTCCAAAACGGAATTGAGGAACAAAGACTGTAGCCAATCCGCTGGCCACACCACTCAGGGCTTTCTCTCGTTCGGGTTCACTATACTGGGGTTTATTAACATATTGTAGTGGATCTAATCCCTTATAACTACCATAAAGTATTTCCCATGGCATGGACATCATCTTGACTGGCATCATACCTAATCCCCAAATATTACTCACATCCATACCCAAAGATGCCGCTCCTGCTACTACGGTAGCCTGAAATCCTAACATTCCTACAAATCTAGCGAATTGACCCCACTCATGATTTTTTGTTCCTTGTCTCCAACCTTCTTGTATTCCCTGCTTTTCCCACCTAATAAAGTCACCAGGATAGGACCAGAATATTGTACTTAATCTTCCTAGAATCCCCTGCATATAAGGAGAACGATAGGGCTGTGAATATCCAATATGAGTATTCATAGTAGCCCAATGAGCATCAAATATAATAGAGGGAACCTTTATGTCGGGGACCATCGTAGAAACACTCTTTCATCCGATCATAGTAGATTCGTTCCAACTTTTACCCATTTCAATTGATCGATTGATTGCCATGAGCATTCGTGTACCTTTGTTAAAGTGTTCGACAAAAGCAAATGGATACATTAATTTTTCCCCTAACCAATCATGGAATTGTACAATTTTTTTCCACGTATTTGGAGCTTTTTCAAGACGTTCGGAAAGTTTCCCTCCCCTCCGTCCTGCTTCCATAGTATAACTTTCTCTTTCCCAACCTAATAGATCCGCGAATTCTGCATACTTTCCTAAACCCCGTCCTGTCTTTTGTCCAGTTTTCAGGGCTTCTCCATAGTTCTTCCAATATTCTATGGCGGACTTTAACCACCCAGCACCCCAATGAGGATCCTCCACGATAGACTTAATAGCATCTCCTGAATTTCGTAACGCTGAATCTAAACCCAAAAGACCTTTTGCCATACCTGAAACTACGAAGTCTGGAACCTCCTTATTAAGGGTTCTCGTACCAAGAATCTCACGTCCCATCTTTTCATTAATCATTTCGGATAAGGTTCCTAGGTAACGTTCTGTATCATCTAATTTTCCAAAAGCTCTGTCCAGGTAACTGTCAATATACCGTTTTACAGAACCCCTCCCAATATCTATGTAAGATTCTCGGAGAGGTCCAGCTACTTTTTTAACATCATTCATATACTTGGCTCGAGTCATATCATAAACATAGTTTGTAAAGGTCGTTTCCCAGGTATGATCATATGCCGTAAAATCAATATCAGGATCCCGACTCTCTAAATGTTTATTCCAAGTTTCCTTCTTTAATCTTAGACCATCTCGTATAGCTTTGGGTAGATTATTATATTTTGTCAATCCGAGACTAGTCCAATCAAAAACTGCATTTTGAATCAACTGAGTTTCAAACTTATTACAGATTTCGTCTCCTGGTTTAGGATCTTTTTTGGAATTTTGTAGATAATTCCTCCTACGAAAAATATCCTGAACCTCCTCGAATTGTTTCTCAGTCATCTGATACTGAGGACCTTCCTTCTTTAGGAGTTCATATGTTTTATACGTATTCTGAAATCGGTATTTAACTTTCTGAAATGTAGTATTCCTGTCCGTAATTAGAGGTACAAACCCCAAATCCGATTCGACCATTATACCTAGTTCCCGTAATCCAGCAGGACCTACAAATGTATCATAAATCTCCTTATTTAATTTGACGGCTTCCTGCATAGTCTTATTTTCAGGCATCTGCCCACGGATAACGGCATTCATGAGAGATTCACTTGGCTTTACAACTCCCTCCGATTCCGCTTGTTTGAATAAAGTCTTCATTCGTTCTAAAGGACTAGTCGGATCATAGAGTAATGACTTTATTTGTAATGCGGCCCAGTTTTCTGCTAGAACATTTGCACGAGATATAGTTTTAATGGCAGGATTACTACTTTCCGTTGCTTGTCCCGCCATTTCCAACCTTGGAACCATCTGATCGGACGCCTTCATAGGATCCAGGGCAGCCATGCGTTTAATAGCTTCTTGATCGATATATGCCTGTGATGCTTGATACTCAACCAAAGTTTTAACGGCTGTTTCTCGTTCGGTTTCCGTGAAGTATTTCAAGGATTGTCGCAATTTAGGATCTAACTGAAACGAGTTTTCTACATTTTGTAATCTAGCTCTATTCTGTGCTGGGGTTAAACCTGCCTCAGGAACTAAATCTTGTAGATGTAGAGCCAACAAGGTTTCCTCAGCTTTCTTTCCTCGTTTTACCTCTTCTTTCTGAAACTTCTTAAAATTCTTTTCGAAGTTATCCAGTTCCTTCTGACGTATGACCTCTTGACGTTTAAATTTTTCTTCCGGACTAACGGGTTTCTTTAACCATCGCTGTTCTCCAGGTTGTCCCATCAATCCACTAGTTTCTGGATTATATTGAGCTCCTTCTCCCCGATATGGAACTCCCTCTACTGGTTTTTTGGGAGTTATTGGTCCTACTCCGCCCTCAGGTTCTTTATAATCCACTACTTGTCCATTGGGGGTCAGTCTCTTTTCTTTATCATATAACTCTTGTTTAAAGTTTTTGGTTTTCTCTGTATATTTACGACTAATTACCTCCGCTTCTTTCACCCACTGGGGTGTACGTACTCCATCAATAACCTCGAAGTTCGTCGATGTATAGTTAGTTCCCTTAATAACCTCCATAATCGCTCTAATATCGAGGTTTGCTTCTTTTAATTGTTTCCAATATACATCCATCTCCGTCGGATCAGTTGTAGTCCCCATTCGACGAGACATCTCATTAAAAGTTAATCTAGCTCCATCTAAGCGGGCAACTGCCGCTCCTTTATCTAACAAGAGAGCTGCAGCATCCTGCAACCTATTTAATTCTACTTTTTTATTTAATTTTTCAGCCCAAGCGGGAAACTTTTTAGTTTCACTAAATTTCTCTAATAATCGTTCGGCGGTTGGAGTTCTCCCACCAGTTATCGCAAGTCGTTCTGTTGGTGTTTGCATAGGTACTGCTCTACCTCGAACCATTTCCCCCTTAATTACAGTCTCTACATCCAATAACCCAGGCTCGATACCAAGTTTTCCTCCGGCCTTTTCAGCCACCTTAAGAGGAGTCCCTCCCTCTTCTTTTAGGGCCATTTCCATATCTTTTTGCAATTTTATGATTCCTAGGCGTACTTCTGGATCAGTGATTTTCTCTAATCGTTTATCTAAACTTTTATTTAGTCTCTGGTCGAAGTCTCTAGTTATGGCTCCTACTTCTCCGCCTGTTTTAGAGATCTTCATCTCTCCTTTAGCATATTTTTTAGTTAATTGATCATGAGCAAATTGTTCATTGGCCAGTTTATGTTCTGTGACTGTAATATCTTTTCCTATCTTTTTTATTGCCTTCCATTGTTGTTCCCATTCTGTACTCTTAGCAGCAAGTGTTGATAGGATGCTCTTTCTTTCCGTCTCTTCACCTTTTAGATTACCAAGTTTACTTTCTAACTTATTAATACTTCCCTGTAAAAGAGCTAGCTTGGGATTCTTCTCAAGAATGGTAATACCTGGTTTAGCAACTCGGTAATCAATTAACGATGCGGGAGAATAGAATCTACCCTTCTTCTCTGATTTTAAGAACTCATTTCCCAGATAACTTTCGTTGATTACTACATCTAAACTAGCTATATCATTATACAATTTCTGCTCTCGCAGTTTATCTTTTCCTCTAAATACATAGAGTGTCTCTTTAGGTTGAGCCCAACCCTTATGTCCTGGAATAACCCGCCCCTCTTGGTGCGTTCCAAATTCCCATTCTTTTCCAGTAAACTTACGATACTCGTCCTTTAGTTCCCGAAGATCTGCCATCCTTGGATCAGGTGGTTGGGTGGGTAAATTAGGTCCACCCTTTCTTTCAACAAATTTATAGTAAATTCCAGTGTCAGGAAGAGGAGATCTCTCCTTTAAATGGTTTTTAACCATAAATTCTGCAGCATCTGCCATTTGCGTATTTCTAACATCTCCTGCGGGAAATGGGGCTTCTCCCCATCTAAAATCCCACTGGAGTTCCTTTCCACGTCCTGAACCTAAACCAACTTCCTTTCCCTCCAGTACACCAGTCATTGCAACTTCTTTTCTTCCTGATGTACCAGCTATGGCCGAGGCCTTTAACGTTCTACCTAAATCTGTATAATCATGTCTATCAATATCCTGTTTAGAGATTTTGTATCCAGGTTCAATATCTCTGGTTGGAAAGGTCCTATCTTTAACTGTAGTTTCTATAAGATTCTTTGGAGTCCGTGTTAATTCTACAGTAGGTCTCCCTGATAATTTAATCTTCGATTGACGCGATAGTAACCAAGGATACAGTTCTTCTGCTACTTCTTTGGGTAACCACTTTCGTTCCGTATAGTCAGGATCTTTATTATTTTTAATATTATAGCGTAATTTTTCTATGGTAGCCTGCATACGAGATGCTTGGCGAGGTGATAGGGTATCCTTAAATATCAGAATATCAAACCTATTCTCTATAATATACTCCGTACCCCTACTCGTGGATTCCGTATGGGGCTCCATACTTACGGAACCTTTACTGTATATTTCATTTTTAATTCCAGCAGCCCTTTTTCTTGTATGATCTGGATAGACTTCTTCTTTCTCTGCTAATTCCTCGGCTTCCCGTTCTGTTTTTAGTTCTACTAATAGTTTATCTAATTTCGCCATATCCATATCTGTAACTGGCTGTCCACTTATCGGTTCTTTAGATATTCCCTTAGCTATAGCTTCTGCTTCTAGTTTCTGTATCTCTGTCTTACTAGTTAATTGTCGGAGTAGACCTTCCTCCGTTTCTATACCCAGTGCTTGGCGGGAGAGATCCCTATTAGATATATTCATAGCTGCCATACTGGGATCAGAATATTCTCCCAAGCTAATAACCTCAGCTAGCATATCATTTCTATCGAAACCCTCAGCTTCTAGAGTAGCAAGTAATTCTTCATTACGTTGTTTAGTTATATCGGCTACTTCATCTTTAAGTTTTGTGATTTCTACTCCAGCTTGAAAGTTTTCTTCCAGAAGAGCCCTTTGTTCTTCTGGAGTTTTAGCTACTTCTCTTCCTCCCATCCCCTGTCGCCCGCGGGCTGCTGCTTCTAATGCCCATTCACCAACAGCAGGACCAGTCACTACAGGAACTTTTTGTGATAGTAGTTCCTTTCGATATCCTCTCCAATCAGCAATGTCTTGTTCTAGACCCTCGACTAATTCTTCTCGGGTCAGATGTTTTCCTGCTTTAAGTTGTCTAGTAGCTTTCTTGGCTTCTAGTGAAGCAATCTTTGCATCCACTTCTTTTAGTGTCTGATTAAACTCTTCAATCGTCCCAACCATAGGAACGTAATCTTTTGGAACCGTGGGCAGGGGTTCCATTCCTCTAAAGGCTCTACCTTGACTATCATACTGAACTTCTGCTACTTTTTGTGCCCAAGCTTGCGTAGCAGCAAGATCTACTTCTCGTGAACCAGGAACTGTTCCAACGCCAATTTCATATGGTCCAAGATCAACACGTTCTCCCTTTTTTAATAGGTCGATACGTTCAGTTACTCGTACATTATCTAATTGTTTGTATAATGCATCGAGAGTTCGAATCAATTTTGACAAAGCCACAGCTTCCTCTGGTCGAAGAGGTTTAAAGGCTTTTTCTTGACGTTCCGCCTCTTTAACAGCCAATGGTTTTCCTAGTGTAGGTTCTTTATAAGAATATAACTCTTGTCCATGCGTAAGAGCGGCTACTGGCATAGGAGGACCGGTATATTCTGTAACATTTCTACCTTCTCCCAAGGTTCCTTCCGAGGGTCCTAATGCAGACTCTTCTCCCATCGGTCGTTCTTCTCCACGAGCCTCAGCATATATATCTTTAACTTCAGGAGCCCCTCGGGTAATATCTTCAGCAGTTAATTTTTCTCCAGGTTTAGCTACAAAGGCTGACGGTTTGGCTGGACTGATGGCTTCTCGTTGTCCTGCAGTTAAGGGTCTTGGAATTAATTGTTTCGACCTACCCCTACCCCTCTGATCCATCCCTCCACCAATAGGAGTACTGTCATAGGGTAGAACTCCAGTTCGTGTTTCTAAATCGATTTCAGCTCGTAGAGGAGTTAGGTATTCCTCCAGTAATTTAGTTTTAAGTGTTTCCTGTCGTTCAATTAGAGCTGTTTTTTCCTCAAGGGTCTTACCACTCTTATTTATAACAGCAATCTTCGAATCAATTTTATCTAGAGAATTAACAATATTCGTTCGTTGTTTCAGATTTGACATACGAGCCCCAAATTGCAAGGCCTGTTCCTCTAAATGTAGTATCCGCTTTCCAAAAGCTTTTACCTTATCTAGAGCTACCTTTCCTGTTACTTCTCCACCTACAGCATCGGCGAAGGATTCTTCCATTAATTCTCCAAGGGCCTTATATGCAGGAGCTTTGCTTTCTTTAAACCAATAGTCCTCATAGTCTTTTTCAGTAATTAATTGTCTAGGTTTACTCGTCTTTACTTTTTGCTCACCAGTCATACCACTAATCTGTCTTGCCTCATTCTCCATATTAATCATACTGGCAGCGGTCTTTATCTGGGATTTCGTGAGATCAAATTTACTTCTATGTTCTTTTTTATAGGTATCTACTAATACTCTAAGTTTACCCTCTATTTCTTTACTATTTTCCCCATAGACTGGTTTCTCCTTTATTATATTAGCAAATAACTTTGATATCCCAAAGAGTTCCTGCTCTCTTACAGATAAATTTGCTATACTCAGTCTATCATGGGGTTGTCGTTGGTATTGGGGTTGGGAACGATCTAGATTCATTGCATCCGCCCAGTCTTGAACCTTCCAATACTCGACTATTCTCTGTTGTGCAATTGCCTGTTGTTTTCCTTTCTTTAGTTTAAAGGCTTGAAGATTCTCTATCCGTTCTCTCATGCGATCAATCGTGATAGAACCCCCAATGTCTTCTACAGAGGGCCATTCAAAACGGGCAACGTCCTTTTGTAATCGTATTAAGAACCTATCAAAATATTTGGACATCCGTGTTGATGTAGGAATAATGTCCCCATCTGGTGAAACCTGTAGATCTGTATTATTAAACCTAACGGTTTCTTTATCAATGGTATGTTCATCTAATAGAAATTGAGCAATATTGTCTAATTCTGCTAATTTCCGAGCTTGTTCAGTTGTCCATCCTCCCTGTTTCTCTAAGGCAAGAACAACAATACTACTCTCCTCTACACCCCCGAATTCCTGTCCTGCAACCGTAGCAGCTTGCTTTTGGAGTTCTATTTCCATCCGTCCAGCGGCAATCTCTTCTGGTGTAAATCCTTGTCCTGTTTGGGCTTTCACAAATTCTGCCTGTCGTCTCTTTTCTTCAGCTTCGACCTTCTTCATCGATTTCTTTACATAATTACTAACTTCTGTTTCGGTAAGCTTTTTGCGAATATCTTCCATAGTTAAAGATTTTTTCCCGTCCATTTTAAACTTGGCGTTAAGTTCCTCATTAATCTTGTTTTGTTCCATACCACGGGCTAATCTCTTTTCTTTGGATTGTGTTTTATCTTTTATAAATTCTACATTTTCATCGTATTTTTGCAGGAATTTCTTTGCTGCCTCTAGAGTTAATTGCTTTCCTTCCTTAATGGCTGTTTCTGTTGGAAAGTCAGGTTCACCCTTGGATATAAACCTTTTTCCTAAAACTCCTCGAACCAAAGCTTCTTCAGAATATATTTCTTCTCCAGGTAGTACTTCTCCTGTGGGTTTCTCTACTTTCTCTCCACTAGGTTTTTCTACTCTTTGAGTCGTCTTGGAGGCTTTCTCTACTTCTTTCTGTACTCTTATAAATTCTGTCTTTAATTGACTTTCACGGACTCCAAGTTTCTTGGCACCTTTCATAATTGTATCCGGGGAGTAGGCTAGTACTCTCTCGACGATATTAGTTTTGGCTTTTTTCTCCTTTCCCTCTGGCATAGTACTTCGTACAAGGGCCTCTTCACTATATTCTCCTCCCGCACCTACAGGAGCAGGTTTGCCTTTTTTTGCCAGGAATTTTCCAGTTAATAAACCCTCCTCACTATATTCGCCTTCCTTTCCTCCGCCAACTATTTCCATGGCCAATTTGATAGTTCGTTGCCGCTTTAGTATATCCGCTGCGGATGGTAGTTTCTGTTTAACTAATTCCGAATTATCAAAGGTATTGACTACACTCCGGACATTTTCATAGGGGATCAACTCTCCTGTATCTGTTTTAAAGGACCATCCCTCTGGTGTTTCTACTAATCGATCAATATAGCTTTTTGCTAGAGGAAAAACTTTTCCTTCTTTATCCTTAACCGCCATATTTACAGCGTCTTGCATCTTTAGATTTTCTCTAATGAAGGATTGTATAAAGGGCACATTGTGAGTTCCTCCAGTTTCCATTGCGGGAACTATATAGGCCTGTCCTACAACTCCCTCACCAGTCCCAGGAATCCATTTACCTTTTTTATCATAACGAGCTCCCTCTCTAGTAACTTCCCATAATACATTGTTCATATACGCCATGAGAGTAGGATCTCGTCTAGGATCATATTTACCCATATTGCTTTGGGTAACCATATCTATTTTTTGAAACATAAGTTGTTTTAACTTTAATCCAGCAGTCTCTCGAGCCAGTCGTTCCCCATTGGGAAATTTAGCAAAGTTACGCCGTTCTTTATTAACCATCTTCGTAAAATCACTCATAGCCCTAGTTCTATCGGTTATGATCATGCCAACATCCGGATCAAAGTATCCCATTGGAGCTAGGGATGCCGCATACTCCTCAACAGTCATATTGTTTAGTTTAGCTTCACTTATTACAGCGGGATCATTTTTATCTATCCCTCGTAGGCGTAAAATATCTTCAGTGGTTTGGGCTTTAACTGTCATATCCACCTTTCCACTTGTATCTCCAACCTTACCTTGTTGAGTCCCATCTGGAGTTATTTTTGGTTCTGTCTTAACTCCTTTTCCCATAGCATAACCCAATCCTCGCCCAAAGGCTTCAGGAGCGGTAGCTAAGAATACACCAGTAACAAAATCCGCCAATCCTTGTTTATAATCTGCTCCTTCCATCATGGATAGTCCACCAAATACTGTTCCAAATGCAGGAGCCCTTAAGATCATAGGTAATTTGTCCAAAAGACCAAAGGTTTCGCCCATAACGAAACCCTGTCCAAATCCCAGAGTTCCTCCTTTTACTGCTCCCATTACCTGACTAGTTCCAGCCTCTTCTGCTTCACGTTCTCCAACCTTGGCTCCACCCAAACCCCCTGCTAAACCTAAACCCAGTGGTCCAACTAAACCAACATTCCCTAGAGTTTGAGTTGCCTTCCCAATCATCCCAGTCGCCTTGGCCACAGTTTTTACAGGACCAGATACTCCAGCTCCTAGAGCCTTCTCAGCATAAATCCCAGCTCGTCCGGCTTTAGTTGCTAATTGTGGAATATGACGTACTCGTGCAGCATTTAAAATCTTGGCTGCTCTAAGGGGTTTCATAAAAGCTGCGTATAACAAACCCACCTGAGCTGTACCATAACCAAGAGCTTCTCCAATCGTATTCATTAGGGTATCTTCGTCTTGGTCTAAATCTCCTGGTTTAATCGCATCTCGAATCTTTCCAACGACATCTTGTCTTGGTAATCCTGGAATTAGGTCGGCTGCTTTATTGGCTAACCAGTCAATCGTATCTATCTCATCACCTACAGCACTTCTTACTCCTCTCCCAAATCCGGTAGCAACTTGTACAACATTTCCCGT
>Ga0315289_10006068_pt1 | contig 17787 bp, 12 predicted proteins | sample YL17G11_40_MG_FD_203452 | JGI IMG/M metagenome (GOLD analysis project Ga0315289, IMG submission 203452) | Sediment microbial communities from Yellowstone Lake, YNP, Wyoming, USA - YL17G11_40 | ecosystem: Environmental > Aquatic > Freshwater > Lake > Sediment | place: USA: Wyoming | collected... | reverse complement strand
CTGTTGACCTATCCCACTATTACCCTCTGGATGTCGCCAAAACTCTGGACGACTCCGCTCTGTCCGCCTTAGCCGACAGCGACCCCTTGCGCATTGTAGATACCAATGAGCAGGGCATCTCCGCGGTGGATGCTCCGGTGGTCTTCGGCGCGGTGAACTACGCGATGCGGGAACTGGGGGTGAGCAAGCCGGAGGTTCTCTGCTACGCTACTTCTGCGGACTACAATAAGGACACTTCTAAGGTTGTGGGTTATTCGGCTGTGGTTTGGAGAAAGGAGTAGAGCTGAGGATGGATTTTTCAATTTTATTGAAAAGACACCGTTGTTCTGGCGTTTTTTCTTTTTTCAATTGTGTTTTTGCTATAAACAGTGTGAACATTAGCAATAATGATTAGAGGCTGCTATGTTGACCTGGCTGAGTCTGGCGCTTAAGCGCAGAATAACTCTATATCCCGGCGCGATGGTCCGCCGTCGGGCAGTATTGCCCAGGCTTTTGGCGCTTACACCTCAACAGGGCATAGTCCTGGATGTCGGTTGTGGCGCGGGAACAACCCTGGCATTCCTCGCCCGAAAAAGACCACAGGTGCGGTTATATGGCGTAGACTTTGACCGGGAGAGGATTTACGATGCACAAAAAGTCTGTGCCCCCTATAAAAATATTACTCTCATCTGCGGCGATGTTGCCAAAGCCCACTTGCCTGAAAATTTGGATTTGATTTGTTGTTCGGAGCTATTAGAACATTTGCCAGACCCATCTCTGGTGGTCAAGAGGTTATCTCAGGCGCTGAAACCGGGGGGTTATCTATTACTCCATACGCCACATATACCCAAACATTACTCGCTCAAGCCGCGACACCCTCGCTGGAAAGACCCCGGTCACTTTCGGGACGGTTTCACTACTGAGGAGCTCAGAGCCAGCCTCACTTCAGCAGGATTACAGATAGTTGAAGTCCAATATACTTTTGGTTTATTCGGCGCCCTGGCTTGGGAGCTTCCCATGGTTTTATTTCAAAGCTTACCATTGAGGTTGGTCAATCTTCTGTTGTTTCCGGCAACTGCTCTTTTGAGTCTTCTGGATACAGTTCATCACAATCGTTGCGGGAATGGTATTTTGATAGTAAGCAGAAAATAGCTCCGTAAAATACCTGTATTGCAGTCGCCGGGGATTTGAGAGGTCTTCACTTCCATTATCCTATTAATACTTGACGAGCTTCAATATTTATGCAATAATAAATTCCCCCACAATAATAAGAACCGCCCTCCAAGGAGGTAAAAGATATGAAAAGACCAGGCATTCTTCTCACAATAATCCTTACCCTTCCCTACACAGTTCTTGCTCTACCCTCACTCATTGAAACTCCGCAGTTAATCGCCAGCCTCCCCGGCTCTTGCGACCCGGTTTTCACCCCCGACGGAAGGAATCTTTTCTTCTCCGCCGGAGAAGAGGGCAAGCACAATATTTATTCAATGCCGGCTGACGGTGGAAGTCCGACTGTATTTATCACCGAAGGCGACAACCTTTCGCCGGACATCTCCCCCGACGGTTCGTTCCTGGTCTGGGCTTGCGACCGGCAAGGAAATTTTGACATTTGGAAGATGAGCCTGGGGGATAAAAAGCAACTGCAATTGACCTCCGACCCGGCGGATGAGCTTAACCCCAAAATTTCCCCCATAATGTGGGAACACGGTTACGAAGAAGCTCAAGAGACCGGAAAAAGCGAAAATTTCTTCAAAATCCTCCTGCTCAAGGAGACTGGTGGAAGATATGACCTTTTCACAGTGAATTCTGACTCTACTAAATATGCTCCCTTTACCTTCTGTGGCCAGACTTTCACCTGGGAAGAATTTTACGACCAGTTCGGCGAGAACCTTTCCTGTCCGGAAAGTGCCTATCAGCCCTACTCTACGGTCAACGATGCTGATTGGTTCTACGGTGGAATCTCCGCCATCGGCTCAATAGTGGGACCGGACGGGACAGAGACAGCGCGCCTGGATTATACTTGGGGTTGGGATGAACCCAAGTTTATGCAAGTAAAAATGCAGGCTTTGCGTCTCTCGGTCTCTCCCAACAGCACCCAGATAGCTTATGTTGACCAATCGGGAGACCTGTATGTCTACGACCTCTATGCCGATGAGGTTGTCAAGGTGGCAAGCGGAGTAAGTCCTTCCAGCGGCATTGCCTGGGCTCCGGACGGCAAGGCTCTGGCTTACTCAAAAGGGGGGAAGATTTATCTGCAAAGACTGAACAACCCGGCTAGTGAAGTCTGGAACATGTTTGAATTTGACAATTTTTCACCCAACCAACTGGAAAAGATTGCCGAGAACGGCTTCATTGCCACCGGCCAGACCAGCAACCTTTTTCATAATATTTATCATTTTGAATCCGGGTCTCATCCGGAAGAGTGGTATGAAACCCCCAACTTCATCACCTCCGATGCCGTCCTGGAGGTCTTTCATCTCTACTTTGATTATCTGCTGAGGACGATAGAGGAGAAGTCGCTCTACGACAAGCTGATTACTATGACCACCGCTCTGGTCAGCAGTACTAACCAGCGGTTAGCGGAGGCGGATAGCATTGCAGAAAAGACGCGCTGGGAGTTTATCCGCGATTACTTCACCGTCGCCTACGCCCTGCTCAACCCGGATATGCCGGCAAGTTATTCACCCCGAGTTACTCAAGAGCTGGAAAACATCAAAAACCTGAGCGGGGACTCGCTATTTTTCCCGGATAAGGAACCAGCCTTCAATTTCGCCGTCTTCAAGCCCCGAGGGCACTACACCACCAGCCCAAAACTGACCAATTATTTCCTGGCTATGATGTGGCTCTCCCAGGGTAGCTTCCTTGCCGACAACGGTAACCAGCAGACTCGGGACGAAGAACTGCTCACCTCGCTATACATCACCAGTCTAGTGCAGGATAAAACGGCTATAGGTTTGTGGCAGGATATCTACGATATTCAATCCCTCTTCGTGGGCCGGGCCGACGACTTTGGTCCCGACCTTTATACCAATCTACTGGCTGATATTTATGGTTCCACCGAGGACTACTCCAAGTTTGCCGACCCAACGAAGCTGGAAGCTTTCCGCCAGGAGGTCGCCAAACTTCCCCCTCCCAAAATCGGCGCCGACCTGCGCCCGGCTTTCAAGCTCTTCCCCCAGAGTTATACTCCGGACACCGACATTATGCAAAACCTGGTATTTCCCCAGGTGGGCGATACTTCCAACCCCCGACTACTGCCTTGTTCAGCAGAAGTAATGTCCGCTCTGGGTAGCCAGCGAGCTATGTATTACTTGACCGAGGTCTTTGGCTTTAACCGTTACCCCAATTATGAAAGCCAATTAGCGAAGATGATAGCGGAGTTTAAAGGCTACGGTGATGACTTCTACTCCGCTAACATCTACAATCGCTGGCTATATTCCATCAAGCTACTTTTTGACGCAGAAACCCCCATTCAACATTTTATGGAAACCCCCGCCTGGCAGGATAAACTGCTAACCACCGGCTTAGCCATCTGGACGGAGCTTCGTCACGACACTATACTCTATAATGAAGGTGTTGGTGCCTGGGGCTCTGGCGGTGGACCGGATGAATTTCCGGTAATACCGGAAGTGGTGGGCTATGTTGAACCCCACTCACAGCTATACCAGGCACTTCAGAAGACAGTGGTGGAGCTACACGACCAATTATTGGACAGACATCTGTGGTTTGGTGATTATCGCCAGGGCAATGAGTATGATGGCTTCAAGACTCTTGAGGAGACTTACCAGACGATATTGACCACATTGGATTATCTCAACTCCATCAACGATAAGGAGTTCGCCGGCCAGGGGTTATCCGCCGAGGAGAGGGAATTCATAAAGGAATTTGGTGCCTATCTGGAGAAAATCACCTTAAACCTGATAAACTACGACCAGGAAGCGGCCCACTCTAGCGATGGAGGAGCTAAAATTGACAACCAAAGGGTAGCCCTGGTAGCCGATGTGGCTTCCGGCTCAGCGCCGGGCATACCCCCCAAATTCCTTCTGGAGGGCGTGGGAGACCCCAGCACGATGGTGGCGGTGGTGAATCTTGCCGGCAAGCAACAGCTCTGCACCGGCGGAGTCTATTTGCACTACGAATTTGAGAACGACAAGCCTATGAACGACACCGAGTGGCGAGCTTTGCTGGATTCCAGCAATTCTCCCCAACCCGGACCCTGGATGAATAGCTACCTGGTCTATCCTCAGGTGAAGGTTTTAGCCGAGGCGCTCAACCTGCGTTCTTTGCCGGATATTGAAAGCGATAAAGTGGGAACGGTAAAAAAGAACGAATGGGTCTACTCGCTGGGAAAAGAGGAAGAACAATACTACGACGACCCAAGCGGGGAGACATATCATTACCACTGGTTGAAGGTGAAGAGCAAAGCCGGCACAGTGGGATGGCTCTGCTATATGCTGGATAATTGGGGGGAGAATCCCGAATTCTATGCACAATTGAGCTCTTCGCCCTTGCTGGATTATTCCCGATAATCTTTCTGCACCTATGGTTTATAAGGCCCCCCCCCTCCCCCCTAAAAAGGGGGGAGGGGGGTTGCTTTTTCGCGCTTTTTAGGAGCCTAGGGGGAGCTACTTTATCCTATTCGCTTCTGAAATCTCATCACCGAGAGGGTTATGATGGAGAAACCGATTGCCGAGAGTGCCAGTATCTGGGGCCAGAGCACATCAATGCCATTGCCCTTGAGCATAATCCCGCGCAGAATCTCTATGAACCAGCGCAGGGGATTGGCACAGTTGATGTATTGAAAGATTTTAGGCATATTGCTGATGGGATACATAAAACCGGATAAGGTGATTGCCGGGAAGGTAAAAAATATGGAGGAGAGCATAGCCTGCTGCTGGGTGCGGGAGATGGTGGAGATGAATAGCCCAATTCCCAGGCTGGTCAGAAGAAAGAGCGCCGCGCAGAGGTAGAGCAGGAGAAAGCTGCCCCGCATCGGAACCGAGAAGATGAGCATTCCCAGGGTTATGACCACGGTGATGTCAATAAAACTAATCACTATGTAGGGTATCAGCTTGCCCAGAATAAACTGCAGGCGGGAGAGGGGGGTTACCATTACTTGCTCCAATGTCCCTCGTTCCCTTTCTCGGACTATGGCTGAGGCGGTGAGATTGGTGGAGATTACGGTGAGAATCAGACAGATGACACCGGGAATCATAAAGACAGTGCTGGCCAGCGCCGGATTATACCAGACTTGAAAGCGCGGTGCGAAGGTGGTTACCCCTCCTTTGGCGGAGAGCGCTTCCAGCACAATCCTTGAGGAGTAGTTGTTGATAATGGCGGTGGCATAACTGACCGCCACATTAGCCTCGTTGGCGTCGCTCCCGTCAGCCCATATCTCCACCTGAGCGGTCTCCCCTCTGCCCAAATGCTTGTTTAAACCTTCCGGTATCACCAACACGGCGCGGACCTCTCCGCTCTCCATCAGCTTCATCGCCTGGTCAAGGTTTTGGGGATAGGCGACAGTGGTAAAATAGACAGTATTGTCCAGCGCGCTCACCAAACCTCTGGAGACGGAGCTGTGGTCGTAGTCAACTACCGCCAACGGAATATTGTGAATGTCAAAATTGACCGCATAGCCGAAGACCAATAATTGCAAAATGGGAGCGATGAAGACCAATCCCCGCAGACGCACATCCCGCAAAATCTGGATGAACTCCTTGCGCACCAGCGCCGACAAGCCCCGCCTGAAGTAATGGATGCGATTCTCTTTCTCCAGCATCTGCTCTACTCCAGAGATTTGCGGAAACGGGTGAGGGAGAGCACTACAAATATGATGCAGAATCCTAAAAGGAAGAGCGCCTGCGGCCAGAGGGTCTCTATTCCTGCTCCCTTGAGCATAATGCCGCGAGTTACAGTAACATAATACCGCGCCGGCACCAGATAGGTTATCGGCTGTATATATCGGGGCATAGAGGAGATGGGGAAGACAAAACCGGAAAGGATAAACGACGGAAGCATGGAGGAGAGAACCGAGACCATCATAGAGAGTTGCTGGCTTTTGGTGGCGGTGGAGATGAATAGCCCCATACACAGGACTCCAAAGAGAAAAATCAGAGTGATAAGGCTGAAGAGAATTACACTGCCGTTGAAAGGGACTTTGAAGAACAGCATCCCGATGATTACTGTCAGAGCTACATCCAGTGTGCAAATGACTAAGTAAGGCGAGACCTTTCCGATGATGATTTCCAGCGGACGAATGGGGGTGGTGATGAGCTGTTCCATAGTTCCCTGTTCCCACTCCTTAGCCACGGTCAACGAGGTGAGCATCACTCCCAATAGCATCATAATTACCACCAAAAGACCGGGGACTACGAAAACCGAGCTTTTTAGTGTAGGGTTATACCAAACTTTTCCCAATACCTGAATGCGGGGTATCTGTGAGAAAAAATTGCCGGGGAGCTGTTTCTGGAGATACTTCAGGCTGTAGGAAGTTGCATAACCCATCAGGTAGCCCATAGCCACAGTGGTGGTGAGGTTGTCGCTTCCGTCGGTGATAATTTGAATCGGCACCTCTCCGCCCTTTACCGCCTTTTCTCCCATCTCTGTGGGAATCACTATGCCAATCTTAGCCTTGCCATCCTCAATCAGATGAACCAACTCCTGATAGCTGCCGGTCCATTTATCAATATGAAAATAAGGGCTCTCGTCTAACTCGGCAAGGAAGTCGGTGGCAAGTGGTGAGGGCTTGGGCTGAAAGACGGCTACCTTCAATTCGTAGAAATCAAAGGAGATGGCGTAGCCAAAGATTAAGAGCATAATCATGGGCATAAAGATAGCCAATCCCAGGGTTCTTTTATCCCGCAGTATGTGCAGAAACTCCTTGCTAATCATCGCCCACAGGCGCATTTTTTTCCTTTACTTATCCTTCCATCACCGTGAGAAAGAGGTTCTCCATAGTGGGAGCAACCTCCTCCAGCCGCAGAAGCTCTATACGATTTTCCTTACAGAATTTCACCAGATAATCGCCCATCTTCTTATGCTCCTTACCTAATATATGGATAGCCGAGCCGTAGAGCGAGGCTTTCACCACCGCCGGGTCTTTCACCAGCAGTCTATAGGTGGGGAGAAGGGGTGTGCATTCCATCTCCCAGATTATGTCCGCCAGATATTCCCTCTTTAGTTCTTCCGGGCTGCCCAGGGCGATTAGTTGTCCGTCATGAATTAAGGCTATTGTTTGGCAATGCTCGGCTTCGTCCATAAAATGGGTGGTTACTAAAATAGTTACCCCTTTCTGGGACATATTGTAAATCAAGTCCCAGAAATCCCGCCGGCTGATGGGGTCCACTCCGGCGGTGGGTTCGTCCAGAAAAATTATCGGCGGTTGATGGATAATGGCGCAGCCCAGAGCCAATCTCTGACGAAAACCACCTGCCAAACTGCTGGTGAGGGTTTTCTCTTTGCCGATGAGCCCAGCCATCTCCAGAATATCCGGCAGCCGTCGGTTTATCTTCTCTTTGCTCAAGCCGTAGACTCCGCCGTAGAAACGAATATTCTCCTCCACGGTCAGGTCGGTGTATAGAGAAAATTTCTGGGACATATAGCCGATGATGCTGCGAATCTGCTGGCTCTGGCGATTGATGTCGTAACCGCCGACTTTACCGCTACCGCTGGTGGGCAATAACAGTCCGCAGAGCATGCGAATGGTGGTGGTCTTGCCGGCGCCGTTGGGTCCCAGAAAACCGAAGACCTCACCCCGGCGCACCTTAAAGCTTATGCCGTTCACCGCGGTGAAGTCTCCGAATTTTCGGACCAGGCGGTCAACCTCTATGGCATATTGGTTATCTTGCACCCTGGTCGCTCCCTTTAACTTCCTTGCGCCCGATAGGCACGACCAGCGCGCTCGGCACCGATACGGGTGATAAAGGCATCCTCCAGGCTGATATGCTTCTCCCGGATGGAGATGAGGTTTATATTGCTATTCTTCAATAACTTTTTTATTTGCGCCCGGTCTTTTCCCGGATTCTCGGTGAGCAGATGAAGGTAATGCCCGTGGATATTGACCTTAGCCGCTCCAAAGCCGGCTCGCAGAATGTCGCGTGCTTCAATGTGCTTCTCCACTTCAATCTCCAATATGACCCCGGGCACCGACTCCCGCACCACCCGGGGCGGAGCGGTGGTAAGGATGCGCCCGGAAGCGATGAGCGCTATTCGGGTGGCTCGCTCGGCTTCATCCATATACGGCGAGGTGAAGAGAATGCTTATAAGCCCCTCCTCAACCAAACGGTAGAGTATCTCCCAGAGCTCAAAGCGGCTGATGGGGTCAACGCCGGTGGTGGGCTCGTCCAGCATTACCAATCGCGGGCGGTGGATGAGCGCACAGCACAGGGCGAGCTTCTTCTTCATTCCTCCGGAGAGTTTACCTGCCGGGCGAGCAAGAAAGGGCGAAAGCCGGCTGAAAGACAGCAGTCGCTCCACCCATTCGTCGCTAATTTTTAAGCGATGCTGATAGAGCATTCCGAAGAAGCGCATATTTTCCCAGACGGAAAGGTCTTCGTAGAGGGAGAAGCCCTGGGGCATATAGCCGACTTCGGTTCTGATGGTCTCCGGGTTACGCACCACATCGTTTCCGAAGATGAAAACGGTGCCACTGGTGGGAGGTAGAACACCCACCAGCATCTGCAAAGTAGTGGTCTTGCCCGCTCCGTCCGGACCGATTAAGCCGAATATCTCCCCTTCATTTATAGTAATGGATAGCCCAGCAACCGCCTGGTTGGTGCGGTAGTGCTTGACCAAATTTTCTGCGGATACAACAACTGTTTTATCAGTAGTAGCCATACTATTATCATTCCTTAGCAAAACCCGGGATAGAGATTATTCGCCTACCAGAATGTCGGCGTCTGCGGGCATGCCAATTTTCAATTTATTACCTGGATTGGGCACATCCAGGCGAACACGATAGACCAGCTTGGAACGTTCCTCCTTGGTCTGAATATTTTTGGGGGTAAATTCCGCCTCGCCGTTGATAAATATTACCTTACCCTTAAAGACCTCGTCAGGAAAAGAGTCAACGGTGATTTCCACTTCTTGCCCCACCTGCACCAGCCCCAGTTTGCTCTCCGGGACATAGACATCCAGCCACAGGCGGGATAAGTCGGCGACGGAGAAGAGCTTAGTCCCCACATTGACCAGTTCACCGGCTTCCACATATCGCTCCAAAATCTGACCGGAGAGCGGTGAATCCACCTTGGCTTTTTCCAACTGATGGGTGATTATGTCAACCTGTGCCTGTGCTTGACGTCGGGCTTCCGTTGCTGATTGCACTCCGGACTGGGCTAGCTCCAGCGCATTTGCCGCCTGCTCCAAAAGGGTCTCCGCCAGCTCCCCGCTGTCATACATCGCCTTCATCCGCTGGTAGTTACTCCGTGCCAGGGAGAGCTGGGTTTGCGCCTGCACTATTCCCTCCTGAGCCCTGGCTAAATTAGCCCGCGCCTGAGATATCTGCAGGAAGGTATCGGTAGCATCAATATCTATCAACGCTTCACCTTTGACCACCTGGTCTCCGCTATCGTGGTGCACGGTGATGACCTTGCCGGGCACCTCTGCCGAGACAACCACCTCCTGTCCCTCAAAGACGCCGGAGGCTTGAATAACTCCGGGACGCTCTTTACCACGACTGAGCATATACCAGGAGACCAAAAGAATTATGATTACTAACAGCACCACGAGGATGATTATCCGGCGTCTACTCATTGTAGATTCCTCCAATAATTAGTTCACCAGTATCCAGGGTATTCCCCAAATCCTTATTAGTTTTTGAAAGTATAGAGTCAGTTAATTGGATGATGGCTTCATCGTGCAGACAAATAATGCAAAAAATTATTTTCCCACCACTGTGAGCAAATCTGAGAGAAGATGACATGCCTGCTGTGGTTGGAGCTTCTCCATACATTCCAGAGTTCCCAGGGGGCAGCACTCCCCTCCGTGTCGACTGCACGGTCGGCAGGAAAGCTCGCACCCCACTACTATGCTATTATCCCCCAGAGGAGCGAAGCCCAAGCGAGTGGTGGTCGGACCAAATATCGCCAGGGTCGGTATTCCACAGGCGCCAGCCAGATGCACTAATCCGGTATCCCCACCCACCAGGACAGAGCATTGAGAGAGAAGATGAGGAAGCTCCGCCAGACTCAACTCGCCGGCTAAACTGACCGCATTCAGGCCATTTTTCTGCATGTCCAAAGCCAGCGCTTGTCCCCGTTCCCTCTCCGCCTTAGAACCAAAAATCAGCATTGTAGTTTTCCATTGGGCGTGGGCTAGTCGGGCAAGCTCAAGATAGTGTTTTGCCAGCCACTCCTTTGTGGGTCGGGTGGCAAACGGTGCCAGGGCTATCGGCGGTGGGGAAAGGGCGACATTGTGCTCTTCGGCAAGCTTCCTTCCTACACTCTCATCTATCTCCAGATGATAATCGGTCGGCTCCACATCGTAGCCTAATTCCTGTAATAGACTCAAATGCCCTTCAGCAACCTGCCATTGCGGGGGGAGAAGGTCTTTTTTCAGCAGCACCAGGAGCCATCGCTCCAAGGTATATTTGGGGCTGACCAAAACGCGTTCCGCGGAGATAGCCGAGCGCAGGGTGCGGGTTACGGGAATATTGTGCAGGTCCAGCAGTAGCTGATAAGGACCGGACTGATTTATTTGACCAACCAATTCCCTTTTATCTGATTTTGAGTCCTCAGGCAATACAGCGATTGCTCTATCCACTGCAGAGACCATAGATAAAAGCGGGATATACTCCGGGCGAGTGCAGAAGCTAATCTCCGCCCGGCGAAAAATTTGGTCTAATGCCTTAAGCAGGGGAATGGTGAGCAGGACATCTCCCAGATGGGAAAGGCGCAGGACTAGGATTTTACTCACCTGGTCAGGGTTTGATGGGGGTTTGGTCTTCCTCATAGCCGGGGGAGACTTTGAAATTTAGCAGCTCCCGATATAACTCCTGGTCTTTATACTTTATCTTTATCAAGCCCTGATATTCCTGACCGGTGACGTAATCGTTTTCGGTGAGGTAGGTAAAATCCAGCATAAATTCCTGGTTGAAATTCTGGACACTCTTTTTCAAGGTAAAGGGCATATCCACTGAGAGCACACCGGGAGTCTGGAAGCGGGGCAGCTCAAAGGTGAGATTACCGGAGAAGTCCTCCAGATGAAAAAGGTTGTTGACCCCCTGCACCTGGGCGATTATCTTGATGAAGCCGAAGCGCAGAAATATCAGGTCTATGACTCCACCGCCAATCTCCTGGCGGGTCCCCTGCTGGAAGAGCCCCTGGACATCCCTGGTGTAATATTTATACCAGGTGATTTTTTTTATGGTGAGAGGTATTTTCCTTGCCTCAGTCAGCTTGGTGGAATCATTATCTAACGATTTGAACGACTCCTGCTGTTTGGTCACCGGCGGGAGTTTCTTGGTCTCCGTAGTATTTTCCTCGCCACCGAGATATCCCAGATACTCCAGCATATATTTCCCGCCGATAGTAAGCCCGGCCAGAGCGCCTAATACCAGAAGGGTGACCAATAGCCAGCCAAAACGGCGCTTTTTCCCCCGGGGTTGGGACAGCTTCTCCGACCCAATCTCCAATGCGTCTTCAGCATACCGGTTTTTGGGAGATTCTTTCCGGGGAATCGGCAATTCTCTCTGCCGAGGAGCGGCGATTTCCTTTGGCTTACCCTTCATCCCGGCTTTAAGTGCCTCCGCCATCTCCCCTGCGGAAGCGAAACGGTCTTTTGGCTCCCGAGCCAGGGCGCATAGGATGACAGCTTCAAGCCAGGGAGGGATACTAGTATTGACCTCTCTTGGGGGAGTGAGGGTTCCGCTCTCAATGTTTTTCATCACAATATAGTCGCTGGCACCGGGGAAAGCTCGCTTGCCGGTGAGCATCTCGTATAGGACGGCGCCGGCGGAGAAGATATCGCTTTTGAATGTGGCTTGACCGAGCAGATGTTCCGGAGCCATATAAGGCACCGAGCCGATGCGGGTGGAGGCGGCGCCGTGGGCGTCCTCCAGAATGCGGGCTATGCCGAAGTCGGTGAGTTTAGGAATTCCACCCTCTCCGAAGAGGATATTGCCCGGCTTGACATCGCGGTGGAGGATATGCTGGCTGTGGGCGTAATCCAGGGCTTCGGCTACCGCCAGGGCTACCTCGGCGGCTTTTTCCGGCTTGTAGGCGGCACCTCGGCTGGCCGCTTCTTTGAGGTGCGACGCCAGGCTACCGCCGGGGCAATATTCCATAACCATACAGAAATTAAGGTCTTCAAAGAAGGCATCGTGCAGGCGGACGATGTGCAGGTGGTTTAGCTTTATGGTCAGCTTCGCCTCCCGCAAGAGGGCTTCTCCCTTGTCGCCCACACCGGAGGAGATTTTCATAGCCCAGTTGCGCTCCAGGACCGGGTCGTGGACCAGGAAGACATCTCCGAAACCGCCGCTGCCCAGCAGTCGGATGACCTGATATTTGCCTATGAATTTTTCTGGCATAGTTAACGCCGATAAAAACCGCCAATATACTGAATTCTAATTGAAAGGCGGGGGAAAGTCAAGGGGAAGGAAAAGGGAATTTCCCGATTGCCAGCGGAAGGAAGCTGTGGTATCGTAACCTTAATTTTCACATTCCTTGCCGGTCACCTCTCAAAATGCTCATTCTGTCCATTATCATCTTCTGGTGTTCTTTGGGTTTGCTGGCCCTGTGTTATTTACTTTACCCAGTTCTGGTAGCGATAACCGCTCAGGTATTCCCCAAAAAGATAAGGTCCAAAACCTATCGTCCCAGCATCACCCTGCTCATCCCTTGTTACAACGAAGCTAAAGTAGTCAGAAAAAAGCTGGAGGAATCCCTCAAGTTGGATTGGGAAAAGGATAAGCTGGAGGTTCTGGTCATCTCCGATTGTAGCGACGACTCTACCGACGAGATAGCTAAGGGCTTTGCTGATAAGGGGGTGCGCCTTATCCGTATGACCCAGCGGAGCGGTAAGATGGCGGCGCTTTCCGCAGGCGCTAAGCAAGCTACCGGCGATATATTGGTCTTCACCGACGCCAACACCACCATTGAAAAAAAAGCGCTCTCCGAGTTGGTCAGACCCTTTGCCGACCCCACCATAGGCGGTGTCGCCGGGGAGCAGATTATTACTGGAAAAGAGGGTTCTTCGCCGGGCGAAGGACTATACTGGAGATACGAGTCGTTCATCAAGCGAGCGGAGAGCAGCACCGGCAACATCTGTGGCGCCGACGGAAGCCTCTACGCGGTGCGCCGAAAGCTCTTCGTCAGTGAGAGCCCTCGCTGGATGGTGATGGACGACCTGCTCATCTCCCTGGCGGTGGTCAAAGGGGGCAAAAGGCTGGTCTATTGTCCGCAGGCGAGGGCTTTTGAGGAGGGCGCCGGCAGCTTATTCAAAGAATTTCGCAGAAAAGCCCGCATTCTGGCCGGCTCCGTCGGCTCTATGCGCCTGCTGGCCAGGCTCTGGCTCACACCTCTAGCCGGCAAGCTCTTCTGCCACAAGCTATTGCGCTGGACAAGCCCCTTTCTCCTGCTCCTGCTCCTGGTCAGCAATATCTATATTCAGCTCGCCTCTCCATCCCTGGCTTACGAAATAGCTCTCTTCTGCCAGGTGGTCTTCTACACCCTCGCCTTGGTCGGCATCCTGGTGGAGCTCTCGCCTATGCCCCAGGGCCGGCTGACCTACCTGGCACTCTACTTTTTGCTCACCAATATTGCCCAGCTCTGGGGCTTTGTGGGGCTATTGACCGGGAGATATAAGCCCTATTGGAGGAAGGAGAGATAGGGGGGGGGATTATTAAAAATGTTTGGGGTATCTTATTTCCTTGAAGAAATGTTATAGGTATGATAATTTAAAAGTAATGGCAATAGCAGAAAAAGAATATTCAAAGAAAGACCTCGGACAATATTTCACGCCGAAGGTTGTAGCCGATTTCACATTAGAAATGGCCCGGAATATAGCTGGACCGAAATTAGATAAGTGTGCCCGGGTCGTAGACCCTGCGTGTGGAGCCGGCGCTTTCCTCCTTTCTGCACTGTATGAAGGAATCGGAAACCCAAGAACAATATTCGGTATAGATATTGACCCTTCAGTTAAAGCTCAATGGGAGAGTAACGGCCTATCTACGGCGCTGGGGGGTAATCTTCATATTCAAAATGGTCTCTACGATTCCGACGATGGGCGCATTTCAGAAAAACTATCTATGAGAAAATTTGACCTTGTTGTCGGAAATCCACCTTACGGAGGCATTGGTGTACGTGGCGTCCAAGAAGATAAGAAACTACTCCAAACACTTAAAACTTACGAACTTTGGCGACCTTTAAATAACCACAATGACAATAACCAAGAAAGCTTATTTGCCCCCGACATCTGGAATAGGATTAAGCGTCTTACACGTAAAGAAGTTGAACGCCTAGAGCGATTTCCAATTGAAGTCCTTTTCTTAGAACGCTTTGTTCGCCTTGCACGTGATGGTGGCGTTATTGCTATAATTATACCAGATGGAATCCTGGCGAACACAAAATTTAACTATGTTCGCAATTGGCTCGTAGAACGCTGTCAAGTCTATGCAATAGTTGCCCTTCCGCGGGGGACATTTCGTAGGACCGGCACAACAGCAAAAACGAGTCTGTTGTTTTTGAAGAAAGATGCTCAGGGCACAACTCGTGGAACTGGTGTATTTATGGCTCAATTAAAAGATGGTTTTGACGGAGGGACCCCCACTAAGGCGGATTTCTCCGCTATCCTCGCTGCGTTCAAAGATAAGGATAAAATCTACGCCCATAAATCGCCGGTAATGTGGCGGACTACCACCACCGACGACCTATGGGATAATCGCTGGGACGCAGAATATTGGGATCCAAGTTTTACCGAGCCAATTAGGAAACTTGAAAAGCGGTTTGGTAAACTAATTACCATTGGAGAAACTAAACCTTATATAACATATGGAGCAATAATCACAAAACGGGCGCCACGAATTAAAACAGAAGGCGTATTATATATAAACCCACCTAATTTTACTTTTGCGGGTTTCGATATTAAAGCATTTAATTATATAGCACCTAATTCAGATTGGAACGCTCAAAAATCAAGATTAAAAAAGTATGATGTACTCATAGTGCGCGCTGGAGTCGGTTGCGCAGGTCGCGTTGAATTATTCGACCTTGACGCACCCGGTAATGTAGGTTGTTATGTAGATATTGTTAGGCAAAATGAGATTAACCCTTATTATTTAACCATATTCCTAAAATCAAAATTTGGTGCGTTACAATTTTCTCGTTTAAAATGCGGGGTAGCGACTTTAAATATTAATTTTGAAGAGATTAAATCAATAAAACTACCAGAGTTATCGGAAAAAGCGGTTTTGAAAATTGAGAAATTTTACAGAAGAATATTAAAATCACATTACGAATTAAATAGCGTTGAAAGGGAAGAAATTGTAAAACTCATTATAAAGGGAGAAACCGAAAAGGAAGCGGAAAAGGAAATATGCGAAAAACCCGAATACGTAAAACGTAAAAAAAGTATCATTAACGATATGAAAAATCTTATGCAGCGGTTCGAAGGTTATTTGGAAAGTAAAATTCAGGATATATAACCATTATGCCACAATCAGAATCTAGCTACCGCAGCACATACCTAGAGCCAAAAGTATTAAAACCTTTGTCTTATCCATATGACGATTACGAATATGTCAAACGAGAATCGGACGCACGTTATACAATTTACGCCGGGACATTTGAACTAGATTACCTATTTTTGATAGACGAGAACCCTGCATTAGTAATAGAGGCCAAATCTAGCGAGCGGGACTTCGATAATGGTTTAGGCGAGGGAAAGCAACACGCAATACACTACAACGACAATAAGCCAGGCTTTGAGGGACGAGTCGTCCCCTTTTTATTGGTTGCGGCAGATAAACGGGTAACAATGTACGAGGCACGCGTTTCGGCTTTCGGCATTTCCTACGAGCCGCTGGCGAGCGTTTTGTCTTGGCAGAATTTGTGCACCCACGTCCGCCGAATCTTCGCAAAGGCACCGCCCCATGAGGAGATAGAAAATCCTGCAGTAGCACCGATATTCACGAACATATTTGAAGATATTTTCAAAGGGTTGAAGAGTACTGGACGACCTAAATATACCGATGGCAAAGCTGTAGTTATACTTAACGAGTTGTTACTTGCGAACATTCACCAAAAACGAAGAATATTTGATAAAGTAATCGTTAAATATAAAATACCTGTTAGGGTGGCAGCAAAAATAGCCAACATTTTTAGCCGTTACGATCTCACCACATTAGAGGGTCCCGCGTTGGCTTTTGCTTACCGCCAATTCGTCGCTGCTTACTTCCATGGTCTCGGTGCAACCAAAACAGGCCAGAAACAGCTTGCACGCACAGGACGCTATCTGACTCCTTCCGAAGTAATCGAATTCATGGTGAAGTTAGCAAAACCCAAAATTAACGAACTTATCATAGACCCAGCCTGTGGCACTGGTGGTTTTCTTGGCGCCATATTAGCTTCTTTCCCGGAAGCAGAAAGAGGTAACTTTGCCAGCAGGAATCTAGTGGGTTGTGACATTGACCCATTTTGCGCCGCGGCGGCAAAAACCTTTTTGGACTTACTAATACCAGGTGAACAGACTGACTTAAAAATATACCACCATAACGGATTATATGCAGAAAATTGGAATGGCTTCTCCGATATTTCCTGTGAATTTAAATCGAATTCCTTTGATTTAGTAATTGGCAACCCCCCCGCTAACGCCCTCTACAGCGGTGGCCCAGATGCTGAATACGTTGCTGAAAGGTTAAATCTTCCGATTAACTTCAATGATGGAGAAGCGTTCCTCATGCGAGCTTTAGACCTTTGTGCACCAGGTGGTCGTGTTGTTGTTGTAGCTCCTGATGGCTTATTGGCGAACACTCGCGGTGCCCAAGATTTACGGAATACTGCCCTCCAAAAATTTGTTCCTGTTGCGATAGTCTCTTTGCCGCGTATATTTCCCTACGTTTCGTCCAAAATGAGTATCATTTATCTAGAGAATAGCGCCAAACGCGCAAGGAAGAGACAGATATTTATGGCGCGTGTAGAAATAGATACAGACCCTAAAACAGGCATAAGACGTATTTTGGGTAATGAATTTGACGCTATTCTAAAAGAATTCCAATCTTAATCTTAGTTATAATACAGTTCCAGCGTTATTAACCATATAGTTATCCCCGCCCCCCCTTACTTCCTCCTAGCCCTCCTGAATGCCAGGACTGCCAGGTAGCTTAAGACCCAGAAGATGACCGCGCAGGTGACGGCAATTATGGTATTTCCCACCAGATAGGCGCTGGTGGAGGAGATGATGACCTCCCTGGCGGCACCGGACTGGATTAGAGACCATAGATGGTGGACATCGTCACCGAAGATGCTGGCGCCCAGCAAAGCGCTAAGCGTCCAGAAGAAGGGGGTGGTCAGCGGGTTCATAATCGCTGAGCCGAGCACGGCGGAGACGGCGTTGAAGCGGAATAGAAATGCCAGGCCAAGTGCCAACGGTATGCCCAGACCAAAGGTGGGAAAGACACCTATAAAGACACCCACGGCGGTGCCGGTGGCGATGCGGGCCGGGGAGGAGTTTTGGCGGACGGTGCGCAGGTAAAGATAACGACCCCAGCGCTTGATACCGTTCCACCAACCCTTTTTGTGCACCGGTCGGGGTCGCTTGTTTCGCACCTGAGACTTTTTTTTAGTTGGGAGCATAGGGGCTAGCCGGCAAATACTT
>Ga0315289_10006066_pt1 | contig 17789 bp, 16 predicted proteins | sample YL17G11_40_MG_FD_203452 | JGI IMG/M metagenome (GOLD analysis project Ga0315289, IMG submission 203452) | Sediment microbial communities from Yellowstone Lake, YNP, Wyoming, USA - YL17G11_40 | ecosystem: Environmental > Aquatic > Freshwater > Lake > Sediment | place: USA: Wyoming | collected... | reverse complement strand
CGCCGCGCGGCGCGCGCCCTCGCCCCGGCCCGCCATGCGGGGTGGGGGGCGAGGGTCGAGTGTGGAGGCGGCTCACGCGGTTCCCGGTCGGGGCGCCATGGTCGCGGGAGCGCGCGGGGGAGAGTACGGGCACAGCTGCCCCACACCCGCGAAGCGACGCTCTCGGCGCCGCCACCATCCCCGCCCGCCGCCCGCGCCCGTCGCCGTCCGACGCGGCGGCCGCGGCGCGCCTGGCGTCGGCGCTCATGCTGCTGCCCCGGTGCGCGCGCGCCGGCATTGGGGGAAGGGGCGGCGGCGGGCGTTCGAGGCCCTCGCCTCAATCGCGGTGGCCGCCTGCAGCGCCGGCGAGGGGGGCGGGAGGCGGGGCGGGGGCCAACCCCCCACCCTCTCGTTCTCGCAGCAACGTCGCGGCCGGCCTCGCCGTCGGCTTTGGCGCCGGCGCCGCGGCGGCCTACCTCGTCACACGCCCCGACCCCGCCTCGCTGAACCGGCCCGCGGTGCCGGTCGGCCCCGTCCCTTCGTCCTCCCACCCGGCGCTGCGCCACGGCGCCCCCCCCGCCGACGCGGTCCGCGAGTTCCCCGGCTTCGCCGTCGGCCACGACGCCCGCCACCGCATTCCGCGCTGGGTCGCGGAAGCGTTCGACCGGGAGACGTCTCGCGGGGCGGGCGACAGGAGCCAACATTTTTTTCAAGAGGATGATGGGGTCGACCCCCGCTGGCGCGCCACCAACGCCGACTACCAAGGCTCCGGCTACGACCGGGGCCACATGGCGCCGGCCGCCGATTTCAAGGGCGACCCGGACGCGCTCGCGGCTTCTTTTTCCCTCTCCAACGTCGCGCCCCAAGTCGGCGCCGGCTTCAACCGCGACTACTGGGCTCGCCTCGAGCGCTTCATCAAAACGCTGGCGACCGAGCCCGGGTCGGGGGTCGTCGTGTTCACGGGGCCGCTATTCCTCCCCACCAAAAAAACGGGGTCGAACGAGTGGGCCGTCTCGTACGCCGCCATCGGCACCGCGCCCCGCCTCGTGTCGGTGCCCACCCATTTCTACAAAGTGGCCCTGGTGACGGGGCCGCGCGGCCCGCTGGGGCGGCGGCCCGCGGCCGTGGCCGCGTTTGTCGTCCCCAACGCGCGCGTCGACCCCGCCGCCCCCTTGACCGCGTTCTGCGTCCCCCTCTCCGCCCTGGAGGACGCCGCCGGCGCCCGCTTCTTCGCGGACGCAGTCGACGGCGGCGGCGGCGCGGCGGCGCTCGACGCCGCGGCGCTGCGGTGGCAGGCCGCGGGGCGGGCGGGGCGCGCGCGGCTGCCAAAGGGCGATCCCGCGGGGCTGCTGCCGCTGGGGGAGCGGGACGCCGCATTGGCCAAGGGCGCGCCGGCCGTGCTGGCGCCGGCGGCGCCGGCGCCCGCGAAAAAGCGGGGCCGCCCGCGAAAGCACGCCCCCCCCCCAGACCCCGCCCCGCGCTTTGTCTGGCCGGGCGCGGGCGTGGCGCACTTGTGCGACGCGACGAAGTGCGTGCTGCCGGCGGAAGAGTGGTGGAAGGAGGGGCGGAAGGAGAAGAAACAAGAGGGCAGCGCGGCGGAGAGCGACGCCGGCGGCGGCGACTGAAACAGACGCCGCGGCCCAATCGGTGGCCACCCCACCTAGCGGCTGGCCCGCGTCGGGCTAAAGCGCGGCTGCCGGGGCGCGCAACCGCCGCGGCGCTCGCACGCGCCATGCCCGGCAGCACGGGCGGCGGGGCCGTGGGGCGCTGGGTCAAGGCCAAGGTGTGGGTTAGGGTGGTGTCGGTCATTGGTGGCGCCGCCGCGGGTCCGCGGCCGCGGCACGAGGCGGCGGGCGTCGACCGACGCCCGCTGCCCGCCTTTCCTTCAGCTCCTCACCCCCCTCGCCGCGCTCGCGCGCGCCGGCGCGACCCCCGCCACCCTTGCCCGGTCCACCGGCTTGGGCGTGGCCATCGGGCTGTGCCCCCTGCTCGGCGCGCCGTTCCCCCTCTGCTTGCTGGCCTGCGTCGTCGCCCGCCTGCTCTCCCTCCCCCTCTCACCACCCGCCACCCTGCTCGGCAACGCGGCCAGCCTGCCCGGCGAGCTGGCGCTGCTGGTTCCCTTTATCAGGGCGGGCGCGTGGGTGGCGGGCGTGCCCGCGCCCGCGCTCTCGCCAGCGGCGCTGCGGGAGGCGCTCTGGCGCGACCCGCGCTCGCTCGCCCGCCCCCTGGCCGGCGCGCTCGCCGTGTGGGCGGCCAGCGTGCCGATCGTGACGGCCGCCGTCGCGGCCGCGCTGCGGCCCGCGGTCGCCGCGCTCTCTGCGCGCGCGTCGCCGCCGCCGCGCGCGACGCCCGACGTCGAGGCCTCCGCCGAGACGGCGCCGTTGAGGGTGCGGTGATGGTGGTTGCAGGCGCGGGCGGGGCCTCGCCTCTGTGACGCTCCCCCCTCCCCGCTCAGCGCAGCCGCGTCAACCCGAGGCTCTCCCGCAGCGCGTTCGTGTCCGCGACCGACAGGTCGCCCTCCTTGGCCCGCTTCTTGGGCGAGAAGGAGCGCGGGCGGGCGTCGCGGGAGCGGGAGCGGCGCCGGCCGCGGTCGCGGTCGCGGTCGCGCGAGCGCGAGCGCGAGCGGCGGCGGTCGCCGCCGCGCTCGCGCTCACGCCGGGACAGCTGCCACCGCTCCCGGCCGCGCCGCGGCGACCGCGACCGGGACCGGCGGCGGCGGGCGCCGACCTCGCCGTCCTCGGAGTGGGCCGCGGGCGGCGGCGCGACCGCCGCGTCCGCCGCCGCCGCCGCCGCCGCCGCCGCCGCCTTGGCCGCCGCCATCACCTCAAACTCGGCCCGCAGCACGCTCGCCCGCGGCTGCAGCGCGCCGGTGGCGACGAGCGAGGCGCGCGGCGGGAGGCGCGGGAGGGCGACGTCGAAAATCAGTTCCCCTGTCAGCATCTCGTCCACCACCGCGTCCAAATGGCTCACGTGATACGAGCCGTCCGGCGCGCGCACGCGCACGCGGCGCGAGTCGTTGAGCAAGGGTTCGAGGTATGCAAACACGTCGGCCGGCCGCGCGGTCAGCCGCCAGTAGAACGCGCCGAGCAGGCGCACGTACTTGTGGTCCTCCGCGGTGATGTACTCGAGGACGACGTCCCGGTCCGGCTGAATTTGGAGCAGTTTCAGCGCGAGGGAGACAAAGCGCGAGGGTTTGCGCGCGGGGCCGACCGAGCCGCCGACCGAGCGCAGCTTGACGGCCTCGTCGAGCAGGGATTCCGCGGTCAGGCCGAAGCATTGCGCTTTCCAGTAGGTGGAGTCGTACACCTTGAGGCGCAGGATGCGCTCGATCAAGTTCTGGGGAGACGCGGAGAGAGAAGAAGAATGGGTGTCTGCGCGGCGGCCGCGCGCGACGCCGCACGCCGCCTCCCCACGCTCCCACCCCCACACTCGCACACCTGGGGGTCGGTGCCGCGGATGGCGGCCGCCTCCTTGTCCGTGCGGTTGGCCATTGTGAGGCGGCGCGATGGCGCGGCGGCGGGCGCTGCGGCCGCGGGGCAGGTGGTCGCGCGGCGCGGTCGCCCGGCGCGCCGCGGGGCGGCGGGCGGCGACCGGCGGCCGGCCTGGCGCGAACACTGAGGCCACGCCCGACGCTGCGCCGCCACACCGCGCCCCGAATGGCGCTCCGCACGCCGCGCCCGCCCCCGGGCGGCCGCCCGCGCGCCGGCCGCGCCCGCGCGGCGGCGGCGGCGGCGCCGACCGCCGCCCGCCCGCCCGCCGGCGCCGAGCGGCCGGCCGGGCGCGGCATCGTCGAGGGCACCTGGACCTGGGACGCGTCCCCCGTCGGCCCCGTCGCCATGCGCTACACAAGAGCGGGCGAAGGCGAGGGCCCGCCCGTTATCTGCGTGCACGGCTTTGGCGGCAACGCGGCGCACTGGCGCAACAACCTCCCCGCCCTCGCCGCGGGCGGCGTGCGCGCGTTCGCGGTCGACCTCCTCGGCTACGGCTACTCGGACAAGCCGCCGCCCAGGCTGCCGGGGGGGGAGGGAGGGGAGGACGGCGGCTCGTTGTACACGTTCGACACGTGGGGCGACCAACTGCTCGCGTTTGCCGCCTCCCCCGTCGTCGCCGCGCCCGGCGGGGCCGCGTTTTACACCACCAATAGCGTGGGCGGCATCGCCGCGCTGGCGGCGGCCAAGCGGGACCCGTCCAAGGTGCGCGCGAGGGTGGTGGCGGACGCGGACGCGGACGCGGACGCGCGCGCGCGCGGCCGCCCTCCCCAACCACCGCCCCTTCCTCCCCCTTCCAGGTCCTCGGCGTGCAGCTCATGGACGTCTCCCTGCGCATGCTGCACGCCTCCAAGCAGCCCGCGTGGCAGCGCCCCCTGGTCGCGGCCCTCCAGCGCTTTCTGCGGGAGTCGCCCGCGGGGCCGGCGTTCTTTCGAGCGGTCGCCACGCCCGCCGCCGTCTCGTCCATCCTGAAGCGGTGTTACGGCAATCCGGAGGCCGTGACGGACGAGCTGGTGGCGGCCATCCTGGGGCCGGGGCTCGAGCCGGGCGCGGCCGAAGTGTTTCTGTCCTTCATCTCGTACTCTGACGGACCCCTCGCCGAGGCACTCCTGGCCGACCCTGCGCTGGCCAACATCCCTGTCAGCGTGCTGTGGGGCGAGGCCGACCCCTGGGAAAAGCTGGCGTGGGGGCAATCGACTTTTGGCGTCGGCACCTCGCCGTCGATCGAGGAGTTCGTCCCCCTGCCCGGCGTCGGCCACTGCCCGCAGGACGAGGCGCCCGACGTCGTGAATCCGCTGATCCTGGACTTTGTCAGGCGGCATAGCGCGTGATGGAGAGGCGCGGAGAGGAGAGGAGCGGCGAGCGCGTGTGACGAGAGCGACTGGCGCGCGAACCGCGCGCGCGACACATCCACCCCGCCACCGCTCTCCTCCGCCCCCCCGCCATGCTGCGGGCGGCGACGGGGTCGCCCTCGTCATACGGCGACGCCCTGTCCGAAGGCGCGCACGCGCCATCCTTCGTCTCCTTCTCCGCCGCCGGCTCCGAAGGGCTCACAGACGGGCTGACCGAGTCCATGCTCGACTCGGCGTCCGCCTCCCGGTCGGCGTCCGACTCGCTGACGCCGTCGCCGCCGCCCTCATCGCTGACAGACCCCCTGGACGACTTCCTGGAGCGCTACACGTGCGTCGTGGTGCCGGGGGAAACGGTGGCCAAGTTCAAGAAGCGGTAGGAGAGAGGAGGAGGGGGGAACGGAGGCGGCGGCCGCTCTTTTTTTCGTCGCGCGCCGACCCCGCCACCCCCTCTCCCCTTTCCAGCGTCGGCGCCCTGGTGCTCGGCGTCAACATGTGCCCCCAGCGCGCCGACCGCGTGTGGTACACGATCAAGCCGAACGCGGGCGGCGGCGGCGGCGGCGGCGGCGGCGGCGGCGGCGGCGGCGGCGGCGGCGCGCCGTGGTGGCTCGCCAAGGCGTCGTTCGCGCCGCGCGGCGTGGCCACCCTGGCCACCCCCAAACTCGCCCTCCTCCCCTGGCTGCGCCTGCAGCTGGTGGCGGACGCCGACCTCGTGCGCGGCCAGTGCGGCGCGCGGTGGCGGTGAGAGCACAGAGAGAGGAGGGTGGCACGGCGGCGCGCGCGGCGGCGGCCGCGGCCCGCCCGCGCACCACCGATCCCCCTTGTCCCTCGACCAGCATCACCACAAAGTGGTCGTCCTCCCCGGGCCGCATCGGGAGCAAGGAGCGGTGGCACGTCGCCGACGGCTTCGAGCTGCGGCCACGGTGGTCGATCGATCTCTACACTCCCGAGGTCGCCGGCTCCCTGGGCGCGCCCGGACGCCGCCCCTCGTCGTTGGGGCGGGAAGCGGGGGGCGACGGATCCTCTTCTGGCGGCTCTTCCTCCCCGTCGCGCGCGCGCGCGCGCGTCGACCCCGGCCACTGCCACGTGCGCGTGCCGCGCGTGGACGCCGTGGTCGACGTCGACCGGGCGGCCGCGACGCTCGCGCGCTGGGTGACGGCCGCGACGCTCGCGCCGGCGCGCGCTGCGCTCGCGGCGCCGCGCGCGGCGGCGCGGGCGGCGCTCGGGCGCGGCAAGGCGCGGGCGCGCGCGCTGGCGGCCGAGCTGGCCAGCGACGGCCTGGTGTCGGTGGACGCGGAGCCCGCGGCGCCGCCCGGGCCTCGGCCCCCTCCCTCTTTCTCCGTCCGCGGCTGGCCCTGGTCGCTCGCCCTCGCCGACGCGCTCGACGCGGGCGCGGCCAAGCTGCGGGCGGCAAGCGCGAAGCCCAGGGTGGCGGCCGCCGCCGCCGCCGCGCCGCGCGCGTGAGGGACGAAGAGGGGGAGGCCGACGCTGCAACCGCCCGCACGCTTCACACACTCCCGCTCACCCCCTCGCATCACCGCCGCCCGCGCGGCCGGGACCGGGACCGCGCCTTCTGTCGCCTCCCCTCCGGCGCGGGCGCCACTTTGAGCGTGTTCCCGTCCAGCTGCCCCCCGTGCAGCCGGGCGCGCGCGGCCGCCGCGTCGGCCGCGGTCGCGCACGCGACGTCGGCCCAGCCGAGGGGGACGCCGGCGCGGGGGTCGACGCCCAGGGAGACGGCGACGACGGGGGCGGCCGTGAACGCGGCGCAGAGCTCGCGCACGTGCGCCGCGCGCACGTTGCGGGTCAGGCCCGAGATGCGGAGGCGGGCGCCGGGCGGGGCGGGCGGCGGGGCGGCCCGGTCGCGCGACCGCGTGCGAGACCTCGACCGCCGGCGCGCCCGCGAGCGCGAACGAGAGCGCCGGCGCTCGCGAGACCGCGACCGACTGTAGCTCGACGTCGACGACGTGTAGGAGGACGAGGTCGAATAGGAGCGAGAGCGGGAGGGGGACGAGCGAGAGCGTCGCGAGCGGCGGCGCCCGCGCGACCGCGACCGCGACCGGTACGCGCGCCCTCGCGACCGCGACCGGGACAGCGAGCGCGCCATCGGACCGGCGCGCGCGCGGCGGCGCGGGCCGGGGGCGGGAGAGTGGTGGGCGCCGGCCATCGGCGCGCGCACTCTCCCCGCGGCCCGCGGCGCGCCAACCGCCGGCGCCCGGCAGCGCCACCATCTCCGCCGCGTCGATGGTCGACCCGCCGCCGCCCCGGCCGGGCGCGTGCCTGCTTCCCTTTCCCGAAAAGTTTCACGCCGCCGTCAGATTCGTCGAAGGCTTGCCCGATGGTGCGTGTGGGGCGTGGCGGAGCATTGGGCGGGGCGGCGGGAGCGACGGGCGGCGGCGGGCGACGCATCGCGCCCCCTTTTTTGCAGACGATGCGGACGTCCTGTCCGACGACGCCTGGCTCGCCCTCTCCGCCCTGGCCAATCAAGCCACGCGCGGCCCGTGCGCTGAGCCGCGGCCGTGGGCGTGGGACGGCGCTGCGGCGGCGCGGTGGGCCGCGTGGTCGGAACTCGGGGGCATGGCCGGGGCGGAAGCCATGCGGCTGTATGTGCGTGTGCTTGACGACGAGTCGCCAGGCTGGTGGCTGGAGGTGGTGGACGGAGCGCCGGCGGCCGAGCGGCCGCCGTCGGCCGCGCTCGCGCCCGCGGCCGGGCCCGCGTGGGAGACCGTCGCCGCGGCCGCCTCGCCCGACGGAGCGCCCTGCGCCCGGTACGAGCACGCGACCGCGCTCTTGGGAGCGTCCCTGCTCGTCGCGGGCGGCTCCGCGGGCGGCCGCCCGCTCGGCGACACGTGGGCGCTCGACCTCGAGTCCCTCGCCTGGGCCCGGCTGAGCGCCGCGGGCGACCCCGGCGCGCTGCCCGCGCGGTCCGGGGCCGCCATGCTGACCTGGCGCGGTCGCGCCCTCGTCCTCGGCGGCCACCGCGCACGCGCGCGCGCGCGCGGTGCCCCCGCCCCCCCCGACGAGACCGACGTCTGGGAACTCGACGCCCGGTCCGGCCGCTGGGCGCGCGTGCCCACCGCGGGCGACCCGCCGCCGCCGCGCGGCGGCCACACCGCGACGCGGGTGGGGGGCCGCGCGTTTGTCGTCGGCGGCGAGTCGCGCGGCCGCACCACCTCCGACGTCTGGATCCTGCACCTGGACACACTGACGTGGCGCGGCCCCGTGCGGTGCACGGGGCGCGCGCCCGCGCCGCGGTCGGGGCACGCCGCCGCGGCGCGCGGCCGCTTCGTTGTCGTCGCGGGAGGCGCCGACGGCGCCCGTGTGCATGCCGACGTCGCCGTGCTCGACACGGAAACGCTCGAGTGGGCGGCGCCCGCGGTCGTCCGGCCGCTGCCCGCGCGCGCGGGGGGGGCCGCGGCGACCGTTGGCGACACCCTCGTCCTCGCGGGCGGCGGCGACCTGGCCGGCCCCGTGACCGCCACCGTGGGCCTGGACCTGACCGCGCTGCCGCTCGGCCCGCTCCAGTGGCGCGTGCTCGCAACCGCCCCGGCCGGCGCCGCGTCGCCCGCCGCGTCGGAAGGCCTCGCCCTCGCGCGCCTGCCCGCCACGCGCGCCCTGCTCGCGCACGGCGGCAACGCGGGGCGGCTGCACTCGGCACTGGCGCTGCTGCGGCTGCCGGAGGAGGAGGGAGGCGGCGAGAGCGAGGGGGAGAGCGGGAGCGAGGGGAGCGCGGGCGGGTCGCCGCTGCCGCGCGCGGCCGCGGCCTCGCCGCCCCCTCACGCGCCTCCGCCCGCGGCCGCCGCCGAGCTCGTCCTCATGCGGCGTCAACTGGGGAGCGCGCAGGCGGCGGCGGCGGACGCCGAAGCGAGGGCCGACGCGGCGGGCGCCGCGCTCGCCGCCGCGCGCGACCGCGTCGCGTCCCTCGAGGCCGCCGCCGCCGACGCCGCGCGCGCGGCGGCCGCGGTGGACGAATTGCGCGCCGAGTTGGAGCACTACAAGAGGGCGGCGGGCGGGGGGGAAGGCGGGGGGCGCAAGGGCGGCGGCCTCTGGCGTTTCGTCGCAGGCGCGTGAAAAAGGCAAAATGCCGTTCCCGCGACCCCTCCCCCTCCTTCCCTTCACAGCGCCCACCGCGCCACGCGCAGCGCCGGTCGCAGCGCGGCCAGCGCGTGCGCGAGGCGGGAGGGCGGCCGCGGCGCGCGCGCGCGCGGCCGCGCGGGCGCCGCGCGCGCGCCGCGCAGCACGGCCGCCGGTGGCGCCGGCGGGCGGCCGCGGGGGGCGGCGCCGGCCGCCCAATCGAAAAAGGCGGGGCCGGGGCGGCGAGTGGGGAGGGTTGGGGGCGGGCGCGGCGCTGTCGGCGACGACGCTCCCGCGGCCTCCTCTCCCTCCCCGTCCCCCGCACCACCACCCCGCAACCCGTTCCATCCCCGCCCATCCAGGGCGTCGTTGGCCAGGCCGTCGGCGACGGCGTTCGCCTCCCGGAAGACGTGCGCGATCTCCCACTCTTTCAACCCCGCCGCCAGCGCCCGCACCCTGTCCCGCGCCGCCGCCAGGGGCGGGCTCTTGGCCGCGTACTCGCCCGTGGCCTGGCGCACGACGAGCTGGGAGTCGCCCCGGGCGGCGAGACGGGTCACGCCCGCGGCGAGCGCGCCGCGCACGCCCGCCTCGAGCGCGGCCCACTCGGCCGTGTTGTTGGTGGGGGCGGTCCCGTCGGCGGGGGTGAACAGGGCGCAGACGCGGCCGAGTTCGGGGCCCGGGGGGGCGCCCGGCGCGGACTCGAGCCGGACGACCGCGCCGACGCCGGCGACGCCGCCGCCGGGCACGTGGTTGCCGCGGCAGGCGCCGTCGAAAAAGAGGGTGTAGCGCGCGTCGGGGTCGGCGAGAGGGCCGGTGTAGGAGGGGGGGGGAGGGGGAGGAGAGGGCGCCCGCGTCCGCCGCTTTTTGGCCTTGGGCGCGGGCGCCGCCTCGCCCTCGTCGCCCGCGGCAAACGCGGCGGCCTCGTCGCGCGTGGCAAAGCCGCGGAACGAGGCGGACGAGTAGCCGCGCACGGAGCTCTGAAAAGAGGGAGGGGCGGGTCGGCGCGCGCCCCTCGCCCAGCCCCCGCACCACCGCCGCCTCTCCACCATCCTCTCCCGCACCTCGCACTCGGCCCAGGAGTCGTACACGCCCGTCGCCCGGCCGGACCGCACACCGTAGAATCGGCGCCGCGGCGGCATGGGCGCGAGGAGGGCGCGCGCGACCGGCAGCGATGGGAGGCGGCGTGCACGGCTCGCGGGGCGCAGCAGGCGACGGCGCTCGAGTGCGCGGCTCGCCGTTTCTGACCGCGAACGCCCGCCAACATCCCTCCACACCCGCCCAGCCCCCGAAACCCCTCTCAAATGTGGCACCGCGGCCGCACCGCGGCCCCCCGCCGCCCCCGCGGCGCCGCCGCGCCGTCCGCCCGCCCCGCGCCGCCGCCCGCGGCGGGGCTGGCCGCCCTGCGCGCCGAGCGGCGCGCCCTGCTCGCCGCCGCCGCCACCCAGGTGGACGGTGGTGTGGAGCGGTGAGAGTGGGGAGGGGGGAGGGGGTGCGAATGTGGGCGCCACGCTCGCGGCGCGGCGCCGACGCCACGCGCCCCCCCATCCGGCCCCCCTCCCAGCGACCTCCCCGCCCTCCACCCTGCCTCCGCCGCCAACCGGGGCGGCGCGGCCGGCCCCCTGCGCGCCCTGGCACCGTCGGCCGCCCCCCCGCCCCCCGCCGACGCGGCACCGCCGCCGCGCTTGCTCGCGTCGCTGTCCACTGTCTCGTCCTCCGACATCCTGGCCCCCGTCGCGGCCGACATGGAGACCATGAATCGCAACCTGCGGGCGGTGGTCGGGGACCGGCACCCGATGCTCGTCGCGGCGGCGGACCAGATTTTCGCGGCGGGAGGCAAGCGCCTGCGCCCGGCGCTCGTGTTTTTGGTGGCGCGCGCGACGTCGCAATTGATGGGGGCCAGGTGCGTGGTTGGGGAGGGGTCCGAGGCTGGGAGGGAGGCGGTGGAGGCCGCAATCGGCGTGGGCGCACGGCGCGCCGTCGTGGCCGCCGCCGAGAGCGCACGGGAGCCCCAAACTCGCCTCCCACGCCCACCATCTCCCCTCCTCTCCTCCAGCGACATCGAGGACAAGCACCGGCGCCTGGCCGAGATCACGGAGATGATCCACACCGCGAGTCTGATGCACGACGACGTGTTGGACGAATGCTCGACGCGGCGCGGCGCGGCCACCGTCAACTCGACCTACGGCACCCGCGTCGCCGTCCTCGTCGGCGACTTTCTGTTTGCCCAGTCGTCCTGGTTCCTGGCGCGGCTCGAGAATCTGGAGGTCATCAAACTGATTTCTCAAGTCATCGCCGATTTCGCCAACGGCGAAATCTCGCAAGCCGCCGCCCTCTTCGACACGGACGCGACGCTGGCCGCCTACCTGGACAAATCGTTCTACAAGACGGCCACGCTCATCGCGGCGTCGTGCCGGGGGGCGGCCGTGTTCAGCGGGTGCGGGGACGAGGTCAAGGACGCGATGTTCGAGTACGGGCGCCGCCTCGGGCTCGCGTTTCAAGTGGTAGACGACGTGCTGGACTTTACGGCGCCGGCCGAGTTGCTTGGCAAGCCGCGGGGGCAGGACCTCGCGTCGGGCAACCTCACCGCGCCGGCCGTCTACGCCTTGGCCCACCCCTCGCTCGGCCCCGAGCTCCGGTCCCTCATCGAGTCCGAGTTCGCCGACGCCGGCGACCTGGACCGCGCGCTCGAGCTGGTCGGGGCCGCGGGCGGGCTCGACGCCGCGCGCGCGCTCGCGCGGTCGGAGGCCGACGCCGCGCGGGCCGCCCTCGCCTGCCTGCCCGACGGCGACGCCAAGCGGAGTCTGGAGCTCATGGTGGAGTACGTGCTCGACCGCCTGTACTGAATGCGAGAGAGGGAGAGGCAGCACGAGGGCTGCGCGGTCGGGCGACGGGGTTTGACGGTTTTGATCCGGGGGCGCGGCGCCGGCGGCGGCCGCGCGCCCGCTCGATGCGCGCCGCTGTGAATTCTTTGGCCGTCCGCACACCAGAGAGAGGTGAGGGCGGCGCATCCCCTTTCACGCGGCGACGGCCTCACCCCCGGCCTCGACCTCCCTCCCCTCGCCGCCCAACCCCGCCGCCGCCATCGCCGCCCGCAACCGCGCCGCGTACGCCCCGCTCTCCCCTTTGTTGACGTGCACCGTGATGGACGCGCGCCCGCGCCAGCCGGCGACGGCGAGGCCCGAGGCGGGGGGGAAGCCGAGCGCGGCCGCGTCGGCCGCGCGCAGCGCGACCACGCAGCCGCCCACCGCGCACTGGGCCACGTCGGCCAGGGTCGCGGGGTCGGCCCAAGTCTGGAAAGTCTTCTTGTGTTGGGGCGCGGCGGCGGGCGCGGGGGCCGACGCCGCGGCGACCAGGGCATCGACCGCGGCCGCCGCGGCGGCCGCGCCCTCGCCACCCTCTCCACCCCCAGCCGCCTTGTTCTCGGCCTCTTCCTTCGCTTTCGTCATGCCGACGTGGACGGACGCCGGGAGGGTGACCGACCGGTCGTCCAAGAAAGCAAGCACTTCCCCCAGCGTCGGGCGCACCACCTGCCGCGTGAGCGTCCCGGACAGCAGGTGCAGGCCGTCGTGCGTGACCCGGTACGGGGGCGGCACGGCCTCGGCGGAGGCGTCGCCGGCCGCCGCGGCCTCCGCGGCAGCCCTCGCCGCCGCCTTGCCCGCCGCCCCCTCCTGCCGCTCAAACATCTTGACGCCCGCGGTCGCCACCTTGAGCCGGCGGCCGCCTGCCGCGTCAGCGGCTAGCAGGCGGGCGGCGCCCGCGGAGACGCAGTAGAGTTTGCGCGGCGCGCCGACGTCCTCGACAGACCGGCACAACAGCCTGGCCAAGGGCCCCGCGTCGGCAGGGAGGCCGTAGTGGGCCGCGAGCGACGCCAGGTCGACAGCGGCGGGGTCGACGGGGACCAGGGGGTCGGCGCCGCCCCACGCGACGCCGTCGCCGCGGCGCGGGCCAGGAGGGGTGGGGGGGGCGGCGGCGTCGGCCGCGGGCGCGTCGCCCGTCGCGGCCGCCGGCTCCTCGGCCCCGGGCTCGGCGCCAGCGTCGGCCCCGGCCACGGGCGCCGCCTCGTCCTCCGCGCCGACCTCGTCGCGCGGCGGCGGCTTGACCGCGTCCACCCGCTTCTCCAGCACCGCGATGAAGAAGCCGCCCGTGTCGGTGTCGTGCGGCAGCACGCGCAGGGCGCGGTCGAGTCGCATGGCGGCCGCGGCGTCGGGGGGCGGCGCAAAGTGCGTGCGGAGGAGGCCGCGCGCGTTGCCCGCGGCCACCGCGTCGTCCAGGGACGCGTAGAGGGCGTCCCCTTTCTTGGACGGCACGCGCCAGGTGGACAGGCCGGGGCGGCGCTTGAGGCCGGGGAGTTCGGACGAGACGTCGACGAGCGACAAGTCCGCGCCCAGCGACGGCAGCGACAGCAGCGCCGCCACCACGGCTTCATCTTCCAGCGGATTCAGGGAGCATGTGCTGTACACCATGCGCCCGCCCGGCGCGAGCAAGGCGGCACAGCGCGCCGCAATCCTGAACTGCAGCGCGTGCAGCCCCATCCCCTGCGCCGCGGACCACTTGCGCCACACGTCGGGCGATTTGCGCAGGGTGCCGTCGCCGGAGCAGGGAACGTCGGCGAGGACGCGGTCGAAGAGGACGGGGGAGGCGCCTTTCGCGCCGCCGCCGGGCGTCGGGAAAAAGGCGGCGTCGTGGCAGGAAACCACCAGCCCCGGCGACGCCAACCTGGCCGTCGTGTGCGCCAGCATGTTGGCGCGGCGCGCGTCGCGGTCGTTGGCGACGACACAGCCCGCCGCGTCCGGGCCGCCGCGCGCAAACGCTTCCAGAATCTGGGCCGTCTTCGACCCCGGCGACGCGCACGCATCGAGCACGATGTGATGCGGTTGGACGTCGAGGAGGAGGGGGGGGACCATGGACACCGCTTCCTGGCGCGTGATGCGGCCGCCGTTGTGCTCGGCGACGACCAGTTTGTGCAGGGCGGCGAGGCCCGGGTTGCGGCGCAGCACGTTGCGCGTGGTGGCCAGCTGCCACGCGAGGCGGTTGGGGTACCAGGGGAGCGAGAACGGGGCCGGGGCGGGGTCGTCGGCGCCGGCGCCGGCGGTGGCCGTGGCCTTGCCGGCAAACGCGCCCGCCGCCCCCGCTTCCAGCTCCGCCACCAGCCCCGCCGCAAAGGGGCCGGTGCCGTTGACGCGAAAGGTGAGCGGGAGCGGGGTGCGCATGGCGGCCAAGAAGGCGTCGAGTTCGGCGCGAGGGACGACGCCCTGGTCGACACAGTACGCCGCAAAGGCCGGCGCCTCGGCCGGCGCCGCCGCCGGCGCCTGCCCGTCCCGGGCGTCGCCGTCCTGGGCCCACACGGCGGCGCGCTTGCCCTTGCCAAAGTCGCGCTTGTGCACGCGCTGGCGCTGGAAAAGAGGGGGGAGGGGGCATCAGGGCTGTGGGCGCCGATGGGGGCGCGCCGCGCCGCTAGCCGGGCTCGCACGAGTGTCCAGTGGCTGGCGGGGCGGGCCGCCGCCGCGCCGGGCACGCCGGCAGCGGGGACCGGGCCGCCGCGCGCGCCGCCGCCCACATCGGCGCCCTCCCCTCACCTTGCCGCCGCGCGCGGAGCGTCCCATGGCGCAAAAAGTGAGGCGCGAGGGGCAACAGCTAGCCCTCAGCGTTGGGCGTCAGCGGGAGTGGGCGCCGTCTCTCCGCGCCGTGTGCTCCCCACACCTCGTCCGGCCCCAACACCGCCAGCCATGCATTCCGCCATGCGCAGCACCTGCCGGGCCGCCCCCGCGTCGGCGCGCCGCGCCGTGGTGAGAGAGAGGGAGAGGATGGGCAGCGGTTGGCCCGAGGCAGGCGCTTCCGCGCGCCGCCAAGCCGCCACGGCGTTGCCGACAGCGCCGCGTGTCCATGGGCGGGCGGCGGGCGCGGGCGGCGGGCGCGGGGCGGCGCCAGGGGGCCGGCTCTCCCTGCCACGAGAGGAAAGAGCCGGCGCCGCCGGCGCCGCCCTCGTTTGCCGCGCCTGTCGCTCCCCTTCGCGGCCGGCCTCGCGACCGCGTCGCGCGTGGGGGGCGATCGTCCGCCGCAGGGGCGTGCGCGGCGCGGCGCGCGCTCCCGGCCGGCTCGGCGGCGCGCCGCCCGCGCCGCGCCGGCGCGGCCCGCCCCTCGGCCGCGCCCGATGCCCGCCCCAGACGCTCGGGGCGCGGCCGCCGCGCCGCGGCTGGGGGTGGGGTCCGCGCAGGCCGCCCCAGCGCCCGCCCGCGCGCGCCGCGAGCGCGCCGCGCGCGACCCCAGCCTCCCGCCACCCGCCCGCCGCCGCCTCCCACACACACCACCACCCCTCCCCTCCCCCAGGTCGCGTCCGCCGCGCCCAAGGCGTCCGCGCCGACCGCGGTCCGCCGCGTCGCGGACGTCGCCAAACTGGCCGTCGCCGCCAACGCGCTCCTCGCCGCGCCCGCCCTGGCGGAAGCCGGCAAAATCTTCGACTTCAACCTCACGCTGCCGCTGATGGCGGCCCAGTTCCTGGCGCTCATGGTGCGCGGCGGCGGGGGGCGGCGGGGGGCGGGGGGCGGTGGTGCCGCCACCGACGCCGCCCCGACCCCTCGGCCCGACCCCCCCCTCCCCCCCCCCCCAGGTCTTCCTCGACAAGACCTGGTTCGGCCCCGTCGGCGCCGTCCTGGACGAGCGCGACGGCAAGCTGCGCGAGGCGATGGCCTTCGCCAAAGACGGCGGCGGCGAGCTCGACAAGCTGCAGGCCGACGCGGAAGCCGCGCTGCGCGCCGCGCGCGCCGACGCGGCGGCCGCGGTCGCGGACGCGCGGGCCAAGGCGGGGGCGGCGCAGGCGGCCAAACTTGCGGAGGTCAAGGCCGCCGTCGACAAAGAGTTGGCGACGGCGCTCGCCGCGCTCGACTCCGAGAAAGCGGCCGCCCTCAAGAACCTCGACTCCCAGGTGGACAAGCTGTCGGCCGACATCCTGGGCCGCGTGCTGCCCCAGGGCGTCAAGCTCTGAGTGGGGGCGAGGGGTGGTTGCGCGGAATTTTTGAGTGGGGAGACCGCGAGGGGTGGCGTGGGCGCGCCCCGCCCCGCGCGCGCCGTGCAACCAATCGATGCCGCCGCGCCGGGTGATGCGAGAGAGGGGGGGGCGAGGGAGGGGGGGGAGGGAGGATGCGGTTGCAGCGACCGCCGCGCCCGCGCACAGCCCCCCTCACCAACCCCGCCCGGGCCCGCCCCGCGACCCCGCCGGGCGGCTCAACGCCCGGCGGCCGAGGCGGGAAGAGGGGGCGGGGCGCGACCGCCGCCCCCTCGCGGGCCCCGTTTCACCGCCCCCGCGTCCCGCCCTCCTACGACGAGAAAATGGCCTTGAGCGACGCGACGAGGCCCTTGCCCTCCTTCTCCACGCCCTTCTTGGCCTTGTCGGCGGCTTTCTTGGCCGCGTCCGCCTTGGCCTTGGCGTCGGCCGCGGCCTTGGACTTGGCGTCGGCCGCGGCCTTGGCCTTGGCGTCGGCCGCCTTCTTGGTGTCGTCGATGACCTGCAGGGGAGGGAGGAGGGGTCGGCGGGCGCCGGGGAGGGGGGGTCCCTCGTCGCCGCCGTCCCCGCCCGCGCCTCCCCGCCCGCGCCTCCCCGCCCGACCTTGTCCGCCTTGGCCTTGGCGTCCGCGAGCGCCTTCTTGGTCTTCTCCGTGTCGTCCTTGGCCCGCTTCTTGACGTCGCCGGCGACCTGCACGGGGAGGCGAGGGGAGGGGAAGCGGTCGGCGCGGCGCGCCGCGCGCCCCTCTCCCCTCCGCCACCCCTCGCCCTCTCCCTCTCCCGACCTTCTTCACGTTGTCGTCCTGCTTCTTGAACCAGGCGCCCGCCGCCTCCTTCTTGCGCTTGGCCGAGTCGCGCACCTTCTGCCGGTCTTCGTCCGACGCGGCGGTCCAGGCAACGACGCCGGCCGCCGCGACGGCCAGCACGCCGCCCGCGATCGCCGCCTTCTTCTTGTCGTCGTCCGTCACCTTGGACAGGACCTTGTTGGCGCCGTCGGTCACGGCGTGCGCGGCGGCCTTGGCGCCGTCCGCCACGGCCTTGGCGCCGCCGACGGCGGCGTCGCCGACCTTTTTGCCGGCGCCCACGGCCGCGTTGCCGACCGTCTTGCCGGCGTCCAGCAGGGTGGTGCCCACGTTCTTGACTGAGAGGGCGAGAGGGAGGGGAAGAGGGCGTCGGCGGCCGAGGCGGTCGCAGCGGTTGGCGGCGCTTTTTATCCGGCCGCCGCCACCTCCGGCCGCCCCCGGCCGCGGCCCCACTCCGCGCCGGAGGGCGCGCGCGGCTAGCGCGCGCCGCGCCCGGGAAGGCGGCAGCCGGCCGACGCCGCTCGGCCGCCGGCGGCGGCATGCGCCGCACTGCGGGCCGGCGGCGCGCGCACAGGCGGCGCGCCCGGGCCTTGCCGGGCCCCGCCCTCCCCCCAGGTCGAGCCGGGCACTTTGTGCGAGCGTGTCGGGGCGCCAATTGGGGGGGGACCCGCCCGCCGCGCGCCGCGGCCGCCCCCGCGCCCGGACCGGGTGCCCCGATCCCGCCCGCCGCCCCGGCCGCAGCCCTCCACCCCGCGGCGCCCGACTCACTCGCGTCAGCCATGGTGATGGGGTGGTGGGCGGGTGGAAAGGGGGGGCGGCGGGCGGGACTGGGAGGTGTGTGCGCGGCGCGCTGCCGGCGCTGGCCACTCTGCCGGCCCCGGGGAGCGCGCCCGCCGCCGCCCGCGCGCGAGCGGACCGTCAGCAGCCCGCCACAGGGGCGCACGCTCCGGGCCCGAGCCGCGGCCGCCGACGCCGAATCCGGTATGTCATTTTTCCAGCGCGTGCTCAACCACCTGGTCAACCAGGTCCTCGTCGAAGGCCTGGCCAACAAGTGAGCGGGAGGGGATGGAGGGCGGGGGGCGGGGTGCGGGGCGCGGGCG
>Ga0315289_10006065_pt1 | contig 17790 bp, 13 predicted proteins | sample YL17G11_40_MG_FD_203452 | JGI IMG/M metagenome (GOLD analysis project Ga0315289, IMG submission 203452) | Sediment microbial communities from Yellowstone Lake, YNP, Wyoming, USA - YL17G11_40 | ecosystem: Environmental > Aquatic > Freshwater > Lake > Sediment | place: USA: Wyoming | collected... | reverse complement strand
CCCAGCATCGCCAAGGATGGGATATCCATCCAATGCGAGATCGACCAGCGGCGCCTGAGGTTCGACCAAAAGGAGGGCAAAGCGCTTTTCGGCCTTAAGCTTGCTCAGCAAGGCCTCGCGTTTTTGCTGGGTGCTCTGCTCGCGCAGCACGACCCTGATCTCACCAGCGATTTTATCGACGGTATAACCTGGTGGGATGCGCGCTTTGTTGGCCTCAAACCAATCGGAAACCTGTTTATCTGTGGGTGCAGGGACACCAAGCTCGGCCTCTTCGAGGCTGGCCCGGGACTTGCCGGTCTTCTTCACCTCGGCATTGAAATACTGGTTCAGTGCTGCGGCCTCCGCCAATGCCGCTAATTTACGATAGCCGTCAGCATGAACCTCGTAGGCCGCTTGCTTTTCGGCCGTCGTAAGATCGTTGATGGATAAAGCCTTGCCATCAAATTGAAACACGGCTTGGTCCGTCGCGGTGGCCACGCTAGCACCGCATATAAACCCTATCAAACCGCTTCTCACCCACTCCATTAAACGCACGCTAACCTCATAGACTTGGGGATGTGTGGACTGCTTCCGTCGCGTGAACCGCACCTGCATTTGACAGCATTGCTAGTTCAGCATCGGTAAAAGTCAAGAATTCAAAGCGGCGGCTCTCGAACACTTCGCGTTTGATCGACCATGCACCAGATGCGTCCTTCTCCCAATACAAAGCCTTGCGGCCGATGGACGTATAGCGCTGATCACCATGAAAATCCTGGTTGAAGAAAGTCACCGCATACTTCGGGTGAGTGACGACGCGGAGGTTATCGAAGGTCACCTCCATTTTTGTATAGCTCCTGAAGACACGGTCCTTAAAGGCGGCGTAGGAGCGCAGAGACTGACGGCCATATCGGAAGTCAGCCCGGTAGAAGCCCAGGTAGTCCTTAGCGCGCCGCTCGGCCCAAGATTGCATCCAGTCATGAGTGCGTTTCCTCACTGCCATTAGATCGGCAGGACGATTGACTAGACTGATATCACTGGCAATGACGACGACACCTTGGTAGCTCTTGAGCCAGTTCGACAGACTGTTGATGTCGGCATTGTAAAAGACAACACAGCCCTCGGTCACGTTGGCTTCTTCAACCCTCTTATCGTATTCGACACCGTGCAGCCAAATGCCATGTCCGGTTTTACCCTCCGAAAGGTCTATTGGATTGGGGAAGTCCAGTGGGATCGCTCTTTTGCCGTACTTGAGCGGCAGCCGGTCGCCATCTATGTGGCTTTGCGCGAAATACACGCCTTCAGGAGTCTTGTTATCGCCTTCGTGTTCCTTGTCGCCTTTCATCCTGCCGATGCCGATGCGAAAACGCTTAAGCAAGGCCGATTGTGTTTCAGCTTCAGGCCAGGTCTTGAGCTCCGCCTGGAGCGACGTCTTGTCGACAGTCAAAATAATCATATCGGTATGGTTGGCAGCTTTAAAATTTGGCGCGCCGCTCAGGGGTAACGTCTGCACATCTTCAGCGTGCGCCGGTGGCGACGACGCTACAGCTGTGCTACCACACGTGAGTATGCGAAGAAATGCGACGATCGCCGTGCGGCGCTTAAGACTCATATCTTGGTGGACTCCCAGAGCACTTGACAAGACACGAGCGCTCACCTGCTATTTTCCCTAATATCTTCAGATTCCACAAGCCTGCACGGATTGGCTACCCACCTAAAAACGCGTGCGGTATTCCAACAATAATCCCACAATCCCAGCGAAGTCGCTAGGAAGTGCTGCTTCAAAGCACAGACTTTCGCCGCTGACGGGGTGGTGCAAGCCTAGTTTGTGGGCATGCAGCATTTGCCTAGGTGCTTGCGCAACCAAGGCGCGCACTTCAGGACTAAAAGTTAGCGGCAGCTGGACCCGCCGATGGTAGAGTTGATCGCCGATGATGGGCAGAGCTAAATCACAGGCGTGCACACGAATCTGGTGGGTACGACCAGTGTATAGACGCACCCGTGCCAACGTCAGTCGCTGACCATACACTGCCTCGCGGGTAAACAGCGACTGCGCCTGGCGGTAGCCTTTGATGCTACCCACGCGCTGGCGGCCAAGCAAGCCAGTGGCTGCTGCAGCTGCCAACTCGTCATGCTCGTCCTTGAGGCCTCGAAAGTCGGAGTCAGACATAGAAGCAAAGCGCAACCGGCGCTTAGGGTCTCTGTAGAGGTAGCTGGAATGACGGATTTCGTCTTGCATCATCGCACCATCGAGGAGCGCCAAGTACTCACGCACCAGAGTCTTTTTGTCCTGAAACTGCTGAGCCAGCGCGGCGTGAGCGCGATCGGTTTTGGCGCAGACCATAACGCCAGAGGTATCCTTGTCAAGACGATGAACGATTCCTGGCCTTGTCCATACCGGGGTTTGTCCGGCTCTGATTAAAGGCGCACCGAGGCGACCACAATGGTGCAGCAGGCCCTGAACCAAGGTCGGGCCAGGCTCACCAGCACCCGGATGCACGCAGAGGCCGGCAGGTTTATCGAGGACGATCATTTCGTCATCCTCGAAAAGGATCTGCAACTGCATAGGCATCGGCGACAGTTGGGACGGCGGCGGTTCTTGCCACTGCACCACTAGTTGATCGCCAAGAATGACCAGCTGCTTCGCCGTCGCCCTTCGGCCGTTGACGGTGACAGCTCCGGCCGCGATTAACTTCTGCAGCTTCGAACGGCTGGCTCCGCCGGCCTGCGCCGCCAGAAAGACGTCCAGTCGTTGCCCAACCGCCGCTGCTTCGACGACAAACAGGCCTAAGCCTAAGCCTTGTGAGTGCTCTGCCAATCCATCAGCCTCGCTGCAAATGCCGTCACTATCACTTCAGGATCCGGCACGCCCAAATAGCGACAAAAACTGCGCAGAAAGCCCTTAACAAATACCGCCTGGGGCAGCCGCTCGAAGCGGTCGGACTCAATGGCCTGGAGGTAGTCCTGGCTGACCTTGGTAATATCGCAGATCTCAACCTCAGTGACTCCGCTGGCCTCACGCAGGCGACGAAGTAGATCTCCATCGCATGAGTCACCACTGCCGATGATCTCACGCATTTTCGCTTGGACAGCCTCGTCGCCAGCCAATGCTGCCCGCAACCTAATCAAGGGCAAATTGGGACGGACCGAGCGCTGGTCATGATCGAGACGCTCCTGATTGAAGCGCTGACCGACACTCGGGGTGGGTACGACGGACCGTGTATCCAGGCCAAAACCATGAGCGTCGTCCATGACCGCGCCCTTACGCAACGGCCCTGAGTTGCATATACCAAGCTCCTGATCATAAGCCCGCCTTGCAACATCATCGCCCAAAACGCGAAAGGCCGCCTCGATCTGCGCCACATGATCGGCTGCTTCGTCGACTGACAGCAGCGAATACAGTGCGGCGTTACCAGCACCGTAGGCGCTCTTGAGGCGCTGGTAGGCTTCGCGGATAGCCATCCGAGGTGCCCCTGGCTCGACATCCAAGATGCCGTAATAGGTAATCTCCAGCCTATGCTCTGGCTGCATGACCCCATCCATTCGCTCGCCGCCAGTCAAGTCTTCATCGCCACGCTGCATGGTCTCCCCTCCAATTAATATCCCAGATTGGTCAATACGATTCTTGCCAACTCGGTGAAGCGTTGCGACAACACCGAGTGCGGGAAGTCCACGACCAATAATCGCCGGTTGCGCAGCGACTTCCATGCCGCCTCATCATAATTCAGATAGCCACAGTAGCGACTCTGAAAACCAAAATATCTCTCCCCTATCAACTCCATTGACTTACCAACGTCAATATCCTTTTGCCCACGGACTTGATTGATGGTGATGCCCAGCGTACGCGAGGCCAAGGCAAGACGCACATGCTGGATAAAGGCTGGGTGCTCATGAGCCAAGTAACGCAGCTTGTCGCTATAACCTATGGCCCGAGTCGTGCCGCCGGACGCGGCGCCTTCGCCCCCCAGCAGGTGCCTGCGGGCGATGCCGGCAACATCCGGCAAACCTAGGTTATTACCGATATTTTCGACCAAACGCAAAAGCGAGGTCTTAAGAAATAAGTAGGCATTCTCGATCGACGTTGGCTCGGGCAGTACCGTCAGCAGACCATGGTGAGCCGCGGCAAAAAAGTCCAGGGTATGCCGATGCGTACCAGCGCCTAGATCAAGAATCACGATGTCGGCAAGGCCTAGGCGTTTGAGCGAAAAAATTGCTTGAAATAACTTGCGCAGAGTGCCGTCGTGCATACTGCTGGCCCCGCCCCAAGCCTCCTCGCCGCCACCGGCAATCAGGCTAACGCCCGCAATTCCGCTGGGAATGATGACATCCTGCAGATTTTTCCTGCCGTAGACAATAGCGTCCGCCAGGTTGTATGGCGGCGACCCCTGACCAAAATAAGTGTGGAGATTAGCGCCGCCAATATCAAGGTCGATCGCCAAAACGCGGACGCCACTGCCAGACAGCCGCACCGCAAGGTTGGCGCTGACTAGGCTTTTACCAACACCGCCCTTGCCCCCACCGACAGCAATGATGATCGGCGGCTTAGCCAGATCAGCAGAACGTTCAATATACTCTGGGAGACCTAACTCCCAGCCCGCATGACGCCCCTCTAAAAACGGCGATGCAGTGCCAACATTACGGGCTTTTAACAGCGAAGTAGAGAGATTAGAAGAGACCGATGTCGGCCCTTTGCTGCCTTTGAACATCATGCGAGAATTCCGAGGTTATTAGCCTTTATTATAGCAGAACACCGACTGCTATCAAAGAATTATTGCGCCGGCGTCGAGTCACGCGTAGTGAATAAAGTTTATTCAGGCAGCTGCCGAGACCAAATACAGCAAGCCCTTTTTCTCGGAGTGCCTTGTTATGGCGGAGAAGGCCAAGTCCTATGATCTTGTCGTAATCGGTAGCGGCCCCGCAGGCTACCGTGCTGCGGTACAAGCAGCCAAGATGAAACGCAGCGTCGCCATAGTCGAGGCCACTCCAGGTCGCCTAGGCGGCACGTGGATTCATACCGGCACCATCCCCTCCAAGTCGCTGCGCGAGAGTATGGATGCCATCCACAGCATTCGCTTCCACGCCGGCGGTAAATGGGTCGACCGCATCATCCGCGATCTCCCAGCAGCAAAGCTAATGGGCCATGCCTTCAAGGTTGCCCAGTACGAAGAGAGCCTCGTGCGTCGCTATTGCGAGCGCTATAGCATCGACATCATCGAAGGCTTCGGCATGCTCGAGGATGCGCACACCATACGCGTCGCACGCTTAAACGGTGAGAGCCAATTGATCAACGCCGCCAATATCTTACTGGCTACCGGTTCGCGGCCGCGCCGTCCTGCCGATGTCCCATTCGACGGCTGGCGGGTTGTTGACGCCGATGAAGTTCTGCGCCTGGAGAACGTACCCAAAAGCGTGCTGATTTATGGCGCCGGTGTGATCGGATGTGAATACGCCTGCATTTTCGCCGCTCTTGGCGCCGAGACCACGATCATCGATGGCCGCGGCACCATCATGCAGTATGCCGACCAGGAAATTGCCCTGGCATTGAAGAAGACGATGGAAGAAGCCGGCGTCAAATTCGTCCTTGGCTCCAAGATGGCCGACGCCAAAATTCGTGGCGCCAGCGTCGTCATGACCTTAGAGAACCAGGCCACGTTAGAGGCCGAGGTGCTGTTCTACGCCGCCGGACGTTCACCCAACACCGAAAAGATCGGCCTCGCCCGGCTCGCAATTAAGACCAACGAAAAAGGCGAAGTCCTCGTCAACAAGAGTTTCCAAACCACCACACCCAATATCTACGCTTGCGGCGACATCATTGGCTCGCCGGCTTTGGCCGCGACATCGGCAGCACAAGGACGCTATGCCGCTCTACACATGTTCGGCACCAAACCCCAAGAATTCCCGCGTCTCTATCCGATCGGCGTCTACACTATCCCTGAGTTATCCAGTGTCGGCAAAACCGAACAGGAATTAAAGTTAATGGGGGTCGAATTTGTTGTAGGTCGCGCCCATTACCACGAAGTCGCGCGCGGTTATATCCGCGGCGATGACCATGGCCTACTGAAGCTGCTGGTTTGTCGCAAGACGCACCGGATACTCGGCATCCATATCGTCGGCCACGACGCTTGCAACCTGGTGCATATCGGCTTGGCCTATATGCAGAGAGGCGGGCACGCGCAGGATCTCGTCAACATGATCTTCAACTATCCGACCCTGGCTGAGGCCTACGGTATCGCCGCGTTCAATGCCTTGAATAAGCTGTTTCTCGACGGCGAAATTGGAGATCCACCGGTCGAAGTAGCGCTAGCACCAGCAGATGTCGCCACTGCCGAGGCCGCAGCCACGGCAGCCGCCATGCCCATTAAGGGTCATAGCGTCGCCTAGCCATTGAAATCATAGACTTGTTTACTTATCGATCGGCTTTACCCATATCACAGCGTCGGCTGCCGGGTGGCGGCCGTTTCATGATAAGATAAGACCATCCCCAACCCCAGCATCGCAATCCCTTCCTCATCATTTAGGAATGCCTCGTATGCGGCGAGTATTCATTTTGATTTCGGTCATCGTCACTCTAGGCCCGTTACTAGCGACCGCAGCCTGGCCCTATGCTGGCCTCGGCTTTATCATAGTCTTACCGATCATTATGCTAGGTGTGTACGACATGCTGCAAAGCAAACGAGCGATCCGCCGCAACTTCCCGGTGATCGGTCATTTTCGTTACCTATTCGAAGCGATCCGCCCGGAAATCAACCAGTATTTTGTCGAATCAGACACCGACGGTGTGCCATTTTCTCGCGTCATCCGCTCGCTCGTCTACCAAAGAGCCAAGCAAGTCAGTGACACCGTCCCCTTTGGCACCAAGCTGGACGTCTACGCACCCGGCTACCGCTGGGCTAACCACTCGTTAGCGCCGACCCACGTGGATAGTGCCGAGCTTCGCGTCAGCGTCGGTGGACCGCAATGCGACAAACCCTATTCCGCCAGCATCTTCAACATCTCGGCCATGAGCTTCGGCGCGCTCAGCCATAGTGCTATTTCGGCCCTGAATGGCGGCGCCAAGCGTGGCCACTTCGCTCATGATACCGGCGAAGGCGGGCTCACACCCTATCACCTCGGGCCTGGTGGCGACATCATTTGGGAGATCGGCACCGGATATTTCAGCTGCCGCACCAAGGATGGTCACTTCGATCCGGTACAATTTAGAGAAAAAGCCACGCATCCGCATGTTAAAATGGTTGAAATTAAGCTATCCCAAGGCGCCAAGCCTGGCCACGGCGGTATCCTACCGGCGGCGAAAGTAACGCATGAAATCGCTGCAATCCGCGGCGTTGAATTTGGCAAAGACGTCATCTCACCTCCCGGACATTCGGCCTTTTCAACACCGCTGGAAATGATGAAATTTGTGCAAAAAATCCGCGAGCTATCCGGTGGAAAACCAGCCGGATTCAAGCTGTGCCTCGGCAAGCGCCGCGAATTTATCGCCATCTGCAAGGCCATGCAGGTGAGTAAAATTATGCCGGACTTCATTGTCATCGATGGCGGCGAAGGCGGCACCGGCGCTGCCCCACTGGAGTTCACTAACTACATTGGATCGCCGCTGAACGATGCCCTGGTCTTCGTGCACAACTGCCTGGTCGGTTTTGATTTACGCAAGCACATCCGGCTGATCGTTTCCGGTAAAATAGTTTCTGCCTTCGACATAGTCGAAAGGTGCGCCCTGGGCGCCGATATGAGCAATTCCGCACGTGGTATGATGATGGCTTTAGGCTGCATTCAAGCATTGCGCTGCAATACCAACGCCTGTCCAACCGGCGTTGCCACTCAAGATCCGCAGTTAGTCCGCGGCCTAGTCGTGGCTGACAAAGCCACACGGGTCTTCAATTATCACCAGCAAACCGTCGCCAGCGTAGCCGAAATCATCGGCGCGATGGGCATCGCCCATACCCGCGAACTTAGGCCCTGGCACATCATGGTGCGCCAAACAGCCCACCTCACTCAACACTTCGGCGAGATCTTTCCATACCTAAAGCCTGGGGCTTTACTCGAAAAGACCATCCATCCAGCATATGCCCGCGCCTTTGCTGCTGCCCAAGCGGGCTCATGGGGCGCGCAGGAAGAGATTGAATACGCCGCCTAGATACCGAGTCCATGCGCCTGGGAAAGCTGGCGCCGGATCTGGTAAAATGCATCGCCTGTCAGCGACCCCGAATATAGCCTGCTCGTACCGTCAGTATCGAGAATATATGCATTGCCGGTGACTATAGGCAAGTCGCGGAGCTGATTGCCGTACACCTCAATCTGGAAGCTCTTACCGACTAAAGCCGCCGGAGCAATCGCGTTGAACGGGATGTCGCCGCCAGCGATATTGCGCGGATGCACCGGGAACCCGAGGTTTTCGGGATGCTCGCCTAGGCCGAAGGTCAGGGTGATCAAACTGGATGAACGATCGAAACCAACGCTGGCGACATGCCCATTAGCACCCAAAACCTCGGGTGCCACTTCGCAAGGCGCACCGCTACTCAGAATCAGGCAGCCGACCTGCACCTGATCGGTCATATGCTCAAAAGTCAGGCGCACCCGGAGTTTATCACCGTCGCGATCTATGTTCATGACATAGGTGTTAAGAAACACGCTAGCGCCATCCACCTCGCCAATGGCCGCTGCCTCGGTGATGTTCTTTCTGATGCCTTCGAGGGTGATCTTATTGAAAGCGTCCTTTTTTGCGTCGAACTCAGCTTGGGCTTGGGCCACAGCGGCTGGTGCACTCGCTAGCCTGAGCTTAAGCTCACGCAATTCTGGAGTATCCAAGGTCCCGAGCAGCGGCAGCAATGGGCCACCCTCGACGGCGTCGCGGTAGCTTTGGTTGGTGCGCAATGCCGGCTGAGAGCTAACCATATTCAACTGTTCGTCACTATAGCTCGGCTGCAGCGCACCTGCGACCACGTCACGTTTAGCAAATGGAATAATAACAGCACCAAGTTTTGCGAAATTGGCCTGATTTACTGCAGCATCGTTCGACTGCGGCAGCAGGTAGTAGCGCAGCTGGGCGCTGGCTGTAGGGTCGCCCTCGCCTATAGCCACCAGGCTGGTCGGGTTGTCTTGGCGCCAATACGGCACGCCAGCCTTATCAACATCTCGGCCAGGGGGTATGGGTCCAGGAAAGCGGTTAAAGGCATTGCGGCATTTACCCAGCTCAGGGCTGCGTGTCGTCAGGGCGCGGTTGAAGTTACTACCGCCAAGGATTGCGGCACTTAAGGTACGCGCATAGGTCATGATCGTATCGTCGCGGCTGATGAGTTCGTCAGTGCGCAGCAAATCGCGCAAGGGACCAGAACCATCGCGGGCGACCCACTTGCTTATAGCTTGGACTCTGCTGACACTGGCAGCACCGGCACATGCCGGAGCGGTGGTGACCTCGGGCGACGGCATTAGCTGAGATTTAATCACGCCAGCATTCCACACGCAGCTAAAGTAGTCCTTGCCGGCCGCCGTTGTAGCAGGGCCACAAAGCTCGGTGTCGGCAAAATAATTCCTACTTGCATAATAGCCATCGCACAGGGCAGTAGGTGTCGGTCGTTCGGCGTAGAGGCGAGTCAGCAGCGGGCTGACAGCAAACTCAAGAAGTTTGCCTTCGCAGTAGCCAGCCCACATCATCTTTGCATGAGCCTGATCAGCGGAGGTGATCGCGTGCTCAGAGACCATAAGGTCCAGAGTGGACTCGACATAGGTATTAGCAACCGAGTGCATATAACTGCGGATGGCGCTCAGATCCCGACCGTCCCGTGCAGCTTCGATTTTCTGCTCGGCACCGACGGACAGGGCCAGAAGCTCATCTAACTTTTGCCTAGCAGGGATGATCTCCCTCTTGATGAGATCCAGCGCCTCGGCACGGATGATCCGGGTCTGCTTGGTTACATCTAGGATCGCCTGCACCTGAGGGCCAGTCGGCTCGTCCCAGAGCAAGACATTGCTATTAAACTCATAGCTGGTCTTGGCGTCGGTCAATTGAAAAGCCTGGCCAGGATCCACCGGATAAGCCGGTGGTACCACGGCACCGCGCGGCTGCACGGTCGGGGCTTTAGCCCTGCCGCAGCCGGCCTGGACAGCAAACATCATCGCTAGGACGGCGATCTTGGACTGCATTGGGAAGGCTCCGTTAAAAATAAAGGTCGAAATCAAATTGGGCCAAATTGGTGACCGGCATGTTGCGTCCGGCGAGCTGCTTTACATACGATGCACGCAACGAGAACGGCACCGGCACGCGGCCTTGCTGGTAAAGCGGCACGGTGCTGTAGCCAATCATCACCTCGGCGTTGTGCGCGGTTTTATCGGTCCAGCGCTGCAGCGCCTTTTTACTATCGTTAGAAATGCCCTCACCACGGTAAACGTCGCCGTATTTATGCATATAGGCATAGCCGATGCCGCTAACCAAGCCGAAGCTCGGATCATAGCGCAGCGAGGTGCCAGCATCGACTTTGTCGCCTTCTTTGTAGTTCGCATTGACCGAGCCAACCTCGATCGGTTCATCGTAGGTAATCGTCCGCACTGATTTGTATCCAGGCAGCGGCGCTGTGTATTTGCCAAACTGATTAACGGTAAAATGCTGTGGCAGCTTCTCATCGACAGCCATTTGCGCAAACGGCGCCCAAACCCCTTCGCCAAACGGTATATCGTTTAGCACATCGGGATCCTTGCGACGACCGGTGGGCAAGACCACGCCCGTGGTACTCGCGAGTGCTAAGACACTATTATTCACGTATTGGTACTTGCCGGCCAAGGTAGCATCACCAGGACCCGAGGAGTTCCAAGCGTCCAGACGCTGAAAGTTATTAGCCGACAATTTGTTGTTGAGGCGACCCACCGCATCGCTGAGCTTCATCGCCGCCTCACGGCCATTAGCAATCTGCGAATTCTCGGGCTTGGCCAACAACGCCATTAGGCTCTGCGCACGCTGATTCGCCACAAAGCCAACATTGGTCTTGGTCTGCGCCTGATAAAATGGTGTTGCCAGTGCCAAGGTCAAGTTTGGCGTCAGACCATAGGCCATGATCGGTGCGATGACCGTCAGGTGGGCGGTGATGTCAGCGCTAAACTGGCCAACAGCATCCTCGTCCTTGAGGCCATTTTGCAGCATGAAGCCTTTGAGCAGCGCGCCCTTTAGCTTGGTATCGTCGCGTACCACTTGAGCAAAAGTAAGGTCTTTGTACAGCAGATGCGCCAGCGGCTCGACCATGCCGCCGGGATCGGTCGTCTGATTAAAGCTGGTGTCAACGGTGCGGATGCTTAGATTACGCACCCCCTTCGGGAGCACCTTGGTATCTTCGAAGGCGAAGGCCGCGGTACTGCCGATTAAGGTGCAGAGAACGACCCTGGCGATGGACGACTGCAATACTAACATGCCATTTACTCCAAACCGTTCGTGATCAAGCTGTGCTAGCCTTGACTACTCTCCAGGCTTTGCTGCATTGCCTGACGGGCGTTCAAGGGCGCGGCGCCCCGTAAAAACAATCGCAACCCGCTGAGGTGTCAGAATGGTACTTTTAACAACGCACTGATGACCCCTGCTGTACCCACCTAGCAATAGATCTAAAACCGAATGCACCGCAGCACAGGAAGCGCTCCTCTCTGCCCTGTACAGGGCAGAGAAATCGATGCGGGCTTATGCCCTAGTGCGTCGATTAGGGTGCTTGCCACTCATTGCCCGTCAAGCTTTTGTAGTCTTCCTTCAGACGTTGGAAGAAGACTTTAAACTCGGGAGCGCGGTCGCTTGGCACTTGGCTCGCCGCGACGCGGTCATTCATGTCGACCAAGGTGTCGTCGAGGTAGGAAACGGCCTGGTTCTTCCAGCCGCCGCTCGGCTCATCTAGGTTGAGCTGCTGTAGCACCGCCACTTTCGTGCGGGCGTTGTCGAAGTAGAGTGAGCCAGGGCTGCTGCTGCCAGTCGCCGGTGCAGCCAAGGCAATATTGGCTTGGTCTAGGGCGCCGTGCACATTGTAAAGGCCGACGACGCGAGCTGCTGGATTCGACCAGACGTTAGCAACCACGCGGTGAATACCACCACCTTCGAAGTTTAAGTCGTCGTTGGATTGAGCCAAACCGTCGTTGATATTTTCACGTAGCACGCCGGAGAAGGTCGCGCGCTCGAGCAGGTTAGCCGCCTCGCCCCAGTAACCAGAGCAGAGGCCCCGGAAATAGAAATAAGCCGGTGTCGTGTGTCCCAGGTTAGCCGGGCTGATGGTGTCGAGAAATCCCGGCTTGACGCAGGCGCCCCGCAGGATCGAAGTCTCCTTGCACCAGCAATCGCCGAAAATCTGCCGGCGAGCGGCCGTATCGGACTTCGGCAACAGCATCTCACCTTCATATAGCGCCAGGCGGCCGAGCTGCTCGACGACGCGAACTTTATCGCCTTCGGTGGCGGCCTGCCCCAGCAATTGCAAGTAGGCCTCGCGAGCCTGGCCGACGACTGCACGGCTGCTCTCACGGTTAGCAAAAAGCGCGTCAGCAGCGGTGAAATCAATTGCCTGTGCTGGCAACGAGGCCAAGGCCAAGGTTGCAACTACTGTAGTATTACGAAGACGACTCCAAAGACTCACGACGAATCCTCCTAAGTTGTAATGCGGTTTATTTGACCTTCAAAGGGGTAATACACTAAGCAATACTTGTCAACTGCGCTTAAATTGCACGCTGAGGGCCCGTCAAAAAATGGCCTTTCTGGACGCCAGCTGACGTCCAGAAAGGCAATGTCTTTTGACGGCCCCCTACAGACTATCCTTAGCCGCCAACAGCAATTGATAGAGTTCTGGACGTTTGAAACCACTATCTTTAAACCGGCCCAGTAAATCCTTCAGGCTTTCGCCGCGGGCAAAACCGCTTTTCGCCTGGGCCAACAAGGCCGCCTCAGTCAAGACAGCGGCGCCACCCGCCAGCGCCGGATTTGCCGCGGCACCGGTCGCCAACATCACTGTAACCTCGCCTTTGAGCGTGGCATGTTCGTTCAGCCAAGCGATAGCTGCGGCAATATCTACGGAGACGATTTCTTCGTACAATTTGGTCAGTTCGCGACCAATGGCCACCCGTGCCTCTGGATAGACCTTTTGAATCGCAGTCAGGGTGCGACCTAGGCGCCGAGTGGACTCAAAGAATACGATACTAGCACGGGTCCCAGCCCAGCTTGCTAGTTCACCTTGCAACGCCCCAGCACGGGTAGGTAGGAAGCCGACGAAGAGCACTCGATCGCTGGGCAAGCCTGAAGCACTGACTAGGGTGGTCGGAGCCGAGGCTCCAGGAATGGGGTGGACCTTGATGCCCGCGGCGTGGGCCGCGGCGACCAGACGATAGCCGGGGTCAGAAATGCAGGGGGTTCCAGCATCGGTGATGATCGCTAAGCTGAGACCTTCCGCTACGATTTGCCGGATCAGTCCGGCTGCCCGCTCGGCCTCGCCGTGATCCTGATAACTCACCAAACGCTTGCCGTGGATCGCTAGAAAGGTCATTAATTTTCTTGCCTGCCGGGTATCTTCCGCGGCGATGACATCGACTCCACCGAGGGTTCGGCGCGCCCGAGGGGTGAGATCTTCGAGGTTGCCGATCGGCGTGGCCACCACATAGACAACCGGACCACTATCTTCCTGCATGAGAATCCTTCTTTGGGCAGATCGAATGCAACCATGGCAGGCGCTTACGCCAACGCCACGGCGCTGTTAAAAATATCTACTACTGTTTTTCCAAAATTCGTACACTTGTGTTATGCTGGCTCCGGCTTGCGGTACTCGGTTGATAAGCTGGAGAACCGATTTTTACAACTAGGGAGCCAGATCCTCTCGCTGTGTGCAAGCCCCCCGCTTTTGCGTAGGGGGAAGCCTGATGCGGCAGTCGATGGCACCCACCTTTCTGTGGTGGGTTCCCCTAGCCTCAGCCGGTACCGCGGCCACCTCTTTCCTCTTGCATCTGCTTGTCACTCCAGGCTTAATGGGCGACGCCGCAGGTCGGTTACCCTCCCCTGCGCGCTAACCTAGCCGCTTGTGGAGTGTTCCTGTGCAGCCTGCCCTCTTGCCATTGTCGCGACGTATATCCCAGGTTAAGTCCTCCCCCACCGTGGCACTAAACGCGAAAGCAAAAGCTTTGGCCAAGGAGGGGGTTAAAGTCTACAACTTCGCGGTCGGCGAGCCGGATTTTCCGACCCCTAAGGCCGTCGTCGATATCGCCATTGCCGCACTCCAAGCCGGTCGCACCAAGTATGGTCCCGCCGGAGGCGGCGCTGAATTCCTCCAGGCAATTTCGGCCAAACTAAAAAGGGAAAATGGCCTGGACTTCGCACCCAGCCAAATCGTCGCCGGTATCGGCGCCAAAGAAATCCTCTTTCACCTCGGCCTAGCCTTGATCAACGACGGCGACGAGGTGATTATTCCATCACCCTACTGGGTAAGTTACCCAGATCAAGTGGTCGCTGCTGGCGGTGTTCCGGTGTTTCTGAAGGTGCCCGAGGATCTAGCCGCACAGCCGCTCTCGATCGCGGCGCTGAAGCAAGCGGCCACCGCCAAGACCGTAGCTATCGTCCTCAACTCACCCAGCAATCCAGCTGGGACGATGTACAGCGAGCAGCTTTTACAAGAGCTCGGCACTTTCCTCTGTACCACCAACTGGTGGATTATTTCGGACGAAATCTACGAATACATGGCCTTTGATCACCCTCATGTATCGTTGTTAAAGCTGTTTCCGCAATTGCGGGAGCGCTTCATCCTAGTCAATGGCCTGTCCAAAGGGGCTGCTATGACCGGCTGGCGCGTCGGCTATTGTGCCGGCCCAACCGCGGTGATGAAGATGGTACGAGATCTCCAGAGCCATTCCTCGACCTGCCTGCCACCGTTTATCGAGGACGCAGCGACCTATGCCGTTGGCCAAGGTCAGCAATTGCTCAAGCGTGAGGTCGGCATCATGAAAGCGCGACGCGACCTCGCCATGGGCCTCCTTAATAAGATGCCCGGCGTCCGGGTGGCACAGCCGCACGGCGCTTTCTATATCTTCATCGACGTGCGGCCAGCGCTAGCACAGGCAAAGACCAAGATCGACAGCCTCGGCCTCAGCGAGAAGTTGCTGCTCGAGCAGCATATCGCCCTGGTGCCTGGCGATGCCTTTGGTGCGCCGGGCTACCTGCGCCTAAGCTATGCCTGCGATGAGGCGACGATCACCGGCGGCTTGCAACGCCTAGCGGCAGGACTCAGCGCCCTATAAACAAAAGGTAGTTAGTTACACATGGATCACACCGAACATATCGACAAGCAATCCTCGGCGCCGCTCCCGGGCACCTTAGCCGAGCGCGCGGCGGCCGAGGCTGCCGCCTTCACCACGGCAGTCGCCGCGACCCGTGTGCTCCGCAGTCCTGAGAGCGTCGAAGCCTTGCGGCTCAGCTACCTAGGGCGTAAAGGCAAGATCACCGCCTTGCTTGAAGACTTGCGCAACTGCAGCAAAGAAGAACGCCCAGCTGCCGGTAAAGCGGTCAATGTGCTAAAGCAAACCATCGAGCGCGAGATCGAACTCCTAAAAACCGAGGCTGGAGCTTGGCAAGTCGCCGCGAAGTTGGCAGCGACACCACTCGATATCCACCTACCGGTAGATGCCTGGGTGCCACAAGGCTCGCTGCATCCGGTGACATTGATCCGACGCGAGATCCTCGGGGAATTTCGCCGTCTCGGCTTCACCGTCTATGATGGTCCAGAAATCGATTACGACTTCTATAACTTTAGCTCGTTAAATATGCCCTCAGATCATCCTGCCCGCGACATGCAGGACACTTTTTACATCAAAGAGCAAGATCATCTGCTCCTGCGCACGCAGACGTCAAACATTCAGATCCACTGCCTACTCAACGAAAAGCCGCCGCTGCGGATCGTCGCTCCAGGACGCGTCTTTCGCGTCGACTCTGACCCTACCCATACGCCGATGTTCCACCAAGTCGAGGCCTTCGTCGTCGATCGCGGCATCACCTTCGCGCATATGAAGGGTACCATCGATGCCTTCATGAAGGCAGTGTTCGGCGCTAATATGAAGACCCGTTTGCGTCCTAGTTACTTTCCGTTCGTTGAGCCTGGTGCCGAGCTTGATTTGCAATGCGTCCATTGCAGCGGCAAGGGCTGTCGCCTATGCAAACAGACGGGCTGGTTGGAGGTGGGTGGTTGCGGCATGATCCACCCTAATGTCTTTGAGTCCGTGGAGTACGACAGCGAAGCCTACACCGGATTCGCCTTTGGCTTCGGCATCGACCGCATGGCCATGCTGAAATACAAGCTTGATGATCTGCGCACGCTTTTTGAAGGCAGCTACAGCTTCCTCGGTCACTTCCCGATTTTTACCTAAGATATAAGGCATACGGAATATGCGGGTTTCTTTGTCCTGGTTGCATGACTATGTTGATTTAAGCGGGCTAACCACCGAAGCTGTTTGCACAGCGTTTACGAGCATCGGGCTTGAAGTCGAAGCCGTCGAAACACAGACTATTTATAGCGGTGAAGTCGTCGTCGGCCGCATCCTATCAGCGCAGCCGCACCCCAATGCCGACTCATTGCAGCTAACCTCTGTCGACGTCGGTGCCGCCGCACCGCTGGCGATCGTCTGCGGCGCACCCAACGCCAGGGCCGGCTTGACCGTGGCAGTGGCGATGGTTGGCTCCGAGTTACCCGGTAACTTTAAGATCAAAAAATCGAAGATCCGCGGCGAAACCTCCTGCGGCATGCTATGCAGCGAGCAAGAGCTGGCTCTATCCAGCGAGCACGCTGGAATCATGGAACTAGACGCCAAGCTCACAGTCGGTAGCGACGTCGCCCGGGCCCTCGGCCTCGGCGACACCATCCTAACGCTTAATGTCACGCCCAACCGCGCCGACTGCTGCGGCGTCGTCGGCCTAGCGCGCGACCTTGCGGCTAAGCTACAACGCCCGCTGAAACTGCCGACCATTGGCACCGCCAAAACCGGCGGCATCAAGGCGGCTCTTCAAGTCAAAATCAGCGAACAAGACGGCTGCCCACGCTTTGTCGCGCTGCAGCTCGACCAGGTTGTGGTGGTCCCAGCACCGATATGGATGCAAAAACGCTTAAACGCCGCTGGCGTGCGCCCCATAAACCTGATCGTCGATGCCACCAACTACGCCATGCTAGAGTTCAGCCAACCTGTTCATGCCTACGATGCCCGCGCAGTGCGTGACGGTGCGATTGAAGTGCGCGACGCGCGTGCTGGCGAAGTGTTGACGACCTTGGACGGCCGCCAGCATAATCTAATACCCGGCGATATCTTGATTTGCGACGCAGCTGCTCCGATCGGATTAGCTGGCATCATGGGCGGCGAGCATAGCGAAATCAAGGCCGACACGACTTCCTTGATCATCGAGGTTGCAGCGTTCGCACCCGGCCGTATTCGCCGCACTGCCAAAAGGCTGGGCCTACGCACGGAAGCTTCGCATCGCTTTGAACGCGGCATCGACATCGACTATCTAGTCAACGTCGCTCGCCGCGTCGCTGACTTGATCGTACAGGGTAGCGCCGAGGCCGGACTGCAGCCGCTGCCACGCGTCGCCGCCGACGTGATCGACAGCTACCCAGGCGACGTTTCTAAGCGCGTCATCGCCATGCGCCTAAGCCATGCCAAGCAAGTTTTAGGCATCACCGCCCTCGCTCGCGCCGAGGTGATCTTATCGCTAGAACGCTTGGAACTTGAACTTTTGGACAGCACCGACGACCGCCTGGTCTTTGAAATTCCGTTTTTCCGCCACGATCTCGAACGCGAAGTTGACCTCATTGAAGAAGTCGGCCGCATGCTGGGATTTGA
>Ga0315289_10006063_pt1 | contig 17792 bp, 14 predicted proteins | sample YL17G11_40_MG_FD_203452 | JGI IMG/M metagenome (GOLD analysis project Ga0315289, IMG submission 203452) | Sediment microbial communities from Yellowstone Lake, YNP, Wyoming, USA - YL17G11_40 | ecosystem: Environmental > Aquatic > Freshwater > Lake > Sediment | place: USA: Wyoming | collected... | reverse complement strand
TGAACATTCTCGTCGGTGCGCCACCACTCCTTCTTGACTTCATGGCCGAGTTTGAGTGTCGGTTTGCTGTCCTTCTCCTGAAGTTCGTTAAAGCGGTAGAAGAAGGTGAACAGCTCACGGAGACCCAGTCCTCCTAGTACGACCCGATCGTGCGCCGAGACAAAGCCGCGCTTGGCTTCTGCCTGACGGAGGGCCTTTTCAATCATATCGTTGCCCGGAAAGGGCAAGCCCGCGATTTCACGGACATTTCCGAACACCTCCGTGCTACTCGTCATTTCTGCTCGAGATTTACGCACTATTAGTCCCTTAGAGCCCAGCTATCCAGAAACTTGGCGTTTCCAACCACTTAGGCCCCAAGGAGATTATTCAGGTGCAATTCTATCTTTCAATAGTTTAATTATCATATCACAAGAATACCAAAAAATCAAGCCCGGAGACCAATTTTATTACTTTTAATTTTTCACCTTTTTCACGCTGGAGCGTATTTTGGGATATATTTTGCAAAGCACAGAATAGATGAGTTCCCCAACCACGGACACCTCCGAGGTGTACTTTGAGCTCGTATACCTCAAATTTCAAGGAAGCTGAAAAACAAACAGCCCCGGGGTGATTTGCTCAAAAGGATATTGTTTAAGCCAAGAATAGGCCTCCATTTGAAGATAGGTCACCGAAGCCACCACCGGTCCGGAAACCTTAGTATCTTCTGGATAAAGGGGCTGAAAATCAATCCCATAATATTTAATCGCCACATCCCCGTCCCAGGGATAGACAAGATAAACTTTCTTAATCTGATGCTCGTCCAAATAATCTTTCAGCCGGTAAATATCCTGTCCCCAATCCAAATTGGAATCGGTCAAAATTTTGTAACCCCCTTTAGAACCACCGGCAAATTCGTTAAAATAGGCGAGATAATTGGGAAAACTGAAAATGGCGCTTAATAGATACCAAATGACTAAAATTATAAATATCGTCGGCATTAATTTGGTTTTAAGACTTGATTTTTTAAATTTAAATTCGAAGGCATTTATCGACTTTGAGACAAAAACAAAAACAAAGGGAAAAATCGGCAAAATATGACGGACCCCCAAATCCGCTTTGGAAAACAGACTAAAAATTAAATAAATAAGCGGCGGCACAATTAAAAGCATCTCGTCAAATAAATTTTTTGCCCGGATTTTTTTAAAATATACCATCGTCAAAATTAAGAAAATAAAAATGGGAATGGGAGTTTTATAAAAAATTGCGATTGGAAAATAATACCACCAACCGGTGTTGGAATTAGCTCCCAAAAGAAAAGAAGCATGACCGCCCAACGAATGCCGTAAAATCAAGATTAGTCCTTTATAGAAATCAGCGGGAAATAATAAAAACCGAATTTTTGCAAAAAACGCATCAAAAGTAGCCGGCACATTAAAGCCGGTCCCGAGATAAATATTTTGAGAAAGGCTACCGAGCAAGACCGGCGGGGTGGTAGTCGAGAAACCATAAGTACACCAAATCATAACAAAAGCAATTATCTTTATGCCTATCAATCCCCCAAGATATTTCAACCACCAATTGTGTTTTGCTGCTGGATCAAACCAAAATATTTTAATCAGCGTTAAGATAATTAAAATCGGAACAATTAAAATACCCGTGAATTTCGATGAGAGTACCAATCCCAGACCCAAACCGCTTAAGAGTAAATTGAGATAAGTTGGTTTTTTTAAAAAATTGCCCCAAAGAAAAATAGTCAAAAAAATAAATAAGGTCACGCCTAAATCGGTATTAATCAACCGACCATGAGCTAAGAAATTTGGAAAAAAAAGAGTTAGAATGGCGGCTAAAATTCCAGATTTTGTCCCGTAGAGTTTCTTTGCCCAATAAAAGACTAAAAAACCCAAAAGAAGAGTAAGCATTATAAAAGGTAACCGGCCCCAAAATAAGAGCTGGTCCGGATTATTGCCCCAAGTATAAAAAAATTTTTCGCTTAAAATTCTCGCCTCTTGCCAAGAATCGTAGTAGAACTCGCCGGCTTTTTGCCATTTGGTTCCGAGTTGAATATTGACTTTTTGAGCAAGAAGCGTCAAGGCCGCCAATTCTTTCAAAAGCGGCGGATGTTCCGGATCAAGCCGAAAATCTCCTTTTGTTAAATAAGTATAACCCGAAAACAGGTGAATTGCTTCGTCGGTCGTTTGGGAATCGAGTTTAGCGGAAAAAATCATTAAGATAAAAGAAGAAACAAATAAAACCACCAGTAATATTTTGAGCAAATTTTTTTTCATCAAAAATTTTTAGGCGGCAGTTGCCGCTTTCTTTTCGGTCACCAAAAAAGCCAGATATTTTCCCACCATCAGCCGGGTTTGGGCATCAATCGCCGGAAGCGACGAAAAAAGAATTGCTGTGAAAGGAATTAAAACCCATTGAGTAATCATGGCGAAAAATTTTCGCGGACGATACTTGCTTGGCCTGGGAGGAAGCAGCAAAATTGAAATAATCATCGAGGTTAGAAGTCCAATCCAAGTCAGTCCCAAAAGAATTTTAATAATCGTGAGCAAATTTTGAGCCAAAACTGTCTCCTGAAATCCGGGTCCAAAAAGAAGAGGTAGCCAACCGATGACGGCAATGTAAATCGAAGAAGTCGCCAGCGAATAATTTGCCTCAAATAAGCGATAATTTTTGACGAGTAAATCCCAAAAAGAAATATTTTTTGCCTCAAGCGACTTAGTAATAACATAAGGAAAATGTTCGACGCCATAGTACCAGCGCTTTTTTTGCAAGTATTGGTTTTTAAAAGTCTGCCAAAAATTATCTGCCAAAACGGCATCCATATAAACCGGAACAAAAAGCGGCACGACCCGATGATCACCATCAAATTTAAAATAAGCCCGCCAAAATTGACGCGAATCTTCATTAACCACCGTTGTATCCCAAAAATCAATCTCAATTAGGGTTTTAAGACTCATCGCATGAGTGGAAAAATTTATTAGCCGCCATGGGCGGGTGGCTTCGATTAATTGCCAAAAAGAATTACCAAAAGCAATAATCCGCGAGAAGGCGGGCGCTTGCCAGATATTATTCGAATAAAGCGGAATCGGCTGAAAACTGGAATGAGCCCGGTTGGGATTGGTAATATATTTATAAGTTAAACAGGGAAGATATTTTTTATGAAGCCTGGAATCGGCATCGCAGGTGGTGACAATGACATTTTCCAAGGGAATTTTTTTCTTTTCGATAAATTTCGCCAAAGTTTTTGCCGCCCATTTGACATTCGCCCCTTTGGCTTTGACCTCCCCGGGGATGTCCGGATGACAAGTGACGATAAATTTAAAGAATTTATCTTTAAATTTCTTTTTCAAAATTTTGGCATTTCTTTGGGCCCGCTGGTAGTCTCTTCTTTCCGTAGCAAGAACAACAATAATTTTCTTTTTCGGATAGTCGCTGTCAACGACGGCTTGAAATGAGGGAATAAGAATCTCCACCTCCTCTTTGTAAGTGGCAAAAATGAGGGCATGATAAATTTCCCCCCAAGGAAGAAATAAATTATTCTTGGGGACTTTTTGGCATTTCTCCCGCCAATCAATCTTCATATCATGTTTGAGTCCGAAATAACCGGAAATTAAGTGGTAACCCATAATCATTGATTTATAAAGCCAATAAAGATCGAAGGTTAAGACGAAAGCGGCCACCGCCGCCGGATAGTAAAAAGAAAGAGCCACTGGCAAAAGAAGGGAGATCCAGGTGACCGCCCCGGGAAAAATTTCTAAAAATCGAGTAAATTTTGTTCTTGGCATAATTTAATTTCAAAAGACCATCATTAAATAACGAATAAAGACTAGCATTAAAATTTGGGTAAATAAGCCGATACCGACGAGAAAAAAGCTTAACAATTTTTCCCTTTCCCAAAGGTAATTTCCCAAAATTAAATTTAAAAGAATCAAGCCGGAAGCAAAAAAGAAAGGAATCGCATTTTCTTTAATTCTTGTTTGGAAAATATACCACAAAATTGCGTTGATTGCAAGGGAAAAGAAGAGCATTACCAAAAGCGGCCAAGATTTCCAAAAAGAATTAAAAATAAAATCTTTGAGAATATTTAATAAAGAATTTAAGAATTTTTTCACTTCGTCGTAAACTCCTCAGTGTAATCTTGGAGCCGAAGGTGGGATTCGAACCCACGACTTGCTGTTTACGAAACAGCTACTCTACCACTGAGTTACTTCGGCGTTCGGCGACTGGCAGGCGGGCCTGCCTACAGATATAGTCTACTTTAAATTGATCTTTCCGACAAGTTCCACAAACCATATTATCGTTTATTAAAACAAAAGGAAAGGGCACTTGTCGACTCCTCGCGCCTTGCGGCGGGAAGGACAAATGCCCAAGAGGTTAGATCCGCCTGACGGCGGAATCAGAAGCCAAGTCCCGAAGGAACTCCCTGGACGGAAGCCGCCACATTGTCGTCGGCATTCTCAGGATTCCAGTTCTGGTTGACGTTGACGCTGTTGTCGTTCGAATTGACATTGAGTGGGTTGCCATCGTAGATTAGTCTATTTTCCGCCTAGGTGCACTGCTCTTTGAATACTCTTAGAGCTGTATTTTATTTGATAGCAGCCCGACTTGTCGAACATCTATCCTATGAAACAGACACGGAGTTTCTAAACTTTTGTTCGTTCTCTCTGTTAATCCTTGAATTAACAGACTCCGACTACTTGAAGTTCAGAGATTTCGGCGTTCCCGATTCGTAAATCGGGAATCTCTACCTACTCTCAAATACATCTTAGCAAAAATTATGAAAAAGCCAAATTTGGACACAAAAGTGGGGTCGGCTGACGCCGACCCCAGAGGGCAAAGCCCCAAAAGGACCAATCCGCCTGACGGCGGAATCAGAAGCCAAGTCCAGAGACCAAATTTTACTTGTAATTTTTCACCCTTTTTACGCTGCAGCGTTTTTTGGTATATATTTTGCAAAGTACAAAGTAAAGTACAGAATAGAACATAGGAGGATCCGCCGTAGCCTTCGGCGTCGGCGGAAACCCGTATCTTCTTCTTGCCCATCCTCCGCAGTAGCAGTAAGCGGGATACCAGAATCGGACTGGCGACTCCACCTTGGGAAGGTGACGTATTACCATTATACTAATCCCGCCTACTTATCAGATTTTAACAGAATGCCCTTAAGATTTAAAGGTTTTTGATTAAAGCATTGAGATCAAATCTAAGTAGTTCTTTTGCGAACGTATTTAATGATAAATAGAATCAAGACCACAATCCCCCCGAGTAAAACCCCATAAGCCAACCAGCTGTTAAAAAGCCGGGTTTCCAAATTGATATCCGAAGCGCCTTCGACAATTTGAAACGGTTGGGTTCGACTGGCGAGAAAGTTCGGTGTCTTAAAACGGAGGAAGTAATTGCCTTCTGGCAACTGAAAGTTGTAACTTCCCGCCGAAGCGACAACTTCCGAATAAGGTTGCCAATCGGACCCGCCTTTACGCCAAATCTCCACTTTGCTTTGGGCAATTTGCCGACTAAATTGATTGTTGAGACTGCCGGAGATGGTTGAATTAGAGGAAGCCTGATTATCATCACCGCTATTATCGGAAAACACCCCTGCCACTTGGGGAAGGACTTTTTCGGCCAAAAGATTTTCCGGTTTTTCCTCGGCTAGATAATAATTATCCAGCCGGCAAAAAACTGGCCGCGAGCCAAAGCTCAAAGTGGCATCGCCGTTATTCCAAGCCAAAATCATCGCCCCCGAAACATCGCGACCTTCCAAATCATAACAGCGCATCCCCGAAGCGTTAACATGAAAACCGGTGATTTGATTACCATTGGGATTCCAGGCGGCGGCCACTGCGCCACCGGCATCATTAAAAATATAAAATTTGGATTCATTATCTAAATCAAACCACTGCGAAATACGTTTTGTGCCTAAAAATTCAACGGTCTTTTTATAATAATTATAGGCCGGCTTGGGGGTAAAATTATTCGTCATTAAACCATAACTATTGCCTTTTTCATCACGGAGATTATAGACCATAATTTTTCCCACTTCGTTGATGGTTCTGGCTAAAATCACCGCCCGGGAAATGACTTCGCCTTGGGCTTCTTGGCCAATCGTCCCCGACTGCCAACCCATTTCCGTAATCCAAATTTCTTTTCCTCCACCGCGAGGAATCATAATATTATAGACCAGTTTGGAAAGTTCGTCCCGGAGCTTATTGTTAGGATCTGATTCCGGACCCACGCCCGGATAATAATGGATAGAGATGGCATCAAGATGCTCCCAACCGCCATCACTTAAGAACCGCGAAATATAGTCGCCGTCAATATAAGTTGTTCCGCCGCTGCCAACCCGGGCCGAAGGATCAATTGATTTAATCGTGTCGTAGGCAGCAATTAAAACCTCCCGATATTCTTCCGGTGAAGGACTGGGTTTCCAAAAGGCATTGGGCTCGTTCCAAATTTCCCAATCTTTGACATAACTGCCGTAACGCCGGACAAGCATACCGACATAATTTTTCCAATCATTAATGTTGGGTTTATAAAATTGAGCATCCGTCCCCGCTTCCGGATGGCTTGACCCCCATAAGGAAGAATAGGCGATCATGCCGAGGACCTTGACGCCATTGCGCCGATAAGTGGCAACCGCCTGATCGGCATTGGCTAAATCGTAGCGCCCACGACGGGGATTAAGGGTCTGCCAATTAAATTCCTCTCTCGCCCACTCCGCCCCCATGGCTTTAATCTTCTGCGTCGCTAAATTTCTTTGCGCCGGCATAACCCGGATAACAAATAAGGTATTAGAACCATAATAGCCATAAGCGGTGGAAAAAATCGCTAAATTTGCCAGGGTAAAAAAGATTAATAAAAGTTCGATTAAGAAACTGCGAGTTTTTTTAGGCATTTTCCCTCCATTCATACTTTGCCTTGATTGAAATTTATCCCTGATACTTATATAATAACATAGAAAGGGAAAGTGTAGAAATCCTATTTTGGGGTGGTAGCTCAGTTGGCTAGAGCATCGGCCTGTCACGCCGAAGGTCGCGGGTTCGAGACCCGTCCACCCCGCCAGTCTATAAAGGAGGAACTATCAAACTAATCTCTCTTGTCATTGCCTTTATCATTATTCTTGCCGCCGGCGGCGGCTATTACTATTATTATCGCCAGAGTCTTGGTAATTATCAAACCTTAACCCAAACCAATCCTTCTTCCCAAAGCCAAGAAGCCGCCAGTGATGAGAACTGTCTTCAGTTTAATTCCCACTATGGCGCTTCGGCTTCCGAACTCGTCCACTTTATCAATAATGAACCCGATGCCGCGACTGTCCTAAATGGGCTTCGAAATATTATCGTCAATATCAAAGGTACTGTTTCTACCAACAACCAGTCTATCCTCTTAAAATTAGATACTAACGCTAAAATCACTGATTATACTTGCGAAAAAACCGCCATTGAATCTTTAAAGCCGAGAAATATCCAAAATATCGACTTCACTATCCCCGAAAACGATTTTATTCAAATCGTCCGCTTTCGAGAAACTTTAGAAGCCGATCAAGCCCAAACTTATCTTCAAAATGTCACCACCAATCCCGCCGAAGCCAAAAATATCATTCTTAGCCGAATTCAGGCGTTGGCTACCTAATAAACACATAGATCTTGGTGTTTTTCTTCAAATCATTTAACCAGTTGGTATAGGACGCTTGGATTTTGCCTTTTTTATCCTCAACTTTGCCAATTTGGAAACCAACCTGTGATTTCACCGGGCCAAAAATTTCCCCGATTTTTGCCTTAAAAGCCGCTTCCTCAAACTCCGGCACCTGTTTATTGTCAATCACCAAATTCCCTCGCGCCAGCCACCCCAAATCCCCCCAACTGTCACGAGTTTTGATATCTTCGGAATAGGTCTTAGCAAGTTGATCCCAAGCCTCCCCCGCTCTCGCTTTAGCCGCCACCTCGTTGGCCCGAGCCTCATCTTTGACTAAAATATGCAAGACTTTCACCTGGGCGATTAATTGATCCTGAATTTTTTCCTTAACTACTTGATCACGAACCAACTCCTTGAAGTCATTTTCGGACATATCATAAAGATCTCTTAAAGTTTTTTGAACATTGGTAATCCCGCCGCTTTGGTCAACAATTTTTTGAAAAGCTTCATTGACATCTTTAGAAGTTATTCGCAGACCATTCTTCGAGGCCTCCCACTGAAGCAGGCGGTTTTCAACTAATTGATCTGTAATCTGTTGACGCAAAACTTTCTCTTCGGGTAAGGGTTGTTTTGATCTTTCGGAAAACCTTTTGATATAGGCAAGTTGCTGGTAATATTCTTTGGTCCAAATAATATTTCCGCTGACAAAAGCCGCCGGAAAGGGATAAATTTTGGTCGAAAATTTAACAATTGGCCTTTCCGAATGTTTTTGATAGATTTGAATGCCAAAATAAATGCCCAAGCCCAAATAGCAAAACAACAAAAGCCAAAGGAAGAAAGTTAAAAGCCAACGTAACTCTAAGCGGGGCTTGAGACGAAAAAATAGATTAATCAAGAAATCTTTAGTTTTCAGTTTAATTTGAGAAAAATTAATCGTCATTTTTTTCTAAAAGCCAAACCACATATTAAAAGCTACAACAATTCCCAAGACAAGCGCGCAAATCAAAATAAGAGTGACTATCTTTTTTAAGTTTAACACATTATTGATATATAAGTAAAATATCCGTAAGACAAGATAAAAAACAATCACAATCACTAAACTTTTAATCTTCGGGTCAACCGGCCAAAAAGACATCGTCAGGAATATCTCCATCACAATTAAACCAGTAGTCAAAAGATAGAGTAAAAAAAGATTTTTGGCTAAATTTTGGGCCATTTTATTAAACCGAGTCTCAAGATAAAAAACGAGCATCGAAAGGAAAAAAACAATTGTAATAATTAGGGCGAGCGGAATGGCTAAACTATAACGAATATTGTAAAGATCATAGAGACCTAAATAAAGAATCACCAGACTTAAAATTTCTCCCATTGAGGAGATTGTTAATAAGCCAAGAAGACCCAACAAAATCGCCATTATCCTCAAAAATAGGGAAACCTCAAAGTAGAAAAATCCCCAAATAACCAGCGAGAGAAGTATTAAACTTAAAAATTTCCAAACAATTGGCGAAATCTTCATTTTATTTTAAGTAATCTTGACCAATCACTACCTGAAGATCAACATTGGCGATTTGGGTTTCTTTGGTGTCAACACTCGCCTTAAGCTGGGAGGCAATATCCTTGGCAAACGTTTGATATTTACCGGCAGAATAATCATAAACAATCGTTTCCTCGGAAAGGGCGGGCGCATCGCCAATTTTAGAAACATTATAGCCATCACTTGAAAGATATTCGGAAACGGTTGAGGCCACCCCACGCTTTCCGGTGCCATTTAAGACCTCAATTTTCACTTTGCTTTTCTCTTCACTATTAAACTCCAGGTTAAATAAATTTTTGGCGATCAGTTTTAAATCGGTAAAATTATCAACTCCCTTGCGCGGATAGATATAGTAGCCCCGGTAGTCTTGGGCAGAAACTAGGGGTCCTTTTTCTGAAGTATCCAAGACTTTATTGATAATATTAGTCGTATCAATGGTTTTACTCTCGTTCCAGAGGGCATAAATTTCTTCGATTTGCATGTTCGTTTTGATGTGATCGCCCAAGATATTAATGATCTCGGTTATTTTCTTCGGATTGGTCAGGATATTTAAAGTCAAAATTTTTTCTTTGACCGCCAACATTACCTGTTCCTGACGACGGGAGCGGTCAAAATCGGAAGTCGTTTCCCGCGAACGGGCGTATTTTAAAGCCAAAGCGCCGTCCAGGTGATGGAGACCAGTGGTAATCTTAAAGGGGCTGTAATCAATCATATTTTCTGCCGGATAATAGGGATCATAAATATCTTTTTCCACATAAATGTCCACTCCGCCAATTGTATCAACGATTTTTTTAAAACCTTCAAAATCCAAGCTGACATAGTAGTGGATGGGAATGCCCAGGATGTTTTCGACTGTCTTGGAAGAAAGCGCTCCGCCGCTCGTGGCGGTTTTTCTATTATTTTCGCCATCAGCATAAGCTTCGTTGATTTTGGCATGACCATAGCCCGAAATTGGCACCCAAAGATCGCGGGGGATGGAAAGCAGCCCCAGTTTCTTATCAGAATAATTAATTGAGGCGACAATCATCGTGTCTGAAAGATATCCCCCCGGATGATTCTTGCCGCCCATGCCCAAAAGAAGGATATTCGTCCGACCGTCGCTTTGCCCCTTGATACTGCCGCCATGAAGATCAAGGAAAGAAAAAAGTGATGATTTATTACTACTGTCAGCGGTAATTTTTTTGATCGCCCGGTTAGCCGAATAACCGATCCAAATGCCAATCCCCACCCCGATAATAAGAGCAATTAGAAGGACGATTTTTAAGGTTTTTTTCCAAGGATTGCGAGAAATTTTTACCACGCGAGGTTGAGAAGGAGGGATGGGTTTGACTTTGTTTTTAAACATAAAAAGTATCTCCTTTTTAGAATCTCTTTAGTAGTATAGCATTTTAAATTTAAAATTTAAAATTATTCGTAGTAGGGGAGAGCAATTTTCGAAAAATGGGTTTTTTTAAGTTTTTTGATTTTCTCAAAGGTTGATTTTTCTTTTCCTTGGCTGTAGCCAAAAATCGGAATGTTTAAAACCCAGGCGAGGGCATTACCGCCGGTTATCCCCACCCGTACTCCGGTAAAAGAACCCGGACCGCGGTTGACTAAAATTGCCTTGATATCTTGAATCGATAATTTACACTCTTTTAATATTCCCTCAATCGCCAGTAAAATATCATCCGATTGATTTTTCGTTTCAAATTCCCAGCCAAAGGCTGGTCCGCCTTTGGCGGAAAAACATTTCTCCGACTTTTCGCCGTAAAGAGTCAAATAAATTTTCTCCCGCTCGGTGGTGTTAATTCCTAAAGTCATTTCTTAATTTTATCCTTAATCTATAAGAATTACAATGTTTTAGCAATCCTAAATAAGATGATAAGTTTTTATCATTAATTCTTTTCAACATCCTCCTTTTCGTCTTAGTCCGTAAAACCAAATAATGAGGCAAAACCACATAACCCAAAAAATCAAGCCCAGAGACCAATTTTATTACTTTTAATTTTTCACCCATTTCACGCTGGAGCGTCAAATGGGATATATTTTACAGATCTTTTGCCGATGTTATGCGGATATTATTGAGATTTCTCTTTTGTTTTTGTCTTTATATTTAAAGTTTATATAAATAGTACTCTTAGGCAAAATCTCTTTAATTTTTTCCGCCCATTCGATGACAATGATGACGTCTTTTCGCCCCAAAAAATCTTCAATACCGGCAGAGATAATATCCCCGATTGATTCCACCCGGTAAGCATCCACATGAACAAATTTCCTCAAACCTTTTGATACACCTCGTAGGTGTATCTTTGGTCGTAAAATATCATACTCTTTTAAAATTACAAAAGTCGGGCTGGTGATGATCTCTTTGATACCTAATCCCTTTGCCAGACCTTTGACAAAAACCGTTTTGCCGCTGCCCAATTCGCCAATAAGACCAATTATTTCTCCTCCCTTTAAACTCTTGGCAAATTTTTGGGCCAATTCAATTGTCGCTTTAGCGCTAGGTGAAATCATCGCCAAAACTTCCCCCGACGGGCCCGCGCGGACCAAATCCTTCGTATTTTCTTAAGCCCCAGAGCTTAGCCAACAAGACGAGCAGAAAAACGATTGCCAGTCCAGTGGTGGCTTTGACCATTTGCACCCAAAAGGGAGACGCAGCGCCGCTAATCTCCCCCAAATCGGAGTTTTTGGCACTATTTTGAGTTTGTTTTTTTATTGGCGAACTCGCTTTCGTTATCGAGGCCGTGCTTTTGGTCGCGGTGGTGGCGGATTTTTTCGCGCTGGTCTTTGTCGCCTCCGAAGAGTCAGAAACCTCGCCTTTAATCGCTTGAATCAATTTAATGTCCTCTTGCTTTTGGGGAAGAATCCGGAAAATTCCCCGGTAAAGATTGACAATGCCCGTGACTTCAAAAATATCGCCCTTATGCATTTCCGGCTTGTCGATACCGGTGGCGGCCTGAATATAAACTTTAGCCCGACCAGAACCATCATCCAAATAAAAAGTATTGCCGGAAGTTTCGACAACCGTTCCCCTAATTTTAACTAAATAATTTTCATAGTTTCGAAATTCGCCGGTTTTAATCTCAATCGGAATGGAATTTTTGGGAATATCTTCTTCATCATCATTTTTAATCGTCGGAGGAGTAATAATATTTATAGCCCCCGGCGTGATTTTCGTTGTCCAAGCCCAAGTGTTATTCGCTGTTCTCGCCCAAGATAAACCAATAGCAGCATATTCATTATAGATACAAGAAAAAGCGATCTGATCGTCGGGAAATAATAATCTTGCCGCATCACCACTGTCATTCAGAGCAATATTTGTTTGAGATTTATAAAATACCTTATACTCACCATGTAAAATTATTGTTCCAACGGGAATTAGATACGGCTGACTGCCTCCTTCTTCATCATCCAAAAACCAGCCGGACAAATCCACGTCTTCATCACCACTATTATAAAGTTCAATAAATTCATTCTCTAAACCATTTTCGGGATGAGGCAAAATTTCGTTGATGATAACATCTTCCGAATAAACCGGCGGAGATAAAGTAAAACTTCTGACTTCATTGGAAGGCGTTTCCAAAGAGCCATCCGAAGCAGTGACTTGCCAGAAATATTGATCGCAAATTTTTTGTGTTAGATAAGAATAATTTGTCTCTAGTCGCCCTGATACGACTAAATCTTCTTGAGTAAAGTTATCAGAACAACCAAGATATAAACTATAAGAAACTTCATCTCCGTCAGAATCAGTGGATACTTCCCACGAAAAATTTATTTCCTGTCCGCTTGTAAATTCTGCCTCATTTTCTGGCAAAACAAGACGAAACGCTGTTGGTGCAGTATTCGCCGGTGGCGACGGATTGTCCGCACCGGGCGTAGGGCTGGTTTGAATCATAAAATCTACCGCATCATTATCAGAATCATAACCATTAGGAATTCGAGCGATCGACTGACCTTGCGCTGGCGTAGGTGCATTATCGGCAGTATTACCATCATTCCAATTACCATAGGTTACTTGGTCAACAAGCACGCCAAACTCTTTTAACTTTATGGTATCACCAGGATCGTTTAGACTAAAACCAAAATCAATACCTTTTTCAAGCACTAAATATCCACCAATAGGAATACTATAGGAACTTAAATCTTTAGGTTTAGTAGTGCCATCTTCGATTGTATAACCCATCAAACTAATGGATTGTAAATTAATATTAAAAAACTCGATCCATTCTACTTCGCCCGTATTAGGATGAGAATAAACCTCATTAATCACCACTTCTTGGGTAGGCGTATCCGCCCGCACTTTTTGAGGACTAATAAAAAAGGCGGAGATCGAGATTAAAAAACCGACAAAAATAAAAACAAAAAACTTTATCTTTCCCATCCTATTCTCATTTTAAAAAAATGAATAATTTTTTCAAGCGCAAGTCAACCCATCTCCCCGCAATAATCATCATCCCCTAACCTGATCCTGAACCCACCCCAGGGGTGGGTTTGGAGGTTTTACCCCTCCACCCCCGCGCCTTTAACCACTGCCAGCGGTTTCATTTGGGCAACTTTCCGGGCCAGGCCGGCTTGAACTAAAGTATCGATCACCTCAATAATATTTTTATAGGCCAGCGGCGCTTCGTCGGCTAAAAGCCGCCAGTCCCGAGCATTATATAAAATCTCACCCATAGATTTTCGAAAATCTTCTTCGGTAATTTTGCGAAAAGCTTCTCTCCTCGACATTGCCCGCCCCGAGCCGTGATTGATCGAAAACCAACTTTTTCTGGCTTCTTTGGTGCCGACCATCACGTACGAAGGCGTGCCCATTGAGCCGGGAACAATCGCCGGCTGACCGGTCTTTTGATATTTCAAAGCAAGCCCGGGATGGCCGGCCGGAAATGCCCGGGTGGCGCCTTTGCGATGGACTAAAACCCGCCTACGGCGGGCAGGCCTTTTTCCTTCAAATTCTTCAAATTTGGCAATATTGTGGGCAACATCATAAACCACCAGCATCCCTAAATCATCTTTGGGATCTTTTTGAAAAACCTCCTGAAAACTTTCCCGGACGTCATGAGACATCAGTTGGCGATTGGCAAAAGCGAAATTGACCGCTGCCGCCATGGCTTGAAAATAAGAACCGCCTTCTTCAGAGGTAATTGGGGCGGCAGCCAGCCCCCGACGGGGAATAAAAATTCTCTCTTTTTGAGCCCGCTTAAACAAAATATCCACATAATCGGTGCAAATTTGATGGCCAAAACCGCGCGAACCCGAATGGAGCATCACTGAAATATTTCCCTTCGTAAGACCAAAAGATTTTGCCAGCTCTTCATCGTAAACTTCAAAAATTTCTTGAATCTCAATAAAGTGATTGCCCCCGCCAAGGGTCGCGAGTTGCTCTTTGCCTCGGGAAATCGCTCGCGGAGAAACTTTTCCTAAATCAGCGCCGTCCATTTTCCCCTTTTCTTCAATTGACTCAAGATCTTCCGGAAAGCCAAAACCGGCTTTAACCAAACGCTCGGCCCCACCCTCAACAATTTCTTTCAAAGAAAACGGCAATTCGCCCCGTCGGCCTTTTTTGCCGATCCCGGTAGGAATTTTTTCTTCAATTTTTTCCAGGAGTTTTCTTAAGATTGGCCGACTAACTTTGCTAGCTTCAAGATTAGTTCGCACGAGCCGCACGCCGCAATTAATATCATACCCCACCGCGCCGGCGGAAATAAGACCATTTTTCGCCTCAAAGGCGGCTACCCCGCCGATGGGCAAACCATAACCTTCATGAATATCCGGCAGACCCACCAAAGGAGAAAGAATGCCTTGAAGCTTTGAAGCATCAATTAGTTGATCAATCGAAGCGTCTTTTTGAGCCGCCTCAAAAAGTTTTTCTGATAAAAATAAATCAATATCCGCCAAACGCCCCTCCCCCCTTTTGAGTCGCCACTCATAATCATTGATTTTTTGGAAATTATCTTGCATTCTGAATTTTATTTAATATCGATTTCTCCGCCTTTGTCCAAATCATTTTTGGAAATTTCTCCTTCTGAATTTTGAATTTCATCAGTCGGAATTGCCCTCTTTTCTGGACCTATTATCCCGGGAGCTAAGGTTCCCTCCCCCTCTAAAATTTGCTGATGCCGGCCCTCGGTTTCGATCACTTCATCATGAAGCTCCATTATTTTAGAAGCAATTTCCTGGGGGTTGGGGACGGCGCACAAGACTGATGGCTCTTTCTGCTCGCTGGCTGTTTCGACTAAAACATTACCATAGGCAAACAAAGTCGGTAAAAAACCATTAATCGATGAGGTAACATCCTGGACGCGAAGAAGGGGCAGTTGGGAAATTTCCCGACCAAAAAAACCGACTTGAGTAATTTCAATAATTTCCTGTCGGGTAATAATATAACAATTGTAATAAAAAGACATCCAGGCAACAAAAACAAAAGTGATGGCAACTAAATAATAAGCGGAGAGGATTAAAACGATAAAATTCTTGGCTATCCCCTGAAAAGCTCTTTGATCAAAATGGAAAAGATAAATAATGACCATAATCACCAAGGGAATAATGAGGATGACAAACGAGAGCAAAAACTGACCCAGAAAAGAAACCCAGTGGCGCCGGGTAAAAACAACAATTTCTTTTTCGCGTTCGGAACCGGGAACGGGAAAATGATATTCCACCATCAATCTCCTTTTTAGCGAATTTTAAACAATTCACCCAATGGTCGACCCCAATCCAAATTGCTAATGATGGAAATCGAACCAAAAATTATGACCAACATCGCCACGATATATATCAGCATCACCAAACCGACGGCGTCGCCACGGAATCGTTTAGCCATCACGTGAATCAGCCCATAAACATTAAAAATAAGATAGGCAAAAAGAAAAACTAACCAAAGGATAAGGAAAATATACATAATGTTTTAAAATTCTAAATTCGAAGCACTAAATTCGAAACAATATCTAATTTTTAAAATTTTAAATTATTTTGGATTTCGATATTCGGATTTCGGATTTAATCAATCATATGGCCATACAAAGTCATTAGTCCTCCACCATGATCAATCACCATGGCATTGCCATAACCACCATAATATTGATGAAGGACGATGTCGCCAGACGCCGCGGCCCTGATCGGAGCGCCATAACCGTCATTGGAAGCCAAATCGATGCCGGTATGAAAACTATACCAAGCTGTCCAACTGGCCGGACCATATTCTTGAGTGATGCGATAATTACTCATCGGCCAGGAAAGTATCCCCCCTAAATAATCCCGCGGATTGACTGGCGTCCCATTAACTCTCACTTCAAAGTGCAAATGAGGACCGGTGGAAAAACCGGTGCTGCCCTCGTAACCAATAATCTCGCCCTGATTAACATAACCGTAAGAGACGCGATTACTGCCAAGTAATTTATTAATTTGAGCATTTAATTGTTCAAGGGAGGCGCGAGCTTCCGCCGCTTTCTGCTCATAGGCCTTTTGGGCATCAGTCGTCGATTTAAGCAGGGTATCTTTTTGGCTTTTTTGCGAATCAAGCCCCCGTTTTTGGGCGACTTGTTGGGACTTTAGATCGGATAAACTTTGTTTTTGTTTTTCGAGCTCATTGCGCTTGGTCTCCAATTCCGCTTTTAATTGGAGGATAATGTTGATGGTATTTTCGATCTGATAATTCAAAGACTCAATGTATTGAGCCCGGTCAACAACCTCCGATAGAGAGTTGGAGCCAACAATAATTTCCACTGTTGACTGCTGGGGAGTTTCGTACATCACCCGCATGGTTTCAAAAAGATTTTCTTTCTGGACCGCCAGTTCCTGTTCCTTTTGGGCAATTTGAGCTTCAGTATTTTCAATCTCTCTTTGAGTATTCTCAATATTATTATTGGTGATGGCAATTTGGGCTTCAATTTGCAAAATGCCCGCATCCAAAACGGCAATTTCATTTTTTAAACCTTGGGCTTCTTTCATTTTCTGATCAGCGGCTTGTTTGGCAGCATTAAGCTCGGCATTTTTTTTGGCTTGTTCTTGCCTTAGAGTATCGATATCATCGGCCTTGACCGGTTGCCAAAACCAGCCCAAAAAAAGCAAAAGCGGAATGAAGATTAAAAATCTAAATTTTGAAAATTTTTTCATTTTTAAACTTTAAGATATTTTCTAATACTAAAAAGTGAACAACCAATGCCGACGAGTAAACCAACGGAAAGTTGGAGTAAAAAGATGATCGCCAAATGGGAATTAAAGAAAATCTTCATATTTTCCGTTACCGCCTGACCCAAATATTGATTGGTCAAAGGGCTAATGACAACATAAATCCCCAACCACATTAAAATAAGGGCCAAAATACAGGCGATCAGTCCATAAAGCGAACCTTCAACAATAAAGGGCACGCGGATGAACCGATCGCTGGCGCCAACCAGACGCATAATTTCAATCTCGCTTTTACGGGTAAAGATCGCCAATCTTATCGTATTTAAGATAACTAAAATTGAAACAAAGATAAAGACAATCGAAAAGAGCCAGCCCATTTTTTTGATAAAGGAAGTAATCGCCAGCAGTTTATCAATAATCACTTTATTCTCCTCGTAAGAAACTTTATGAATTATCGGCGCAAAATCTTCAGACGAGACATAATCAGCGATATTATTTAAATTTTCGGGTTCAATCGCTTTATTCGCCAGCG
>Ga0315289_10006061_pt1 | contig 17798 bp, 16 predicted proteins | sample YL17G11_40_MG_FD_203452 | JGI IMG/M metagenome (GOLD analysis project Ga0315289, IMG submission 203452) | Sediment microbial communities from Yellowstone Lake, YNP, Wyoming, USA - YL17G11_40 | ecosystem: Environmental > Aquatic > Freshwater > Lake > Sediment | place: USA: Wyoming | collected... | reverse complement strand
GCTCTCATCTTTCCCCCCATCCTCTTATGGCGGCGTATAAACCCTAATGTTTATAACATAGGAGTCCCTTTCGCACAACGACTTCCATTCCTCTCCCAAAAGTGATTTTTTACAGCCTCCGGATACCAGAAAATACGGTGTTCTCTTTGATTTTTTTGCTGAATTTTTTTCTTGACTAAAAAATCATTATTTGTTAGCTTTACACTATCTTCTTTCCCTCCCCGGCCCACAAGAGTGCGGACGGAGGAACGGTTTCAAAATTTCCCTTGGGAATCCGGAAATTGATCTGAAAAAAGAAAGGAGGTGAAGGGGAGTGAAAAAACTGGTTAGCTTGGTCTTGGCATTGGCGTTCCTGGCGACCTTTACCCTCGGCTGCGCCGGCTATGCGTCCAAAGACACGAAGGTGAAATGCCCGAAGTGCGGCGCCGTGTTCACGATTGATGAGGGCTTAAAGGCTGTTACACCGTAAAGGTACCAATCCTCCAAGGTTACGTCAGGGTTAAGATTGCGAATTACCTTTCTCACGAAAGGCAGGTTACCCGGGGAAGGGCAAAAGTCCTTCCCCTATTTTTTTTCTCTTGCCTTATCCCTTCTGGTTTTAGGTTTCTGCCTCTTCCCCATTATTTCCTCCGCCCAAAAATCTGACCGGGCAGAGCTCTCTTTCTTCGACCGCCTGGCCGAAGAAGCCACCCTCCTCAACAAGCGCGGGAAATTCGACGAGGTCGTCTCCCTTCTGGAATCCCATAAGGGGAATTCGAAGAACGACAGCGCCCTGTTCTTCAACGAGCTGGGGATCGCCTATCGGAACAAAAACAAGCTCGACGAATCCATCCAGGCTTACCGGAAAGCCCTCTCCCTGGACCCGGAAAATCCGGTGGTCATGAAAAATTTGGCGGATGCCTTTTTTCTGAAAAAGGAATATGCCCAGGCGGTGGAAATGTGTCAGAAAGCCCTGAAGTCCAACCCTCGATTCCACCAGGTCCGTTCCACCCTCGGGCTGGCCTACTACCGGCTGGAGAGATACCCGGAAGCGCTGGAGGAATTCGAGACCGTTCTGAAACTGAACCCTCAGGATGAACACGCGAGAAACTTCCGCGAAGCCATCCGCAAGAAGCTGCAGAATCAGAAGAAATAGCGGGTGAAAAGGGTGAGGCCAACCAATGGTTAATGGCCATCCCCCAAGGCCAGAGCGCAAGATCATCCACATCGACATGGACGCCTTCTATGCCTCCGTGGAGCAGCATGATAACCCCGCTCTGAAGGGGCTCCCGGTCATTGTGGGGGGAGATCCCGCGAGGAGGGGGGTCGTGTCGGCGGCCTCCTATGAGGCCCGAGCGTTCGGGGTTCATTCCGCCATGCCCTCGTCCCAGGCCAGAAGGCTCTGCCCCGAGGGGATCTTTCTTCCCGTGCGGATGCACCGGTACCGGGAGGTCTCCGACCGGATCTTCCGGATTCTGCGGGAGTACACCCCCCTCGTCGAGCCCCTTTCCCTGGATGAATCCTTTCTCGATGTCACCGGCAGCGAAAAGCTTTTTGGCCCCGCGTTGCAGATCGCCCGGGAGATCAAACGCCGCATCCGCGAAAACACGGACCTCACCGCTTCCGCCGGCATCGCTCCCAATAAATTCCTGGCCAAGATCGCCTCCGATTATCGAAAGCCCGACGGCCTGGTGGAGATCAAGCCCGAAGAGGTCCGGGACTTCCTCCGCGACCTGCCCATCGCCAAGCTATGGGGGGTGGGGAAATCCACCGAAGAAATTTTAAAGGGGATGGGAATCCTGAAGGCCGGCCAGCTGGCCGCCTTCCCGGCGGAAAAGATGGAAAAGAAACTGGGGAAATTCGGGCTGGAGCTGACCGCCCTGGCGCGGGGAGAGGACGACCGGGCGGTCCAGCCCGAGTCCGGGGCCAAGTCCATCAGCCAGGAAGAGACCTTCACCCCGGACCTGGAGAACCTGGAGCAGATGAAGAAAGTCCTCCTCGACCAGGCCGAGCAGGTGGGCTGGGAACTGCGGAAACAGAAGCTGAAAGGCTCCACGGTCACGGTAAAGGTCCGGTACCCCGATTTCACCCTGGTCACCCGAAGCCTGACCCTCCCCTCCCCTACGGACCAGGGGATCGAGATCTACCGGACGGCCATGAAACTCCTGCCCCGCACCGAGGCCTTGCAGCGCAGAGCCCGCCTTTTGGGATTGGGCATCTCCAACCTCTTTCACCGGGATGATCCCGAGCAATACCGCTTATTCGAATCCGGCTGGAAGAAGGTGGAGCGCTCGGTTCAGGCCATGGACCGGATCTGGGAGAAATTCGGGCCGGAGGCGATCAAGAGGGCGACCCTCCTGGGGAAGAAAGAGTGACCCGGAGACCCGGGGACGCGAAGACGCGGAGAAAGGGCCGGGGGCCTCCTTTTCCGCTTCGCCGCGTCCCCGCGTCATCGCGTCTCCGCGTCATTCTCTTCCCCCTCCCCGCTTCTCCGCGCCTTCGCGTCCATTTTTCGCTTGGGCAAGCTCCGCCGCAAACCTCTCCTGCAGGAACTCCAAAATCTTTTCTCCGATCTGCATCCCCAGATCGATGAATTCGGGACCGTAGGTTTTTCCGGTTTCGGTGCGGAAGGTGCCCTGGATGCGGGCGATCCCCTTCATCCCCTTCGGAAACCGGTGGATCAGCCGCGCGATGGGGGCATGGGAGTAGCGGAGCATCTCCCAGAGGGTCAGGGTAAAATTGTCCGGCCCCCAGCGGAATTTGTCGGCGTCATAGAGGACATCGCTTACCAGCTGACCCAGGGCGGACTCGATTTTTTGGGGCTCCACAAAGGCCTCGTGGTTGGCGATGGCATCGACAATCATCCGGCCCTCTTCCCCGGAAAACGAAAACTCCCGGAGGATCTTCTCCGCGGCCGCGGCTCCCAGTTGAGCGTGATCCTTTTCGCCCCGCCGGAGATCATGGAGGAGTCCGGCCATCTGCGCCAGGACCCCCGCCCGCTTCCTTACCGGCTCTCCGAAAGAGAGCTTTTCGGCCTCGATGCAGATCAGGGCTCCGGCCTCCACCGCCACCTTCTCCCCATGGTCCAGCCCGTGGCCGTAGTTGTTCTTCACTTCACGCTGAACGACGGCCCGGCATTGCCGAACCTGCGGGTCTTCGGAAAAGAGACGGCGGGAAAGGGTCATCCACGGGCGGCAGCAGGTATAGAAGCGGGGGGGCGGGAAGGAGGCGGCGATCTTCTGGGAAACGGCGATCATTTCGCTGTAAATATCTTCCATGGCCTCTCCTCGGGTCTCAGCCTCCTTTTTCCACCCGGATATGCACGGTCACCTGCGAAGGCTGATCGGGAGCCAGGCGAAGCTGGGGAGGAGTGATCTCCAGGGCCACGGAAATCTGGAGGCTCTCCTTCACCTCCCCCAGGTCCACCGGTTCCGTGAAAATCTCCCTCAGCTTCTTCAAGCTCCCCGCCGGACCCTGGAGGACAACCTCCGGCGGCTCCACGACGACCCCCTTTAAGCGCAACGGGCGGAGGAGTTTTCCCACCAGGTGGGCCTTCACCGGCACAGAACGGGATTTGATATCCTCCAGCCGGATCCGGACGAAAGAGGGGGCTACTTTGGTAACCTCCGTTCCCAGGGGAGCCCGGATGTTGTCCGGCGTGAGGCGGACATGGTTCACGCCCGACATGGATTGGGACAGGTCCACATGAGCTTTCAACTGGTCGGGGGAGATGGAGGAGATCAGGGTCCGAGGGCCGCGGATTCCCACCTCCACCCGATTGCTCAGGTCCCCCACGATTTCCATATTGGCGGGCATATTCCGGTATTCCAGGGGGACGGTCATCCAGATTTCCGCTCTCGGCTGCCCTCCGATAAAGACCCAGAGCACGCAGACCAGGATGAAAGAGACGCTCTTGGGAATCAGATTGGTGGTGAAAGCGTCCTGCCAGCTTCCCTTTGTTTTCTGCTGCGGGGTGGCAATCATCGATTCCAGGCGGTTCTTGAGCTCCTCCGCGTTCCCCACGAGTTCGATCCGCCCGCTCACGGCCAGAGATACTTCTCCCCGTTCCTCCGAAACGACCAGGGCGATGGCATCGCAGCGTTCGGTGATGCCGATCCCGGCCCGGTGGCGGGTCCCGTATTTCTGGGGCAGGTTGGGGTTTTCCGATAGAGGAAGATAGCATCCCACCGAGACGATCCTCCCTCCCTGGATCACCACGGCGCCGTCATGGGTGGGAGACTGGGGGAAAAAGATGCTGGAGAGGACTTCATGGCTCACCCGCCCGTCCAGGGGGACCCCGCCTTTGAGATAATCTTCCAGCATATCCTGCCTTTTGAAGATGAGGAGGGCTCCGACGCGTCGCTGGGCCAGATCGAAGGCGGCCTTGGCCACGTCCTCCACCACCATCCGGTCAAAGGCCTCGGGCCTCCCCAGGAAGAACCGGATGGGACTCACCCGGTCCAGGACCTGGCGGATCTCCGACTGGAACACGACGACGATGATGATCAGGATGACGGCCCAGAGGTACTGGAGGATCCAGCTGGTGATGAAGAGCCCGGACCAGCGGGCCAGGGGGTAAAAGATGCCGAGGGCCAGGAGGGCGATCAGGATTCGCAGGGCACGGGTTCCCTGAATCCATACGTATAGCCGGTAGAAAACAAAAGTGATCAGGAGGATATCGACGACATCCAGCCAGCGAATACTGAGGAGGGCTTCTCTCAGGTAGTGAATCTTCGAACCTCCCGGGAAAGCTGCAGATGATTTATGATATTACAGGCCGGGGCAGAAAGCCACCTTTCAAATCGGAATAAAACCGTTGCGGGTTGCTGGTTTCTCGTTACTCGTTAACCCGTAAACGGCAACGAGGAGCCGGCAACGGCTTTTTATTCCGCAATCCGAAATCCGCAATCCGAAATTGGCAGGACGATTCTTAGGCAAGGAGCAAGACTTTCTTCACCACTTCCTCCGGGTCACGTCCCAGGACCCGGATCATGGGTTCTTTGCCCACATCCCCTCGGTCAAAAATGATGTCGGGAGACTTCCTGGTTTTCCGCAGAACCTGATCCACTCCCCAGGAAAGGGAAGAACCCTCGCGCCGCTTTACCCACGCCGGCTCATCCCCGCGGCTGAAATGGCCCAGGGAGAGTCCGGCCTTTCTGGCCCGGGCCAGAATTTCCCCTCCAAAGCGCACGTTCATGGCCGACCGCATCTCCGGGTGGTAGCGCATCGCCGTCAGGATGATCTTGGCGATATGCTGGGAAGCTCCGAATTCCGGGTCGGAAACTCTGGCCACCTCCTTGCCCAAGCGCACAAATCTTCCGGGAAAGGCAGCCACGTCTTCCGGACCCTGGGCCATGGACAGGCCATATCCGAGGTTCGACTGAACCTCGGGAAAGAGGTGCCCCAATTTGTTTTCCTGGACCTGACGGAAAGCTCTTTTGAGGCTTTGGAGCACCCGATACCTCTCCCCGTCGCGGGCCGCCGGAGTATAGGAGTTCACCGGCCCGATTCCCTTTCCCAGGGGGAAAGAAAACTGTATGGCCGAGGTAATGAAGGCCTTGGCCCTCTCCACCGCTTCCCTCGGGGAGCTTCCCCGGGCCAATTCCAGGGCGATGACCGCCGAGAGCGTGCATCCAGTCCCGTGCGTATGGGGAGAAGATATCCGCGGCCCCGAAAATTCGAGGAAATTCCGCCCGTCGAAGAAGATATCCAGAGCCTCTCCCGGAAGGTGCCCTCCCTTGATGAGCACGTGGCGGGCCCCCATGCGGTGGATCTTCCGGGCGGCCTCTTTCATCCCTTCCGCACCCCGGATTTTCCTTCCGGCCAGGACCTCGGCCTCCGGAATGTTGGGGGTAATGATCCGGGCCAGAGGAATCAGCTCTTTCTTCAAGGTCTCTTCGCCCTCCGGGGAGAGGAGCCTGGCTCCTCCTTTGGCCACCATCACCGGGTCCACGACCACCCGGGAGATTTTCCACTGGCGGATCTTCCGGCTCACCGCCTGGATGATGGACGGGCTGCTCAACATGCCCGTCTTCATGGCATCCACTCCGATGTCCGAAATGACCGCATCCATCTGCCGGGCCACAAATTCGGCCGGGACCTCATGTATGCCCTTCACCCCCCTTGTATTCTGGGCTGTCAGGGCGGTGATGGCGCTCATCCCGTATCCCCCCAGAAGGGTGATCGTCTTCAAGTCCGCCTGGATTCCCGCTCCGCCCCCGGAATCCGATCCAGCCACGGTCAACACTCGCGGAACCATTTTTCCCTCCCCTCCGCCTCCCCGGCTCCTTTGGTTCTTTCAACCATTGACTTCCGGAGCCGGCCAATGACTTTTATTTATTGTAGCCCATACCCCCAGCGGAATTCAAATGGGGAATGGAAAGCCGTTGCGGGTTGCTGGTTTCTCGTTACTCTTTAACCAGGGACGAGGACCCGGCAACGCTTTTTTCCCCATTCCGCATTTGACAATACCGTCCCCAAAAAGTAGAATGAAAATGGATATTTTAGAATTTCCCCGAACTAGAGGATATCTTCATGACCTTCGGCCGAAGGGTTTTTTTTTACCTCCTTCTCCTCTCCCTGGCGGCAGCCTCCTGCTCCACGGCTAGGCCCCTCCTGAAGCCCCAGATTCCGCCCCGCGCGGATTATCTGCCCCCGGGTCCCCAGGCCGAGGCCTACTATTCCTTTCTCCTGGGCCAGATGTATCAGAACACCGGCCAGATGGATAAGGCCCTTCAGCAATACCAGCGGGCCCTGGAAAAGGACCCCTCCTCCCCTTATTTGCAAACCCACCTGGCGGCGCTTTATCTGAAGCAGGGTTCTCCCGAAAAAGCTCTGCGTCTGGCGGAACAGGCCGTTCAGGCGGATCCCAGGAACATCCAGGCCCATTTGCTCCTGGGAGGGCTCTATCTCTCCACCAACCAGAGGGAGAAGGCCATTCAAACCTACCAGACCATCCTCCAGATCGATCCCCGGAGCCAGGAAGCCCTCCTCTTCCTGGGAACGTTGAACGCCGAGACCAAGAATTATGAGCAGGCCGTCGCCAACCTCAAAACCCTTCTGGAGGTCGACCCCCAATCTCTGATGGGCCACTATTATCTCGCCCGGGTCTACGCCGAGATGAAGCGGTTTGATGATGCCAAGAGCCACTACCAGTCGGCCTTGCAGATCCGCCCCCAGTTTGAGCCGGCCCTCCTGGACCTGGCCCTTATTTACGAGATCCAGGGGGAAAGCGAAAAGGCCATCCAGGCCCTGAAAGATCTCCTGGCCATGAATCCGGCGAATGTCGAAGCCCATGAACGCCTGGGACAGGTTTACATCCGGCAGAAGAAGCTCAATGAGGCCTTGACCGAGTTTCAGTCGGCGGAAAAGCTGACCATTCAAAACCATGAAGTCCGGACCAAGATCGGCCTTATCTACTTCGAGCAGGGCCGTTTCGACGACGCCATTGCCCAGTTTGCGATGGTCCTTTCCTCCCGCCCCGATGACCACCGGGTGCGCTACTACCTGGCCACCGTGCACGAAGAGAAAAAGGACTTCGCTCGGGCCATGGAAGAGTTCAAGAAGATCCCTTCCAACTCGCCTCTCTATGTGGACGCACAGCTCCAGCAGGCTTTTATCCTCGAGAAGCAGAACCAGGTCGAGGAAGCGATCCAGGCATTGAAGGCGGCCATTCGGGCGAAACCGGACAACGCCGACCTCTACCGTTTTCTCTCTTCCCTGTACGAGAAAAACAACCAGTACCCGGAAGGGATCCGCCTCCTCCAAGAGGCCCTGTCTTTCGCCGCCCAGGACGAGAAGCTCTATTTCAGCCTGGGAGTCCTGTACGACAAGGCGGGAAACTGGCAGGAGTGCATCGTCCAGATGCGCAAAGTGCTGGAGATCAAGCCCGATCATCCCCAGGCCCTCAACTACATCGGGTATACCTATGCGGACCGGGGAATCAACCTGGATGAGGCGGAAAAGCTCATCCGGCAGGCCCTGGAGCTGAAGCCCGACGACGGATACATCACCGACAGCCTGGGATGGGTTTACTTCCGAAAGGGGGAGATCGGGAGGGCGGTGGCGGAGCTGGAGAAGGCCCACCAACTGGCGCCGGAGGACCCGGTCATTGCCGAGCACCTGGGAGATGCCTACGCCAAACAGAACGAGACGGAAAAAGCGCTCCAGATGTACGAACGGGCTCTCCAGATCGATCCCAAGAAGGCCGAAGTGCAGGAAAAAATCAAGAAGCTGCGCCAGGAGAAGAAACGTCCATGAAGCTGGGGCCCTTCCTTCCCCTTCTTCTGGCCCCTTTTCTCTTCAGCGCCTGCGCGACTCTTCCCCTCCTGCCCCCGGTGGTCCCCCCGGCGGAAGAAGTCTTCCAGCAGGTGAAGGCCCGCCAGGCGGCGCTTCTGGGGCTGAAGGGACTCGCTCAAGTCAAAGTTTCTTCCCCGGGAAAATCCTTCAGCAACCAGCAGGTCCTTTTCGCCCGGCGACCCGGGTTCCTCCGGGTGGAGAGCCTGAGTCCCCTGGGAACCCCTCTCCTCTACCTGGTGACGGACGGGAAAGAAATCCGTCTCTACAACCCCGAAGAGAACAAGTATTACCAGGGCAGATGGCGGCCCGGTTCTCTTTCCTTTGCCCTCCCGCTGGTGCTCCCTCCGGAAGAAGTGGTCCTTTTTCTGCTGGGAGGAGTGCCCCTCGCGGAGCCGGAAACGATCTCCCTCCGGCCCGAGACCAAAGAGGGGCTCTGGATCCTGGACCTCCGTTCCCCCGCGCGCAGCGAGGCGCAGACGCTCTGGGTCCATCCTCATTCCTTCCATATTCTCCGGGCAGACCTCAAACGTCCGGGGTTGTCCTATCAGCTTTTCTATTCCGATTTTCGCCGGGTCAAAGAAATCCTCTTTCCCCATCAGATGCGGCTCCTCGCCGAGGATCAGAAGACCCGCATCTCGGCGGAGTTTCCCGAAGTCGATCTGAACCCGGAATGGGAGGATCAGGACTTCTCCCTGCCCGTGCCGCGGGGAGCGACGGTCCTTCCTTGGCCATGAAATACCGTGAGTCGTAAGGGGGGAGGGGATAAGAGAAACTCCCTCCCTGTTTCACCTCTTGCGACTTACGGCTCACTACTTACGGTTTTTAGGGGATTAGCCGAGTTCCTTGAGCTTCTTGCGCGCCCGGTTGGCCTGGTCGGATTGGGGGAACCGGCGGACGACCTCTTTCAGGATCAGCTTGGCGTTGGTCGTGTCTTTCATTTCCAGAAAGGCCATTCCCTGCCGGTAGAGGGCATCGGGAATCTTGTTCCCTTTGGGATATTTTTTGATGACTTCGTCGAATTCCAGAATGGCGTCTTCGTACTTCTTCTGGGAAAAATAGCACTCTCCCAGCCAGAAGTGGGCATTCTCGGCGTACTTGGACTTGGGATATGCTTCCAGAAACCGCTTGAACTCCCTCTGCGCCCCTTCGATATCTCCCTTGCTGTATAGATCGTAGGACTTCTTGTAGGCTTCGTCCGGTCCGGCCACGGGCTTCTTGGGGGGTTCCGCCCTTTTGGCCGGAGCTTCCTTGGACGGGTCGGCAGGAGCGGTGATCACCGGGGGCTTTTCTTCTTCCCCCTTCTCCAGCGGCGGCCTGGCCGCCGGCTCCGGTTTCTTTTCCCCGCCTTCCGGGCTCTTGCTCAGGGCCGCCACGCGCTTTTCCATCTCCTCCAGCCGGGTTTGATAATTCTTCGTCGCCCCGAAGGTCTTCTCGGCGAAATACTTGCCCTCTTCGAACCGGCCGGTGAGATTCTGGACCTCCAGCTGCATCTTATCCAGCCGGGCTCCCAGGTCGGCCTGGTAGCGGCGCATGGGCTGGCTGCTGCTTTCCATCTCCTTCTCCAGCAGCCCCACCTTGCTCTTCACCTCGCCGCTCATGACGTTCACGTCCCGCTGCAGAGTGCTGGTTCGCTTCTCCAGGGAATCCAGCTTGCCGGAAATTTCCTTCATCTCCGCATTCAGGTCGTACAGGTTGCGCTGCAGCCCCAGCAGTTCCTTGGTCAGGTTGTTGGAATCCCGCTGCACGGAGTCCATGTCGCTCTGGGTGGCGCAACCGCCGAGGAGAAAGACCGCGGCAAGGATCACGGCGAGAAGGAATCTTGTCCAGGTCGCTTTCATGGGATCGGCCCAAAGCACAAGGAGCCCTTCCCAGGTTCTGCCCGAAGGACCCGCTGAGAAGAGCTCCCTGAAGGAGAGGGAAAATTATTTGATCATCACGAATTCAGCCCGACGGTTCTTGGACCGGGCCCCTTCGGTGTGGCCCGGATCCAGGGGACGCTCTTCCCCGTAGCTGATGGTGGAGAGTCTTCCCGCGGCGATCCCCAGGCCTTCCAGGTAGGTCTTGGCGCTGTTGGCCCGGCGCTCGCCCAGGGCCAGGTTGTATTCGTTGGTGCCGATCTCGCAGGCATGACCTTCGACCTGGATCTTGGCGGTGTCCGCCTGTTTCATCCAGCCGGCGAGCTTCTCCAGATTCTCTTTGGCCTTGCTGGAGAGGGAATAGTCGTCGAAGGCGTACTGAATGCGAAGACCGACCAGGTCAATGGGCTCGACCGCTTTGGGCGGCGCGGCTTCCACCTTGGGAGCCGGTGCGGGCTCAGGGGCGGGCTCGACCTTCGGGGGCGCCGGGGGCGGGGGCGGGGGTTCTTCTTTCTTAGCCTCCACGGCGGGCGCCGGACGGCCGGCCACTTCTTCCTTCACCACGGACTTTTTCGCGCAACCGGCGGCCAGGAAGCTGACCGCGACGATGGAAACGAGAATGACCAACCACCAAGAAGATTTTTTTACCATCTCTTACCTCCTTTTTATATTCTGCGTTCGTACCGAATTACCTGCTGCTTTCACGCATCCGGGGAATCCAGTAAGGATATGTATCACTTCCCCTTTGAAATGTCAACCTTTTTATTCGGGTTCCTTCGGCATTCATCAGGAATATCCGGGGGTCCCCGTCCCGGGTGGCGCTGAAGATCAGGTGCCGTCCGTCGGGCGACCAGGAGGGCATCTCACACTGCCCCATGTTGGCGGTCAAAATCCTCAAATCGGAACCGTCGGAATTCATGAGGCAGATGTTGCGGCCCCCCCCCATGGTGGCGTCGAAGGCGATCCGCTCCCCCCGGGGAGACCAGGAGGGGTGGGTGTTGTAATTTCCCTCGAAGGTCAGACGCTGGATGTTCTGGCCGCTGGCCTGCATCACATAAATCTGCGGATTCCCCCCCCGGTTGGAGACAAAAGCGATCCTCTGCCCGTCGGGGGACCAGGTGGGGGAAACGTCGATGGCCGGATGATTGGTTACTCGGGTCAACTCTGTGCCGTCGGGGTTCATGGTGTAGATTTCCGAATTCCCGTCTTTGCTCAGGGTCAGGGCGATCTTTTTTCCGTCGGGGGACCAGGCCGGGGAGATGTTCAGGCCGGGGTAGCTGGCAATCCTTTTTTCTTCCCCGGTCTGCAGGTTCCGGAGAAACAGGTCCGGGTTACCGAATTTGTAGGAGGTAAAGGCCACCCGGGTCCCGTCCGGAGACACCCGCGGAGACAGGCAGATGGATTTATGGTTGGTGACTTGAAACACGTTTCTCCCGTCGAAATCCATCTGGTAGAGCTCTTTGAACCCTCCCACCTGGGAGACAAAGATGATCTTGGTCTGGAAGAACCCCTGCTCGCCGGTGAGGGCGAAGATGATCTCATCGGCAAAGCGGTGGACCATGCGCGACAGGTCGGTGATCTCCCCGATGTAACGCTTGCCCACGATCAGCTCTTTCTTCATCACGTCGTAGAGGCGGGCTTCCATCGTAAGCGATCCATCCCGGAAGGAGAGGACCCCCGTCGCCAGGGCTTCCGCGCCCAGGTTGGCCCAGGGCTGGAAGTCCAGGGACTCCACGCCCGTTGCCGGACGATCCTCCCCCGGCTTGGACGAAGGGGCGCTCCCCGGGGGACGGGGCTCCTTTTCGACCGACCCCGACGGGGTGATCAGGGAGAAGAATCCGGAAATATCCAGATCGTTCTTCAAAATCTCCGAGGCCCGCTCTCCCAGCTGCATGTCCCCCTGGGTCGGGGCCGAAGACTGAAAAGTGGAGATGGCGAGGGGGAACTTCCGGAAAGAAGGCGACCGGATATCGATGTAGACCTTGGCCGAAAGATGATGGGCCAGGAAAAGAGTGAGGAGAAGAAGGGCCGGTAAAAAGAGTGCCTGTTTTTTCATGCATTCGCCTCAAATGTCCGAGGGAGTGAACCGGACTCCCACATCGAATTTATCCCCTTCAAACCCGGGAGGCAGGGGAGGAAGGGGGTTGGCTTTCTTGATGGCCCGCAGGGCCGACTCGTCCAACTGGGGATTGCCGGACTTCTTCTCGAACTGGATATCTTCGATCCGCCCGTCCTTGGCGATCCGGATGGCGATGATGGTCTCCAGGTCTTTTTTCCCCCCCAGGGCCCCCTCCGAAAGCACCCAGGCGCTGCGGATCCGCTGCCAGATCAGGTTGTAATACATCTTGTGCTTGATGGACATGAATCCCGAAGAGGCCCCGCCCGTTCCGGCCTCGCCCGTCTCGACGGCCCCGGCGCTTCCGATGGTCACCCGTTTCCGAATCCGTTCGATGGCCGAATCGATCTGCTTCGCCTCCCGTTCCCCGCGGATGCGGTCGATGGCCGTATCGATGCTCTTCTCTTCCTGGCGCTGCCGGAGGCGGTCGATGGCCGTATCCACTTTCTTTTCTTCCCGGCGCTTCCGGATTCGATCGATGGCGTCGTCCACCTTCAAAGCATCATCCTTCGGCTTGGCGGCCAGGGAGATGGGCTTCTCCTTCTCTTTGGGCTTCGTCTTCTCCGCCGGCGGGGCGGAGACCGTGGGCAGGTCTTCTTTTTTGGGTTCCCCCCTTCCCGCGGCGGGGGGAGCGGCGGGCTGCACGTTCACCAGGCGCACGGAATAGACGGGGGAATAATAGGTCCGCTGGGAAGCCAGGTTGGGAATGAAGAATACCGCGGAGACGGCCGCCAGATGGAGAAACAGGGAGAGAAGAAACATTCCCCCCATCCTCGGGTCACGAGGCATAGGGCCCAGGATCTGGACGCCGGGGGAAGTCTTCATTTCCTCGTTTCCAAGGGCTCGGTGACCATGCCCAGTTTTTCGATCCCGGCGTTCTTGATCTCGGCCATGATCCGGACCACGAAACCGTAAGGAACGCTCCGGTCCGCCCGCAGGAAAACCTCCCGGTTCAGACGGGCCGCGGTGGATCGTTCCAGATGGCGGCGCAGGAGGGCGGGGTCCACTTTTTCCTGGTTGAGATAGACCTCGCGTTGGGCGTTGATCGTAACCACCAGCCGCTCCTCCTGGCCCTCCATGGCCTGAGACGTGGTCTGGGGCAGCTCCACGTCCACTCCCTGCTGCATCATCGGGGCCGTCACCATGAAGATGATCAGGAGGACCAGGATCACGTCCACCAGGGGAGTTACATTGATGTCCGCCATGGGGCGATTTTCGCTCTTGGGACCCTGCATAACGATTCTAGCCTTTCATCCGTGTAAATCAGGGAAACTGGATCTTCTTTTTTTATCGCCGGACAAATCCGAAATCCGAAGCACGAAATCCGAAACCATGGGAACCGCTCAAAAACCCAATGACCAAAACCCAAAGCACCGCCCCGCTTGGGGCTTTTCTCTTGCTTAGGCGCTTACTGCGCAACTAACACCAACCTGTTGGTAAGAAGGAAATATGTTGTGCCTTTGCGATAAATCCCCCCTTGCCCCCCTTTTACAAAGGGGGGTTGGGGGGATTTCTGGACTTTTCGCTGCCCCGCAGGGGCCACCCCTTCCGGGTGGAGTCCCGGAAGAGGCGTAGAACCTTAGACAATCGAATTTTTAAATTTGATTCGGATTTCGATATTCGAATTTCATCTCAGGCTTCTTTCAAACCCCCGGTGGCCCGATCATGATAGACGGTTCCATATCAGGCTTTGAGGAAATGTCTCTCGATGATGTTCAGCAGCTCGGAGGCAAAGTTTTCCATCTGGGCGCTCAGTTCCTTGATCTGGTTGATGTAATAGTTGTAAGCCACCACGGCGGGAATGGCGGCGGCCAATCCCGCTGCCGTGGCGATGAGCGCTTCCGAGATTCCCGGGGCCACGACGGCCAGGGTGGCGGACCCCCGCATTCCGATCCCCCGGAAGGCATCCATGATCCCCCACACCGTGCCGAAGAGGCCGATGAAAGGGGTCGTGGACCCGGTGGTGGCCAGGAACCCCAGAGCCCTTTCCAGTTTGGTCAGCTGCGAGGTGAGGGCCTGCCGCATGGCCCGGTTGATATTTTCAACCCCGCCGAGTTCCATGCTGAAGGAGGTGGGGTCGCTGCTTTTCCGGGAGGCCTCCGGGTTGCTCTTGGCTTGACTGAGCTTGGACAGTTCCATGTAGGCCGCGCGGAAGATTTCCGCCGTGGGGCTGTGGCGCAGTTTTTTCGATTCGGCAAAGATGGAGGCGAACTGCTTCCCCTCCCAGAATATGCGCAGGAAGGATTTGGATTCGTTGTCCGCCAGCCGGATCAGCCGGTATTTGGAGAAGATGATGGCCCAGGAGAGGATGGAAAAGAAAAGGAGGATGAGGAGGACGACTTTCACCACCGGACCAGAGTAAAGGATCAAATCCACGATGCCCCCCCCGAAGCCGCCACTCGTCCCGGTGGGGAAAAGCTGTCCCAAACTCCAAAGCGTGATCGTATTCAAAGATTCTCCTTTGTGATCAGATTATCAGCCTGCTTGTCTGAATTTGAACGGCTATTTCATGCTTCCTGCGAAAGTCGGCTTTTCATTCCCCATTCCGCCCTCGGTATGGGGGCCTTCCGGCGTTTGCCTCAAGCGAAGCGGCCCTCAAGGCCCGGAGGGCCGATCTCTTTTCATTCCCCACTCCGAATTCCACATTCCGCATTTCTTCTCACCCTCCCGCCACCGGGGGGAAGATACTCAGGACGTCTCCCGGTCGGAGACGGTCTTCGAAGGCCCGGTGAAGGCCGTTGACCAATGCGATCATGGGGATGGAAAGAGGAATTTTTAGCCTCTCCAACGCCTGACCGATGGTGTTTCCCTCTTCCACTTCCAGCCAGCAGGAATATTTATCGCTTCCCGGGGGAAGGTACTCGCGAAAATTGGCGAAGAGTTTTATTTCGACTTTCATCGTCCGATCCGTAATTTCTCATATCTCTTTTGATCTCTATCAAATTCTTGAACAATTTTCAATAAAAGTCAATCTGCAAAAAGCCGCTGCTGTGCCGCGCCACCGCGTCTCCCTTTCTTCGCGCCTTTTTTTCACTGCCTCCCCCTCCCCCTTCCCCGCGTCTCCGCGTCCCCCCTCTCCGCGTCTGTCTTTAGCGGCTGTTCATTGACTTCTCCCCCCCGGCCATCTATAATGGTGCCCAAATTCCCCATTGTTTCGGCAAATCATGGATCATATCCATTTCCTGCGCATTTTTTCCCACATTCCCATGGTGAACCGTCTCTCCCTCCGGACCAAGCTCGTCTTCAGTTTTCTTTTCGTGGTCATCGCGGGGGGAATTCTCTCTTCCCTGATCGGAACCAATCTCGTCGCCGATACCATCATCACCCAGGCCCGGAACAAGGTGCAGTATGACCTGAGCACGGCCTCGCTGGTCTATAACCAATCCCTGAACCGCATCCATGATGTGGTCCAGCTCACCGCCTCGGGCCGGACGATTCCGGATTATATGGAATCGGGGCGGCTGAAAAAATTGGCGGACTATCTGATCAAGCGGCGCAGGGATTTCGGCCTGGACATTCTGACTTTGACGGATGCCCGGGGCAAGGTCATCCTGCGAAGCCGCCATCCCTTCCAAACCGGGGACGATCAGGCCGGCGACCCTCTGGTGCACAAAGCCATGAAGGGAGAAGCGGGAGCCTCGACGGTGATTGTCCCCCGGGAGGAGCTTTTGAAGGAAGGAAGGGACCTGGCCGAGCACGCTTTTATCCTTTTCGTCCCCACCCCCAAGGCGAGGGAGGTTCCCGCGGATCGAGAGACTTCCGGAATGATGCTGAAAGCGGCCGCTCCCATCTGGCATGAGTCCGGCGGCCTGGCCGGGGTCCTTTACGGGGGCGTGCTCCTGAACCGCAATTACCAGATCGTGGATAAGGTGCGGGACCTGCTGTACGGGGAGGGGCGCTACCGGGAAAAGGAGATGGGGACGGCCACCATCTTTCAGGGAGACCTGCGGGTATCCACCAATGTGCGGGACGAGAACGGGAACCGGGCCATCGGAACGCGGGTCTCGGAAGAAGTCTACCAGGCCGTGGTCCAGAAAGGACAACCCTGGCTCGACCGGGCCTTTGTGGTCCATGACTGGTATATCACCGGATACGAACCCATCCGGGACCTGAATGGCCGGATCGTGGGCATCCTCTACGTGGGAATGCTGGAGGCTCCCTACGTGGACCTCCGGAATAAAGTGGTGTACAGCTTCTTCGGCATCGGCGTGCTGGGGGTCCTGGTGGTGCTCCTTCTTTCCTTCTTCATCACCACCGGCATCATCCGCCCCCTGCGGGAAATGGTGGCCTCCACCCGGAAAATCGCCGAAGGGGACCTGTCCCACGAAGTGCCCATGACTTCCCAGGATGAAATCGGGCAGCTGGCGGAGTCTTTCAATCACATGCTCGTGAGCCTCAAGCAGGCCCGCCAGGAGCTGGAAGATTACGGGCGGGTGCTGGAAGAGAAAATGGAAGAGCGCAGCCAGCAACTCCGTAAGATCCAGGCGAAGCTGATGCAGTCGGAGAAGCTGGCCTCTCTCGGACGGCTGGCCTCCGGCGTGGCTCACGAGATCAACAGCCCCCTTAACGGCATCCTGGCTTTCTCTCACCTCCTGATGCGCCGGCTGAAGGACAACCCCGAGCTGCAGAAAGAATTGGAGATCATCGTGAAGGAGGCCACCCGGGTCTCCGCCATCGTCCGCGGCCTTCTCGACTTTTCCCGGGAGAGCAAGCCCCAGAAGCGGCCCTGCAACATCAACGACCTAATCCTTCACACCCTCTCGCTGGTGGAGCGGCAGGCGGTCTTCCAGAACATCCGCATCGCCAGGAACCTGGATTCTCAGGCTCCCCTCCTCCTGCTCGACGCCAACCAGATCCAGCAGGTTTTCATGAACATCCTGCTGAATGCGGCCGATGCCATGGCCAACCAGGGGACGTTAACGATTGCCAGCAGCCACGTCCCGGGAGATCCCTTCGTTCAGGTGAAATTCACCGACACCGGCTGCGGAATCCCGGAAGAGAATCTGAACAAAATTTTCGATCCTTTTTTCACCACCAAGGCGGACAAGAAAGGAACCGGGCTGGGCCTAGCCGTCAGTTACGGAATCATCGACCGCCATCGCGGCCGCATCGAAGTCCAGAGCGAGGCGGGGCGGGGCACCACCTTCACCATCCATCTCCCCCTGGAGGCGGCCGAGGAAGTGCCGGTGGGGTAAAGAACCGATTCGAGTTGCCCGTTCCTCGTTGCTGGTTACTGGTTTCTGGTTTATGCCTTCAACTAGTAACGAGTAACGAGCAACTAGTAACGGTCTTTTCTTCAACGAGCAACCAGGAACGATTTTTTATTCTATTCCCAAGAGAAGTAAAAAATGCTATAAACGATTTTCTGGAAAGGTTGTCTTTTCGGACCTCCTTCCCTGTTTTCGGCAGTTGCGCGGGGTTGCCCGGAGGGGGCTTCCCCGGAAAGTACCAGGGTCTGCGGGAGCCAGCAACATTTCGGGTTTGAACCCCGTCGGCTCTTCAAATATTTGCGCAGCCGCCGGATATTAGATTCGAAGGATGAAACGAAA
>Ga0315289_10006060_pt1 | contig 17798 bp, 16 predicted proteins | sample YL17G11_40_MG_FD_203452 | JGI IMG/M metagenome (GOLD analysis project Ga0315289, IMG submission 203452) | Sediment microbial communities from Yellowstone Lake, YNP, Wyoming, USA - YL17G11_40 | ecosystem: Environmental > Aquatic > Freshwater > Lake > Sediment | place: USA: Wyoming | collected... | reverse complement strand
ACGCCCAGATAATCGAGATGGAAAACACGAAGGACAAGGCCCTGTGCTGCGGCGTGAGCGCATGGGCGACCTGCGACGAGATATCGAGGAAGCTGCAGGTAGACAGGCTCAAAGAGGCCAAGAAGACCGGCGCGGAATGCCTCGTGACGGGCTGCTACAAGTGCCTCATACACCTCAACTGCACCCTGGAGTACAAGACCCAGGTACCCAAGGAACAAATCGACATACCAGTCAAGGACCTGAGCGTGGTCATCGCTGATGCGCTCGAGTGAGAATGGGAAATGATAAGATGAACCCGCCAACACAAGCCCCGGCAAAGGGAGAGGAGAGATACCTCCTAGTCGAGCTGTCATGCAAAGACCAGAAGTGTTCTCCGTGCACGTATCCCAACTGCCAGAGGTTCGTCAGGACGGTCCCGAAGAAGAAGCCGTTCGAGACCCGCATGACGAGGATGTTCGAGATCAGGAAACCGATAACCAAGCCTCAGGATACGCGGGAGCGCATGGTCCTTATCGAGCTATCTTGCAAGGACGAGAAGTGCTCGCCATGCACATACCCGAACTGCCAGAGGTTTGCCAGGGAGGCGCAGAAGAGGAAGGCGCCGTTCAAAGTCAAGGTCACCGAGATCGAGAAGGACAAGGAGGTGCAGAGCCTCCTGTCGAAGTGACGACGGTGTTCCGCGTCGCCTTTCGACAAAAACCGGAAGCCTCGACGCGGGATTCCGTCAACGTTCCAAGGAAACCCATAAAATGGTAATAACGATACCAGAAAAAGAGCCAACAATCTGGCGTATCCAGACTAGTGACAATAGAGAGGCACCGAACGAGATAACATAGGGAGGTCAGAGTATGGAAAGGTCTGTCATGGTAATCGGGGGAGGGGTTGCAGGCATTCAAGCATCCCTGGACCTCGCGGACAAGGGGATGATCGTCCACCTAGTTGAGAAGACTCCTAGCATAGGCGGGAGAATGGCCCAGCTGGACAAGACGTTCCCGACGAACGACTGCTCGATTTGCATTCTCGCACCTAAGATGGCTGACTGCTTCAGCCATCCAAACACGAACGTGATCACATACGCTGAGGTGGTGGGCGTCGAAGGCAAGGTCGGCAGCTTCAAGGTGAAGGTTCTGAAGAAGGCCAGGTTCGTCGACGAGACGAAGTGCACTGGCTGCGGCGAGTGCCTCGAGAAGTGCCCTAGCAAGGTCCCGAGCGAGTTTGAGATGGGGCTCGCCAACAGAAAGGCCATCTATATGCCTATGATGCAGGCCGTCCCGAGGGTGATGACGATTGACAAGGAGCACTGCCTGATGATCACCAAGGGCAAGTGCGGCAACTGCAAGAAGGCCTGCAAGCGGGAAGCGATCAACTACGAGATGAAAGACCAGATGCTGGAGATAGAGGTGGGCTCGATCATTGTCGCGACTGGGTACGATGTCTGGGACCCGACAAGTTCGACCGAATACGGCTACGGTCGGTTCCCCAATGTCTATACAGCGATGGAGTACGAGAGGATGATCAACGCGGCGGGCCCGACACACGGACACATCGAGCGGAGATCGGACAAGAAAAGGCCCGTCAGGATGGCATTCATACAGTGCGTGGGCTCGAGGAACCCGCAGGTAGGCCATCCCTACTGCTGCGCGGTCTGCTGCATGCACTCCACGAAGGAGGCCATGCTGGCAAGGGAGCACCATGACGACATGGAGTCCACGATATTCTACAAAGATATGCGCGCATGCGCGAAGGGATTCTACGAGTACACCGAGAGGGCGAAGCGCGACTACGGCGTGAGATACATCAACTCCGATGCCACGGTCCAGGAGAACCCTGAGACGCACAACCCGATCGTTGTATACGACGTCGGCGGGAGGCAGCAATCAGAGGAGTTCGATATGGTCGTCCTGGCCACGACGCTCGTCCCGAGGAAAGAGACCTTGGAACTCGCGAAGATACTGGGCCTCAAGGCGGACGAGTTCGGCTTCCTCGAATCGAGCGACAGGATACTCAACCTCGGCAGGACCAGCATACCAGGTATGTTCGTAGCCGGCTACGCTGCAGGTCCAGCCGACATTCCGGAGTCCGTAGCACAGGGTTCGAGCGCGGCCGCGAAGGCGGTCGAGGCCATAGCCCAGGCGGGAGCGTGATGATACATGGCTGAGAAGAAGAACGAAGCAAAGGAGAAGCCGAGGATCGGCGTGTTCGTCTGTCACTGCGGTTCAAACATCGGCGGCTTCGTCGACGTGCCCTCAGTGGCAGAGTATGCAAAGACGCTCCCGGATGTAGTGTACGCAACGGACAACTTGTACACCTGCGCGGAGGATGGGTTGTCGGCCATCAGGGAGGGTATCCGGAAGCACAACCTCAACCGGGTCATCGTCGCCAGCTGCACGCCGAGAACCCATGCCCCATTGTTCCAAGCGACCTGCGAGTCCGCGGGCCTGAACAAGTACCTATTCACATTCGTGAACATCAGAGAGCACTGCTCTTGGGTTCACATGAAGGAGAAAGACAAGGCCACCACGAAGGCCAGAGACCTGATCAGGATGGGCGTTGCCAGGGCGAGGCTTCTGCGGCCCCAGGAAGAGGAGAAGGTCAACGTCGAGCCCTCCGCCGTCGTCATTGGTGGGGGCGTGTCTGGCATGACGGCAGCACTGTCGCTCGCGGACATGGGCTTCCCGGTGCATCTCATCGAGAAGGAGGGTGAGCTCGGAGGCTTCGTCAGGAACCTGAACAATCTCTATGTCACGGAGAAGAGCGCGGCAGAGACGATCAAGCCCCTGATTGACAGCGTCAAGGCGCAGAAGAACATCAACATGCACCTTAACTCCCAGCTGAAGAGCGTCGAAGGATTCATTGGGAACTACGACGTGGTCATAGGGACGAAGGGCGTCGAGGACCTCAAGACCAAGGTAGGGACGATCATTGTTGCGACTGGCGCTCTAGAATTCATGCCCGAGGGGCTGTACGGATACAACCAGTATCCGAACGTCGTGACCTTGACGGAGTTCGAAATACTCTGCAAGAAGAAGACCCTCCCGAAGCTGAAGAGTGTTGCATTCATCCAGTGTGTGGGCTCCAGGGGCCAGAACAAGACCTACTGCTCCAGGATCTGCTGCAACGTCGCGATCAAGAACGCGATCAACATCGTGGACAACTACGAGAACATTCTTGGTCTGATGGAGAAGGCCGGGACCGTGATTGAGAAGATCCCCGTCGAGCAGAAGGTGCCCGAGGAGATACTGGAGCGCAGGCGCAGAAGACGCGGCAGAGAGAGGGGCGAGGAAGGCGAGGCCGAGGAGGTCAAGCTCGGCCCTTCAGAGAAGATCGAGGTCACCGTCTTCAACAGGGACGTTATGGCATACGGTGTGGAGCACGAGCTGACCTACAACAAGGCGAGAGAGAAACGCGTCAAGTTCGTCAGATACACGCCCGACCACCTGCCGAGGGTGTACTTGGAGGGCAACCAGCTGACGGTCGGCTACTTCCACGAGACCCTGAAGCTGGAAAGGACGATGCCGGTCGATATGATCATCTTGTCAACTCCGCTCGTGGCTCAACCGGATGCTGGCGAATTGTCGCAGATGCTCAAGGTGCCGCTGGGCCAAGAAGGGTTCTTCCTGGAGGCCCACGTTAAGTTGAGACCTGTGGACTTCGCGACCGACGGCATCTATGTCTGCGGCACCTGCAAAGGGCCGGCGGACATAACGGAATGCGCAACCCAGGCGGCAGCAGCTGCTTCGAGAGCCGCGATACCGATGGCCAAGGGGTTCGTGCAGGCCGAAGCGATCACGTCTGTCGTCGACGAGACCAAATGCTCCGGTTGCGGGACTTGCATCCAGGTCTGCCCGTACGGCGCGCTGAGAAAGAACGACAAGGGCTTGGCTGAAGTGATCGTAGCAGCCTGCAAGGGTTGCGGCTGCTGTGGCGCGACCTGCCCAGAAGGCGCGATCACTATGACGAACTACACTGACGCTCAGCTGCTTGCCGAGGCGAAGGCAGCCCTCGAGGAGGAGGTGTGATCCATGGCCGAGGCACAGCACACAATTCAGGAAATGAAGCCGGAGCACAAGACGGGACCGAGCGGTGAATGGGAGCCCAAGATCATCGGGTTCCTCTGCAACTGGTGCTCGTATGCGGGCGCCGACCTGTGTGGAGTCAGCAGATACCAGTATCCGACCAACATCAGGTCCGTCAGGGTCATGTGCTCCACGAGGATCAGCCCGCACTTGGTGCTTGACATTTTCGGGGCAGGCGCAGATGGCGTTCTGCTGGGCGGCTGCCACCTGAACGACTGCCACTACATATCCGGCAACTTCTACACGGAGAAGCGCGTCAGACTCATGAAGAGACTCTTGGAAGACGCAGGCGTGGAGCCCCAGAGACTGAGACTAGAGTGGGTCTCCGCATCCGAGGGGGAGAAGTTTTCCAAGGTCGTGACGGAGTTCACGGAGCAGGTCAAGAAGCTTGGTCCGAGCAGGGTGAAGAGGGACGATGTCCTGAAGACGAAGGTCGCAGCTGCTGACGATGCATCCGAGACATTCAGGCTGAGGGCGCTCGTGGGCAAAGAGCTGAACCTGGAGAGCAAGGGCAACGTCTACAACAACAAGCTCGATCAGACGGAACTCGAGAAGCTGATCGACCAGGCGACGAAGGAAGAGTTCGAGAGAGCGCTCATACTGGAGCTCTCGAAGACGAAACCGAGGTCGGTCAAGGAGCTTGGACAGATCATGAATGTCCCGACGGACAAGGTCCTGAGGCACATCGTTGCGCTCCGCCAGAATAACCTGCTGGCGATGGAGCACTCGGAGGGCTTCACACCGACATACAAGACTATAGAGATCGGAGGTGAGCAGTGATGGAGGCAAGTGACAAGATCGGCGCGGTCATGGTGGTGGGTGGCGGCATCTCAGGGATGCAGTCCGCCCTGGACCTCGCAGATTCCGGATACAAGGTGTACCTGGTCGAGAAACAACCCAGCATCGGCGGAACGATGGCTCAGCTCGACAAGACCTTCCCAACCAACGACTGCGCCATGTGCATCATGGCGCCGAAGCTCGTTGCGACAGGCAGGCACCACAACATCGACCTGATAACGAATGCGGACATCGCGATCGTCGATGGTGAGGAAGGCAACTTCAATGTGACCGTGAAGCAGCGCTCGCTCAGGGTCGATCCGAAGAAGTGCACCGGCTGTGGCAGTTGCGCCCAGAAGTGCCCCATCGAGACCGCGAACGAATACGACGAAGGCACGAAGATCAGGAAGGCCATCTTCGTCCGGTACCCGCAGGCGGTCCCGCTGGTGTATTCAATCGATGCGGAAAAATGCATTGGCTGCGGCATATGCGCAGAGGAATGCAAGGCCAAGGCTGTCGAGTACGACCAGAAGGAGAAGATACTCGAGATCAAGGTCGGATCGATCATCCTGTCCCCTGGCTTCGACGAGTTCAACGCCCGCCTGAAAACTGAGTATGGTTACGGCGTGCACCAGAATGTCGTCACGAGCATCGAATTCGAAAGGATCATGTCCGCGACAGGCCCGTACTTCGGTACGATTCTGAGGCCTTCGGACGGAGACATTCCTGAGAAGATCGCTTTCATCCAGTGCGTCGGTTCGAGGGACGAGCACTGTGGGAACGAATATTGCTCGAGCGTTTGCTGCATGTACTCGATCAAGGAGGCTGTGATTGCCAAGGAGCACACTTCCCAGGTCAAGCCCAGCATATTCTTCATGGACATGAGGGCCTTCGGCAAGGAGTTCGACGAGTATTACAACAGGGCGGAGAAGGAATGGGGCATAAGATTCATCCGTTCAAGAGTTGCGGCCGTCAGCGAGGACCCGAAGACCAAGAATCTCAACATAAAGTACGTCGAGAACGGCGAGCCGAAGGAGGAGGAGTTCCAGATGGTCGTTCTGGCCGTGGGACTGAGGCCCCCAGCGGACGCCGAAAACCTCAGCAGGATTATGAAGTTCAGGCTCAACGACGACGGGTTCGCTCAGACAGGCGCGTTTACGCCCGTCGAGACCTCCAGGCCCGGGATATTCGTCAGCGGCGCGTTCTCGTCGCCAAAGGACATCCCGATGACAGTGGCAGAGGCTTCCGGGGCGGCCGCGAAGGCGGGCACCGTGATAGCTCCTGCCAGAAACACACTGGTCACCAAGAAGGAGTACCCCAAGGAGATCAGCGTGGAGGGCCAGGAACCCAGGATTGGCGTGTTCGTATGCCACTGCGGAGTCAACATCGGCGGCGTCGTGAAGGTTCCCGAGGTCGTGGAGTACGCCAAGACGCTCCCGAACGTCGTGTACGCGGAGCAGAACCTGTACACATGTTCCCAGGACACTCAGGAGAAGATCAAGGAGAAAATCAAGGAGCTCAAGCTCAACAGAGTCGTTGTGGCCAGCTGCACGCCGAGGACCCACGAGCCTCTGTTCCAGAACACCATCAAGGAGGCGGGCCTGAACGCCTACCTTTTCGAGATGGCGAACATCAGGGACCAGTGCTCGTGGATACACATGCACGAGCCCAAGGCTGCGACGAAGAAGTCGAAGGACCTTGTTCGCATGGCGGTCGCAAAGTCCCGGTTGCTCGAGCCGCTCCAGAACCTGACGCTCAAGGTGAACCAGGCCGCGTTGGTCATAGGCGGAGGGGTTTCCGGCATGACGGCAGCGCTCGAGCTGGCCAAGCAAGGATTCAAGGTCAGCCTGGTCGAGAGGGAGAAGGAGCTGGGCGGTAACACGAAGAAGCTCTATTACCTGCCATCGGGCGACGACCCGCTGGCGTTCGTCAAGGAACTCGACAAAGAGATTTCCTCCAACCCGAACATAACGGTCTACACGGGCGCTAAGATCAAGATGATCGACGGATACGTCGGGAACTTCAAGACTACCCTCGAATCCGGAGAGCAGATCGAGCACGGCGCTGTCATACTGGCGATCGGCGGTCAGGAGCACAAGCCCCAGGGCGAGTACCTGTACGGCAAGAACAAGAACGTCATGACCCTGCTCGAGCTCAAGGAGAAGCTGCACAAGGGGGAGGCGAAGGGCAACGAGTACGTGTTCATACAGTGCGTCGGCTCGAGAGAGGAGGGACATCCCAACTGCTCGCGCGTGTGCTGCACGGGCACGATGACCGCTGCGATCGAGATCAAGAAGAAGGACCCGAACGCGAATGTCTTCGTACTGTACAGGGACATCCGCACATATGGATTCAGGGAGAAGTACTACAAGGAGGCCGGCCGACTGGGCGTGACCTTCATCAGGTTCGAGGACAAGGACAAGCCGAAGGTCGATGAGAAGGGCGGCAAGCTAGAGGTCAAGGTGAAGGACGAAGACACAGGCAAAGAAATCACGCTAAAGCCCGACTACCTCGTACTTGCGAGCGGCACGAGGCCGCAGCCTGACGCGGGGACGCTCGCACCGATGTGCAAGGTTCCCCAGACCAAGGAGGGTTTCTTCCTGGAGGCTCACATGAAGCTCAGGCCTGTCGACTTCGCAACTGAGGGCATCTACTTGGCCGGTCTCGCGCATAGCCCGAAGTTCGTCGACGAGAGCATCGCACAGGCGCTTGCGGCAGTGTCCCGAGCCACGACGGTGCTGTCGAAGACCGAGCTCGAGGCGGAGGGCATAGTCGCGAAGATCGAGGAGACGCTCTGCGACGGCTGCGGAATATGCGTGCCCATCTGCGAGTACAAGGCCCTCGAGGTCGTCCCGGACAAGAAGGACCCAAAAAAGAAGATCGTGGAGGTCAACGTGGGCCTCTGCAAGGGTTGTGGGGCATGCGTGGGAGCATGCCCGGCCGGAGCACTCACCCAGATGGGCTACAAGGACGACCAGATCTACGCAATGATCGACGCCATGCTTGAGGAGGAGAAGCCGAAACAGGAGGCGAAACAATGAGCGCGGAAGCTACACACCACGCGAGTTCACACACAGAGGCGGCGAAGGAGCCCGACCCGAAGATACTGGTCTTCTGCTGCAACTGGTGCTCATACGCTGGTGCGGATCTTGCAGGAGTCAGCAGACTCCAGATGCCCCCGTACTTCAGGACCATCAGGGTCATGTGCTCAGCCAGAGTCGACCCCGAGTTCGTCCTGAGGGCATTCCAGAAGGGCGCTGACGGCGTTCTCGTCGCAGGCTGCCACCCGGCGGACTGCCACTACATCGGCGGGAACTACAGAACTCGCAGGAGGATCGCGCTTCTGAAGATGCTCATCCAGCAGTTCGGATATGACCCGGGCCGGCTAAGGCTCGAATGGGTCTCCGCAGGTGAGGGCGAGAAGTTCCAGAAGACGATAATCGAGTTCACGAACACCATCAAAGAACTTGGGCCTTCCCCGATGCAACGAGGTGAATAGCTATGTCTCTACGGGAGGCCAGGATACGCGCGGCTTTGAGGACGGTCGAGGGGGAGAGAGTCAGGTGGCTCCTCGGCAAGAAGGGCGTATTGACCACGACCGGCAGCGTCTTCGGCGAGGTCATCACGAAGCCGAGGTACGACTTCATAGTGCTGAAGGCTGCAGCTGTGGAGCTCGAGAGGAACCTTCTGCTCGAAGAGATGGAGGACGGCCCGAGGACGGTCCATGAGCTGCACGATGCCACGGGTATCGCGAAGCCGGAGATCGTGAAGCACATAATCGCCCTCAAGAAATGGAGGCTGGTCGAACAAGTCGGTATGAAGGGCCAGTCGCCGCAATACTCGCCAGCCCCGAAGAAGGTACAGCCTGAGGAAAAGGAGATGAGCTAATATGGCAGAGAAGATCAAGATAGCTCAGTACTGGGGCGCTGGCTGTGGCGGATGCGATGTCGCGCTCCTGGACATAGACGCCAAGATCCTGGATATACACGCGATCGCGGAAGTCGTGTTCTGGCCGATAGGCTTCGACGGCAAGATCCACGAGATCGAACATATGCCCGACAAGTCCATAACCGTCTCGTTCTACAACGGTGCCATCAGGAACAGCGAGAACGAGCACATCGCCAAGGTCCTCAGGGAGAAATCGCAGGTGATGATAGCCTTCGGATCCTGCGCGTGCTTCGGAGGCACGCCTGGCCTGGGGAACGTGACGAACAAGAAGGAGGTCTTCGAGACGGTCTACAAGAACACCGAATCGACGGACAATCCCGAGTTCGTGACCCCGCAGACTCACCTGAAGGTCAAGGAGGGCGAGCTGGACCTGCCGGAGTTCTACGACAGCGTCAAGACCCTGGACGAGGTCGTCGATGTCGACTACTTCATGCCTGGCTGCCCGCCAACGGTCAACCTGATCGCGATGGCGGTCGATGCGGTCGTGAAGCACGTGAAGGAGGGGGCGGCGCTGCCCCCGAAGGGCACGGTCATCGCATCGGACAAGACGCTATGTGACGAATGTAAGAGGGAAAGGGTAGAAAAGGGCAGGAACATAACCAAGATCTACCAATCCTACGAGATCAAGGCGGATCCGAAGAAGTGCCTCCTGGACCAGGGGATAATCTGCATAGGCCCTGCCACTAGGGCGGGCTGCGGCGCCATGTGCCCGAACGCCAACATGCCCTGCAGGGGCTGCATGGGCCCGACCGCGGGTGTCATGGACCAGGGTGCGAGCATGTTGAGCGCGGTATCGTCGATCCTGAACATGACGGATTCGGAGGCAAAGACTAGTGAGGAGCAGATCATGGAGCTCATGATGCAGGTCAAGGACCCGCTCGGGACTTTCTACGCGTTCACGCTGCCAAAGTCCCCCCTGAGACGGATCGTGACCGAGAAGCGTAAGAAGAAAGGGTGACCAACATGGCCGGACCAATCATCAATGACACACCTGTCAAAACGAAGGAGAGAAAGATCACCATCGACCCGATTACGAGGCTCGAAGGGCATGGGAAGATAGAGATCTTCCTGAACGAAGCTGGCAACGTGGAGAACGCCTACCTGCAGGTCCCGGAGCTCAGGGGTTTCGAGAGGTTCTGCATAGGTAGGCATGTCCAGGAGCTGCCAGTACTGACGAACAGGCTCTGTGGCGTGTGCCCGGCCGCCCACCACCTCGCCTCGACTAGGACGCTCGACGCGGTGTTCAACGCTGAGCCAACCCCCACGGCGCACAAGCTCAGGGAGCTGTTCTACATGGGCCAGTTCACACACAGCCACATTGCGCACTTTTACGCGCTCGCTGCCCCGGACTTCGTGCTCGGACCGTCGGCTCCGTCGAGCAAGAGAAACATCCTCGGCGTCGTCGATGCTGTCGGGGTGCCAATAGGTGCGGAGGTCATCAAGCACCGCTCATATGGCCAGAAGGTACAGGAGATAATCGGCGGCAGAGCGACGCACCCTGTTTTTGGCCTGCCCGGAGGAGTCTCGAAGCAGATCAGCGAGGAGGAGCGCGTCCAGATGGAGCAGATGGCGAAGAGCTGCGTCGAGTTCGGCAAGTTCACGGTGAAGCTCTTCCACGATGTCGTCCTGGGCAACAAGGACTACCTGAGCCTAATCGCCAACCCTGACATCTACTACATGGAGACCTACTACATGGGCATGGTCGACAAGAACAACAAGAACCAGTTCTACAGGGGCGACATACGCGTCGTCGACCAGAAGGGCAAAGAAGTCGTGAAGTTCCACCCGAGCGAGTACCTGAACATAATCGCGGAGCACGTCGAACCTTGGACCTACATGAAGATGCCCTACCTGAAGAGCATCGGATGGAAGGGCTTCGTAGACGGCGCCTCCAGCGGCATATACAGAGTCGGTCCGCTGGGAAGGCTGAACGTCAGCAACGGGTACACGACCCCGCTCGCGCAGGCGGAGTACGAGGTCTTCAAGAAGACTTTCAAGGACCTGGGCGTCACCGGACCTGTGCACCACACCCTCTCATTCCATTGGGCGAGGGTCATAGAGCTGCAGTACGCGGCAGAGAGGATGCTGGAGCTGGCGAGCGACAAGAGCATCACCAGCGACGACATCAGGGGTCCCTGGAACCCGCCCAAGGAGGGCGTTGGCATAGTCGAGGCGCCCAGAGGCACGCTTATACACCACTACGCTTCCGACAAGGACGGCCTCTGCACGAAGATCAACATGGTGGTCGCGACGACGAACAACTACGCCGCGATCAACACCAGCGTCAAGAAGGCCGCGAAGGCGCTGATAAAGAACGGTGAGGTCTCGCAAGGCCTGCTCAACAAGGTCGAGATGGCCTTCAGGGCGTACGACCCCTGCAACTCCTGCGGCACGCACTCGCTGGACGGCGGGCCGGCGCTGGAAGTCACCATCAGGCGCAAGGACGGCACTGTCTTCACCAAGCAGAGAAACTTCTGAAGTTGTTATCGGAGGGGCTACCCCCTCCCAGCTACTGTTTCTTCATTCCAAGCATGATTAATATGGCCCAGGGCTTTCGGAGGCGTATGAGAACCCTCGTCATCGGCGTTGGCAATCCTATCCTGTCTGATGACGGCGTGGGCGTACACATAGCCCGAAAGCTGAAGGAGAGGAAGATCAAGGGCGTGGCGGTCGAGGAGCTGGCTGCAAGCGGTCTTGAGCTGTTGGACGAGGTCCGAGGGTACGACAGGGTCATCATAATCGATGCGATTCAGACGAAGGGTGGACGTCCGGGCGATCTGCACATACTAGACGAGAAGGATTTCGAGCGGGCGGTTCACGGGTCATCCCCGCACGGAATCAACATCGCCACTGCCCTTGCCCTGGGACGGAAGTTAGTTCCTGATGAGATGCCGAAGGAGGTGCTGTTCTTCGCAATCGAGGCAGAGGATCTGGTCAATGTGGGCGAGAAGCTCACTGCAAAGGTCGCAGCGGCAATCCCTGGGATCATCAAGAAAATCGAGAAAGGGCTATCCTGAGAAAAGGCTCAATACCTGTTCGTGCGATTCTCCTTCCCGATCAGGATGGCTAAAATCGACCTCAAGCAGGAGCTGAAAGACCTCTACTTCCCATCGACAAAGGAGGTTGTGACGATTGACGTTCCCGGTATGAACTTCCTAATGGTCGACGGGAAGGGAAATCCGAACACTTCCAAGGACTTTCTGGATGCAATAGGAGCGCTCTACCCGGTCGCATACACTCTCAAGTTCAAGTTCAAGAATAGTCCAAAGAAGACCGACTTCGCAGTGATGCCACCAGAGGCGCTCTGGTGGACAGGCGGGAAGGAGATGCTGGACCTCCAGTCAAAGGAGAACTGGGAGTGGACCGTAATGATCATGCAGCCGGACTTTGTGACAAAGGACCTGGTGGATGAGACTATCGAACAGATCAAGCTGAAGAAGAAGAAGGAGACACCCGTTGCACTGTCAAAAGTCCAATTCGAGAAATACCACGAGGGACTCTCGGCTCAGATCATGTACATCGGCCCTTACGCAGATGAGGGGCCAACGATAATGAAGATTCACGAATTCATCAAGGAGGCTGGATACCGGCCTCAAGGGAAGCACCATGAGATCTATCTTGGCGATCCAAGAAGGGCGAAGCCAGAGAAGCTCAAGACCGTCATCCGACAGCCAATGAAGAAGTAGATCCCCTCAACAGATCCGCGGAACAGGGTCTCCCACAGGAGGCTCGATCACTCTCTTTCCGCCAGTGTGAGTCTCCATCATCACACCCCGGACATCCTTGGCAGCCTCCCCGATGATCTTCGCCTTCTTGCCCTCAGGACTCGATCGAACCGCTCTCAGGACGTCCTTCGCGAACTCCGGAATGACCGCAATCATGGCCTTCCCCTCGTTGCCGATCTCCAAAGGATCGATCCCGAGCATCTCACACGCCGACAGGACCGCCTCGTCGATTGGCAGGTCCTCTTCCCAGACTCTGATGCCCACGCGGGACTTCTCAGACCACTCGTTCAGGAGGTTCGCGACACCGCCTCTGGTGGGATCCTTCATCGCTGTGATGCCGCCGACTTTGAGGCCCTTAGCGATCATTCGGTTCAAAGGCGCGACATCGCTCTTGACGACCGTTTCGAACCCGTAGCCCTCTCTGAACGACAGAAGGGCGACTCCGTGGTTGCCGATCGTTCCTGAACAGATGATCACATCTCCAGGCGCGACGGCTGAATCGTTGGGCCATTTCCACCTGAACTTGCGATGCGCTCTCACCTGCTTGATGTTGTGGTCGAGATGTTTGGAGCGCTTTCCGATACCACTGGTGTTTATGAACAGGCCATCGGCAGCATCTTTCTCCACAACCTTCGTATCGCCCGTGACAATCCTTACGCCTGCCCTCTTCGCGGTTGCGTTCATGCTCTTCATGATATTGTGTAGGTCATCTGTCGAAAAGCCCTCCTGAATTATCATCCCGCAGGAGAGTGCCAATGGCTCGGCACCCATTACAGAGAGGTCGTTGACAGTGCCGGCGACTGCGAGAACCCCTATGTCCCCGCCAGGGAAGAAAAGAGGCTTGACAGTGTATGAGTCAGTTGTGAAGGCGATCCCGTCCACGATGGCAGCGTCATCCAGTGCAGCAAGCGGAATCTCCCCGAAATCGTGATCCAGTTCCCTGAGCACGAACTCGCGGATGAACTCCTGCATGCGCTCGCCACCTGCGCCTTGCGACAGCTGGATCTTGGACATGGCTCAGCTCCGGTGAGCTTCGAGAAGCCTCGCCCGTTATATCCTTTTTGGCTTGCTGGGATACCTTGAATACTGTCTTGGTGGATTCTCGGGCGTTGAGGATATCAGGGGCAGTACTGTCTGGCGGCCAGAGCTCCAGGATGGGGCAGGAGAAGGGGCTGATGAAATTTGGCGGGATCAGCCTCGTCGAGAGAGTGGCGGCTGCCGTCTCCGAGGTAGCAGACGAGGTCGTCATAGCGGTCGCACCCAGCAAGATTCGGAAATACCGATCAATCCTCGATTCGCGATACGAAATCGTCGGTGACAAGCAACGAGACCAAGGACCAATCTTCGGTCTCATATCAGGGCTCTCTTCTGCTTCCGGAGACTACGTGATAGTGTGTCCATGTGACACCCCGCTAGTCAGGCCCGAGGTCCTGAGGATGATCCAGGAGGAGGCAGTTGGATTCGATTGTGCTGTACCCGTCATTAGAGGGTATCTGGAACCTCTGGTTGCATGCTATTCGAGAACCGTTTGTCTCAGCGCGTTCGAGAAGAGGGCTTCTTCGGGAGCATTGAAACTTGTGGATGCCCTCAATGGACTGAACGTAATCAGAGTTCCCGAGCAATCCATACGAAGGCTTGACCCCGAATTGGAGAGCTTCTGGAACCTGAACACGCCGACAGATCTAGCAGAAGCCGAGAGGAGACTGGAGCGCTGAGGGGGAGATTTGAACTCCCGAGGCGCTAAGCGCCACGAGCTAGCTGGCAAGACCATGCTGGATTCCAGACTCGCGCCTTACCGGGCTGGGCTACCTCAGCCTGGAGACCATCAAAAGAGTGTCCGTATTTAAGAATATCCGAATGGCGAGAGCGTTTCTGGCTCCACCAGAGCGCGCTATACGCCCCTCTTCATGACGAAGGCCATTCTCTCGACTATCTCGGATCTGCTATCCCTCACCAGGGGCCTGAACCTCCTAGCGACCTCAATGTCGTTGAGGTCGATCTCGTGCTCGACGATGTCCTCATCCAGATCTTTCCCACGGGCAAGCAGCTCTCCCCTCGGATTCCAGAGCGTGCTGCCGCCACCGAAAATCAGAGAGCCGTGCACGCCAACCATGTTGGAATACACAAGGAAGGCGCCGTTCTCGACTGCTCGAGCGGGCATGACCTTCTCGAAACTCGGCTTGGAGGTCGTAGGGGCAGCTGATATGTTCACAAGGATCTGCGCGCCGAGCAACACCTCCAGCTTCGCGAGCTCAGGGAAGAACATGTCATAGCAGATCATCAGCCCGTACCTCGCATAAAGGCCCTGAGCGACCACCGCCTCCTTTCCCTCGGCGAAGAATACCTTCTCCTCGAACGGTCCGAATGTGGGCAGATAGATCTTGTCGTACAAGTGCAGACTCCCGTCTCCAGATGCCAGCACACATGAGTTGTAGACCAAGCCAGGAACCGTTTCGTCTCTGACCGGCGCTCCGAAGATTATGTCCTTCCTGGTCTCCTTCGCGAGCCTCGAAACCCTCTTCAAGCTCGGCCCGGTGAGCGGCTCAGCCTGCCTCAGAAGGTCGTCTCTGGGCATGTAGCCAGTGAGGCTAAGCTCAGGGAACACCACAACCTTGCCCCTCGTCTTCTTGACTATCTGGCTCATCCTCTTGAGATTCGCTTCCTTGTCATGCAGTTGACATGTGATCTGGGCGAGTGTGACCGTGAATCTCGACATGATAATCAAGCAACAGTGTACCCTTAGATTAGCATTTGGCACGAACATGTTCGCCAGAGAGCACCATAACGGATATATCCGCTACAAACCATCCCAACGGCGATGATACTCCCGAAGCTCAAAGAGGGCACTGAAAAGGCGATTGAGAAATTCCTGGCGGAGAGGCTAAGGAAGGTTGGCGCGAAGGGGTACGTGCTTGGCGTGAGCGGAGGAGTGGACTCTGCGGTTGTGCTGAGGCTTTGCGCGCGTGCGGTCGGCAAAGGCAAAATTCTCGCGCTTTTGATGCCCGAAGAGAACTCGCCAGAAGAAGACCTCGAAGATTCGAAGGAAATGTGCCGGCGGGAGGGAGTGAGGTACAAGGTTGTGGACATCACCGGACCAATCAACGCCTTCAAAAAGGCTGTCGGTGGGAAGATTGACAGAAAGTCTCTGGCGAACATCAAGGCCAGGTGCAGGATGATCGTTCTGTACCATTTCGCAAATACAGATCGGAGATTGGTAGCAGGGACCAGCAACAAGAGCGAGATGCTCATGGGGTACTTCACGAAATTCGGGGACGGTGGCGCGGATCTTGAGCCGATAGGAGATCTCTACAAGACAGAGGTTCGTGAGCTCGCGGGCAAGTTGGGCATACCAAAGAGAATCGTCAAGAAAGCGCCCTCGGCAGGCCTTTGGAAGGGTCAGACCGACGAGGGGGAGATGGGGATAACCTACAATCGACTGGATGCCATCCTGATGGGGATCGAGCTAGGGCTAAGCGAGAACGATGTCGCAGAACGGGCAGAAACCTCGGTGAAGGAGGTCAGGAGGATCGCCGAAGCTATCAGGCTCACATCGCACAAGAGAAAGTCGCCGCCAGCCGCCAAGATCGGCCTTCGGACGCCTGGCCTGGATTGGAGAGAGGGAGACGAAGATATCTAAACCCACTCGTGCCAAGTCAGACGCCCAGTCAGTGCCCAGAGCATAACAGAGTATTGCAGGCACCAATGGTGTTTCTTGGAGAATGGAAAAGCAATAGTCGAAAAACCTCCAATATTATCACAGGTATCTCTTCGAGATCATCATCTTCGCGGCCATCTGAGGGTCCACGACCTGCGAGATTCTGAGATCAGCCGCAACGCTCGCGATCATGTAAGCCTCCTCGAAATCGATCCCACGCCTGTGTGAGATGAACCTGACGAGATCGTCAGTTGCCAACCTCGCGGCTTCATCTAGAGTCTTGGCCGCTGCGAATGATACCCAATGAGTCGGAGTCTCAATCATCGGTCTCTTGAGATCCAAGTCATCGCATCTCAAGAAGCGTGTGGTCACCTCTGCGGATACTTCGACTCCTGTTCCACAGACCTCACCATCCCCCATGGCGGCATGGACGTCCCCCAGCGCAACATCGCCACCGTCGACGAATGTTGGCAGATACACTTTTGAGAGCTGACAGGCCTCAACCGTATCGAGATTTCCGCCGAAATCGCCCACATGGAACGTGGGGAACTCCCCCTCTGGAGGAGAGACTCCAATCACGCCGACGTGCGGGTTGAGATCGATCTCGAGATCCTTTCCCAGAACTGCCTTGCCTTTCCTGATGAGGACAAGCTTGGTCCTGGACCGCCTGACTTCGGATGCGAGGAGGCCCAGCCCTGGTGAACACATGATACAGCCTCTGCTCCCGCACTTGATCTTTTCGATGGACACGCATAGAACGTCGCCTGCGACCAGACCTTCGACGGCTATCGGTCCAGTTGCGGGGTTGACATCGGCCATGTCCATATCCTCGAAGGTCGTTCGCGAGCTGGCGATCTGGTTGGAAAAAGCATCCATCGTCTCCACAACGACGCGTTCTCCGTCGGCAACAGTGTACGCAGGACGATTCTTCCTCGAGTATGAATGAATGGTTTTCTTAGAGCTCAATCTCCTCATGGACCTCACCATCTGGGTTGGTGAAGATGCAGACCAGCCAATATACCTTCTGAGCGTGTTTTGCGTCCCAAACGTTTATGTAACTCGTTCCGTCTGCTTGGGTTCGCGCTCCCGTAGTGTAGTCCGGCCAATCATTCGAGCCTCTCGCGGCCGCTTCTCGCGGCAGGCCGGTGAAAGCTCGATACCCGGGTTCAAATCCCGGCGGGAGCACACCCCGAAGACGCGGTGTGCAGAGAACTCATGTGCCAGAGGTTCCAGCCATTCTGTTCTTCGATCCTGCAATGACTAGCAGAGTTGTTCCCGAGAGGAATATCAAGGGACCAACCAAGAAGCCTGCTCCGATGACGAGCGCGACGAATGCCATTATCAACGCAAACACAACAGCAACCCAATTCCTCATCCTCTCAGGTTTCCCCACTCGCCATATTCCAACAGCTCCAAGCAATGCCCCTACCGCAAGCATCACCAAGACCACTGAAGTCAGAGGTGCGAACCCATTGTTCCATACAATGTAGGCCAGTTGATTGACGCCGCTGCCAATCATGAGAAGACACCCGGAGATCGTGAATAGGGATAGGAAGAACGCCATGTCATGAAGTGCTCTCCTGCCTTTGAACACGTGCGTCCCGAGGTATTTCCACC
>Ga0315289_10006059_pt1 | contig 17799 bp, 12 predicted proteins | sample YL17G11_40_MG_FD_203452 | JGI IMG/M metagenome (GOLD analysis project Ga0315289, IMG submission 203452) | Sediment microbial communities from Yellowstone Lake, YNP, Wyoming, USA - YL17G11_40 | ecosystem: Environmental > Aquatic > Freshwater > Lake > Sediment | place: USA: Wyoming | collected... | reverse complement strand
GCAGCTCTGGCTTCTGTGGCTCTATTTATTGGACTTTCCCCACCGGCGCCAGATAGATCACGAACTCATTCTCACCATCCACGCGCAACAGCCGGTCCAGGGCCTCCTGATCGTAGGCGCCGACCGCGCAGCATCCGGCTTCGATCGCTTCGCAGGCAAGATACAGGTTCTGGCATACATGGCCGGCGTCCAGAAGGATCACGCGGTGCGCGGCAAGACTGTAGCGCCATTCGGTCCGGTACGGGAGTGCGGCCCAGACGAAGACGGCCGCCGCGTTGCCGATGAACTCCTGTTTTTGGCACGCCTTGACGAGTTTTTCCTTCAGCTTGTCCTCTGTAAACTCCAGCGCCAGCTCGTGCCCCACCGGCAGGTAGCGATAGATGCCGGGCGGCACGTCCTTGACGCGAAAGCATACCACATAGGTTTCCAGCGGATGACAGGCGCCGGCCGAGGGCACAACGCGATACTTGAGGCGGCCTTCCGTATGTTCCCTGATCCCCTGCGTGGCCCAGAGCAGAAAGCCCAGTTCGTCGATGCTGAGCGGCTTTTGCAGATAGGTGCGCCGGCTTTGGCGGTTGAACAAGGCCGATACCAGGTCGGGCGGCTTACCTATGGACCATTCGGCGATTGTGGGCAGATCGATGCGTTTTGCCCGCGGATCGCAGGGTTTTTGCAGCGATGGCTGTTCCGCTCCGCGGCTTTGATCGGTTTTGGAAAAGTCGATCTCTTTGCGGATCGTGTCTTTAAGCAGCATGCGGGATTTGTGGGTCAAAGAATCTGCCATGGCGGTTTTGTCCGTGAAATAGGTTGATTGCACAACGCCGATATTCCTAAAATACGTCGGCGGAAAAAAGCGCGCCATATCCGCAGGCCGAACGAGCTTGCGGTTGCAGGGCGCGCATCCTATTTTTAACCCGCTTTTGGCAGCGTAGCTCAGCCGGCTAGAGCAGTGGAATCATAATCCACGTGTCCGGGGTTCAAGTCCCTGCGCTGCCATTTTTTTTCTCCCCGTCCGCGCGCCGCTTGTGCCTGCCATTGATTTCCCCGATACGCACCTTCCATTTTCGCAGCATGGAGATCAAAGAGACAATGCAGCCAGCGGAGCTTGAAAAAGGCCTGGTGGATTTCGCCCGGCCGTTGATTCCGCCGGGATCGCGCGTGCTGGTCGCGGCAAGCGGCGGCGGCGATTCCACCGCCTTGTTTCACCTTCTTCTGGCGGTGCGCGACCGCCTCGGTATTGCGCATCTTGGGATTGCGCATGTCAATCATGGTCTGCGCGGCGCCGAATCGGACGCCGATGCCGATTACGTGCGCGGCATGGCCGAGCGCGCCGGCGTTCCGTTTCATGGGCACGCGATTTCCGGCAAGTCGATGCACGACGCGGGCATGGAAGCGTGGGCCCGCGGCGAACGGTATGCTTTTTTTTCAGGCATTATGCGGCAGCACGGATATGATCTGACCGCCACCGGCCACTCGGCCGACGACCAGGCGGAGACCGTGCTTTTGCGCCTGATGCGGGGCGCGGGCCTCAAAGGGCTTGCGGGGATCCATGCACGGCGCGGCGATGGCATGGTGCGGCCGCTGCTTTTCGCCGGCCGCGACGACCTGCGCAAATGGCTTGACGAACGCGGGATTGCCTATCGCGTCGACGCTTCAAATGCCGATACCCGTTTCCGGCGGAACCTTGTGCGGCACCAGCTGCTTCCCGCGCTGCGCCGCGACCGTCCCGAAATCGTCCGGTATCTCTCGGACTGCGCGCGCGATGCCGCGGCGTTGTGGAATCGGGTGCGGCCGCAGATTGACGCATGGATCGCGGCGTCCGCATTGCAGCGCGACCGCGGGTTCGCTGTCCGCACACATGCGCTGGATGGCTCCTTTCTGGCGCGCGAATGTCTGATGGACCTTTTGCGCCGCAACGGCATCAAGTTCGCGCGCATGCACATCGATGCGGTGCTTGCGCGCGTTGCCGCGGGAAAAGGCGGCGAACTCAAGCTGCCGGGCAACTGGAGCTGCCGGTTCGGCCGCCGCGCGATTGAAATCCGGCATGGCGGCGACGCCGCGCCCGGGGGCGGTATATGCGAATGTCAACTTGCCATTCCCGGGACCGCATCCTGCGGACGGCATGCGTTCGTAGCGCAACTCATGCCGTCAAGTGCGTTTGACGGGAAATATGATCCCGGCAATCATACCGCGTTCCTCGACGCCGGCTTATCGGGCCTCGATCTTCGCGCCCGGGTGCTTCGATGCGGGGAGCCTTTTCACCCGTTCGGCCGGCCCGGTCCGCTGCCGGTGGAGGCATTTTTAAAAAAGCAGGGCCTGCGCAGTCATGAGCGCGAATCGCAGATGGTGATAGCGAATGCCGGCGGCGATATCGTCTGGATTCCCGGCGTCCGCATCGGCCACCCCTTCCGGATCACCCCGCAAACAAACATGATACTCAGGATTGCCGAAACTGAGACCGGAACGTTATAATGTATTTTTAATCAATAAGTTGCTTTTCCGCACCGTATTCGTTCTTGTGCAGGAATCACCGCTATTCAGCAGGCCCGGATCTATTGCGACCGGGCCGGGAGGCATTGTTTTCCGTGGACGATCCTAAAAACCCCAAGAAAAAAATCGATCCCCGCGCATCCGGCAAAGGCGATGGCGATAAGAAGAAATCGCCTATAATGGACGGGTCCCGCACGATCATCATGTGGTTGATCGTGCTGAGCGCCATCGTCATCGGCCTGCAGATGGTGGGGAAGTTTTCGACGATGCGCGAAACGGCGCTCACGTACAGCCAGTTTGAAGCGATTTTGAGCAGCCCGGACGCCCGCATCAAAGCGGCGCGCGTTGTGCAGAAGGGACTCACCCGGGCGGTGTTGCATGGTGAAGTGGCCGATGCCGCGTCTTTGGAGGCGCTGGGCGTGCAGAAGCAGCAGGCGGCATCCAAACTGTTTGTGGTCAATCTGCCGTTTATCGACTCGGAAATGCTCAAACGGTGGAGCGACAAGAATTTCGTATATACGTTCGATGTGGAGCGCCTGGACTGGACCGAATTCATGCTGGGCACCCTGCCCTGGCTTTTGCTGATAGTCTTTTTCTGGTTTTTCTTTTTCCGGCAGATGCAGGCAAGCCAGCGCGGCATATTCTCCTTTGGTAAAAGCCGCGCCAAGCTGCACAATATCGACCGCCCTAAAAACACCTTCGACGATGCGGCCGGCGTGGATGAAGCCAAGGCTGAACTGCAGGAGATCATCGAATTCCTCAAAGACCCGGCGCGATTCAACCGGCTGGGCGGTAAAATCCCCAAAGGCGTGTTGCTTTTAGGTCCGCCAGGAACCGGCAAGACATTATTGGCGCGGTGCGTTGCCGGTGAAGCGGGCGTGCCGTTTCTCTCCATGAGCGGTTCGGATTTTGTGGAAATGTTCGTGGGTGTCGGCGCATCGCGCGTGCGAGATCTGTTTGAGACCGCCAAAAAAAATGCGCCCAGCATTATTTTCATCGACGAAATAGACGCTGTCGGACGCCAGCGCGGCGCCGGTCTGGGCGGCGGCCACGATGAACGCGAACAAACGCTCAATGCCATACTGGTGGAGATGGACGGTTTTGAGGTGAATTCGGGCGTGATCCTGATCGCCGCCACCAACCGTCCCGATGTGCTCGACCCGGCGCTTTTGCGCCCCGGCCGGTTCGACCGGCAGGTGGTGGTTGACGTACCAGACATCAGGGGTCGCGAAGGCATCCTTAAGGTGCATACGAAAAAGATCCCCCTGGCGCCGGACGTGGAATTGCCGGTGATTGCGCGGGGAACACCCGGGTTCGTGGGCGCCGACCTGGCCAACCTGGTGAATGAAGCGGCGCTCATGGCCGCCCGTTTCGGCCAGGAAAAGGTCACGATGATTGATTTTGAAGAAGCCAAGGACAAGGTCCTGATGGGCGTGGAGCGGAAAAGCATGGTGCTGTCGGAAAAGGAAAAAGAACTCACCGCGCACCATGAGGCGGGGCACGCCATCTGCCACTTGTATTGCCCGGATTCAAACCCGTTGCACAAGGTGACGATCATCCCCCGCGGCCGGGCGCTGGGCGTCACCTTTTCCATGCCGCTCGAAGACAAGCACAGCTATTCGAAAAATTTCATGCTTGATGAGATCTGCTGCATGATGGGCGGCCGCGTGGCCGAAGAGCTGATGTTCCATACGCAGACCACAGGCGCGGCCAGCGACATCAAGCTGGCGACCAATTTCGTGCGTCGCATGGTCTGCGACTACGGCATGACCGACGAACTCGGGCCCCTTTCATACGGCGAGAAGGACGAGCAGATCTTTTTAGGCCGAGAGATCGCGCGGCACCGCGATTATTCGGACACCACCGCCGATAAAATCGATCTGATCATGCGCCGGATTGTCGACGAGCAGCTTGAGCGGGCGCGCACTGTTCTGACCGCGCACCGCGACGAAATGGAGAGGCTGGCCAAGGCCCTTTTAGAGCATGAAATGCTTGACCTTGAAGAAATAAAAAGGGTGATCCGCGGCGATGTGCTGGAGTCGGCGAAAAAGTCCCGCATTATGCCGCCTTCGCGAAAACCCGATGCCTCGGCCCCGGTTGCGGCCCGGCAGGCCTGATACGAAAACACGACGCCGCGACGTAATCAGGGGTGTCGGCGGACTGCGATGGTCAGGGGAGGGGAACAAGGCCGGCTTTTCTTCCCGGGACAGAATCCAGCCTGTAATCCCCGTTAAGCGCTTCGAAACGGGCGCCGGCATACGGTCCGATGCGCACCAGTAAACCGGAAAGGCGTTTTTCGCCGCCCATGGGAACACCTTCGATCGCGCACATTCTGGCAAAGCCCTTTGCGATTATGGGCATTGTCAATGTCACCCCCGATTCGTTCTATGATGGGGGGGAACATGCCTCGCCGGAGGCCGCTTTCGCACATGCAAAGAAACTGTTTTCCGCCGGCGCCGATGTGCTGGACATCGGCGGAGAGTCAAGCCGGCCGGGTGCGGAACCCTTGTCGGCGGAGGACGAGTGCCGGCGGATACTGCCGGTCATCGAACGCGCGGCGCGCGAGCTTCCCGCGGCGATAAGCGTGGACACCGTCAAATCCGAGGTGGCGCGGCGGGCGCTTGATGCCGGCGCGTCGTGGATCAACGATATCAGCGCCGGCCGGCACGATGCGGGCATGGCCGCGCTTGCGGCGCAACGGCAATGCCCTGTGGTCCTCATGCACAGCCGCGGCACGCCGCTGACCATGCAGCACAACCCGCGGTACGCGGACGTGATCGCGGAGGTCCGCGCCGAGCTTTCGGAGCGGATAGATGCATTCGTCAGTGCCGGCGTCGCGCGGGAGATGATCGTTGCTGACCCGGGCATCGGTTTTGCCAAACGGCCCATTGACAATATCGAAATTCTTCGGCGGATCGGCGAGATCGCCGTTTTAGGACCGCTCCTGGTGGGCACGTCGCGCAAATCGTTCATCGGACAAATCACCGGACGGACCGCGCCGGCCCACCGGCTGGCCGGATCATTGGGAAGCGTGGCGTGGGCGTTTGCTTTGGGCGTGCGTTTTTTTCGCGTGCATGACGTGGCCGAAACGCGGGACCTGCTGCTCGTTATGCAGGCCTTGCGCACGGGGACCATGCCGGACGTTTGACCGTGTACGGCGGCGGTTTGCAAATGAAACAACGGAGATCCAGGAACATCATGATCGCGGCGCTTCTGCTCATGGTTCTGCTGCTGCTGATCTGGCTCATCGGCCATCATCGGCAGCCGTTTTCGCCGGGCAGTGCAAGGGCGGGCCATTCCGGTCACGCCGCGATGACGGCGCTGAGCGCGGATACCGCCGGGCATACGCCGGACTCGGCGCTCGCGGTCACCAAACCCGCGCCGACGAAACCCGCTGTGCCGCATCGTATTGCCGCGGCAGCGGCGACTGTGCGCAGCGATGCCGCCGCCGATACCCCGGCATTGACGGTCGATACCGCCCTGCCTCCCGCTGACCCGTGCGCTTTGGACACAGCACCGCCTTGGGCGTATCTTGATCCGGCCGGCGGCCTGCACCGCTCCCCGGTGTCCGCGGTTTTTTTGGCGACCAAGCCCTGCCGCATCGACTGGCGTCGCAGCGGGGACCCGGCATGGCGGGCCTATGCCGGCGAGGAGGTCCGCATTGCCGCGTCGGACACGATTTACTTTCGCGCAATTGACTCCTGCGGCCGCGCTATGCCCGAGCGGAGCGAAGCCTATGCCATTGCCCCGCCCGAACCGTCGGCGCATTGTCCCGCGGACATGGAATACATTACCATCAGCGGCACGGCGTTTTGTATCGACCGCTACGAATGGCCTGATGTGCGCGGCCGCAGGCCGACGTCGTATGTTTCGGTGTATCAGGCCATGGATTCCTGCTTTGCAAAGGGCAAGCGCCTCTGTTCGTCGGATGAATGGATGCTCGCCTGCGCCGGCCCGTATTCGTGGCGATACACCTACAGCCAGGCGTATGAGCCGCGCGCCTGCGTGACCCACGACACCGCGGCGCGGCCTTCGGGGAGCGCCCGCGAATGCCGCGGCTATTTTGACGTCTATGACATGGCAGGAAACCTGGCCGAATGGACCAGTACTCGCTCGCTGAAGAATCACAATTATTATAATGTCATGGGCGGCTTCTGGGAAAGCGGGGCGGAAAGCGGGTGCCGGGACAACCGGTACAGCTATTATCCGCAGAACCGGCACAATCCGGTCGGCTTCCGCTGCTGTAAAGATGCTGCCGCCGCCGGGAAACGATAACGAAAGACAATGCCGCGCATGGTACGAATACGCAGCACCGCATCCATTGCTTTTCTGTGCCTGGCCGCATGGGCCCCCGGGCAGGGCCTGCGCGCGCCGTCGCCGCATGCGGCGATCTACTCGCCCCTGGAGGATGAGGTACCCCCCACTAATCCGGTTGGGCTTAAAAACGTGCCGATGCTCGCCGTCCGGTCCACGGTCCTGCATGATTCGGAAATCGTCGATTTCGAACAACGGCAGGTTGTGTTTAAAAAGGTCGACAATCTGGGTATCGTGGTCTGGAGCTACCGGTACGGCGAACTTGACGAGTATATCGAAAACCGGCGGCGCTACGCCCTTGCGCGGAACTGGCACGACCAGTTCTCGCAGCCCCGCATGACCCGGCAGGAGCAGCGCAACCGCAATTTTTCGCTTGATTTCGCCCTGCCGGTGCATTATCCCGCCTGGGCGCAGCGCATCCTGGGCAAAGAGCCGCCCCGGTTGTCGATCCACGGGTCCGAAGAGATCATCGTCTCGTACGATTACTCCTCCACGTTGTACGACCAGGCGCAGAACGTAAAGCCCAACGGCGGGCTTAATTTCGAAAACAATTACAGCCTTACCGTCAACGGCAGCGTGGGGAGATTGATCAATGTAAACATGAGTTCCAGCAACCAGGACGAATTTTCCTTTCAGAACCCGCTGAAAGACATCAAGCTCGAATACAAGGGCGAAGGGAGCGAACTGGAAGACGAGGTGATCCAGGAGGTCACGGCCGGCTACACCAATTTCGACATCACGCGCACGCAGCTTTCGGGTTACTCGGAGCGCAAAGAGGGCCTTTTCGGCATCAGCATGAAATCCAAAATCGGCCCGCTCATGCTCACCACCGTGGTCAGCCACGAACAGGGCGAAGCGCTCGAAAAGACCTTTTCCACCACCTCCTCGAACGAGGATATGAAGCCCCTAAACGAAAAGGATTTCACCCCCGCGAAGGAATACCGCTACTACTTTCTCGATACTCTATATAGGCGGCTCTATAATGTAAAGCATAACACCGCCAACAAGAAAGCGCCGGATCCGCCCGCGCCGGTCGTGGCCGACGATATCCAGGTGTGGAAAATGGTGGACCGCGCGGAATATAAAAACAATGCCAACGCCGACCTTAATTTGTACCGGTTTGCGGCCGATTACCAGGGCGGCCAGAGCCCGTTCCGCAAAATCACCGGCGGATGGTATGTTGACAAGAACGAAGGCTGGATCCGCTTCGACACCCTGGTCGTGAATTATAACGACGTGATCGGCGTCTATTTCAAGGCCTTGAATCCCGACCGTACCCCGGCCATTTTAAAAAGCGATACCACGCTGCTGAAAGATTCGGCGCTTAAAGACTCGCTTTTTGAAGGGCAGAAAATCATGCAGTCGCTGTGGATCCTTAAAGACCGGGACGAACGGACGAACACCACAAGCGAGTCCTTCGGCCTCATGTGGCGCAATGTGTATGAGATGCCCAAATTCACCGGGGACTTCCAGATAGCGGTATACCGGGTGCAGACCGGCGCGACCAACGAAAAGGTCGACCAGATCAGCGGCCGGCGCATTTCGTGGCTGCTTGGATTGACGGATGATAAAGGAACGCCGTACAAGGACTCGTATATCTTCGATCTTACCGCCGGCACGCTCATCATTCCGCCCTATAACGATTCGGCCAATGGCAACGAGCCGTTCCGCAATCCCGCGCTGGGCGCGGACAATCAGGCGGACTACCTGTACAATTCGAAAAAAACCGATGATGTTTTTAAAAATGCCCAGCCGAAATACCTGATGGAGCTGTCCGGCAAATTCACCCAGCGTAAAACCACGTTCGACCTTGGCTGGGGGGTGATCCCCGGGTCGGTGCGCGTATGGGGCGACGGCACGGTGCTGGCCGAAAACACCGATTACCGCGTTTCCTACGATGCCGGCACATTGGAATTGATCTCTCCGTCGGCCCAGGGCCACAACGCCATTAAGGTGCAGTACCAGAGCGAATCGATCTTCATGCCCGAAAAGACGGTCTTCATGGGCGCGCGCGGCGAAGTGAACCTGCCGGGTATAGGCAAGAACGCGTTCATTGGATCGTCGGTGCTTTTCCAATCAAGGTCTTCGCGTGACGACAACCCGCGCATCGGTCAGGAGCCGTTCAATAAATTATTGCTTGATGTCAACACGGCCATGGATTTTGAGCCCGAATGGATGACCACAGCGGTCAACTGGCTGCCGTTCATATCGACCGAGGCCAAATCAACGGCCAAACTGGACCTTGAATTGGCGCACAGTCGCATGTATGCCACCATCAAGGGCGACGCCATTATCGATGATTTTGAATCAAGCAAAAACACCTATCCCATCGGCATGCACCACGACGTCTGGCACATGGCAAGCCCGCCCGTGCCCGCGGAAAGCCTGCTTTTCCGGCCGCCGGCATGGCGCAGCTACTGGTTCAAGCCCGATGACGGCGACAGCAAACATGCGATAAAGACCTGGAGCATCATTCAGGTCCCCGAATCACAAAGAAAAGCCCAGCAGGCCGGTCAGACCAATCTTTTCGAGCCGATCCTGTACCTTTCGGCCACCCCGGCAGGGCCGCGCCTGCGCGACCGGTACGACAACCCCTGGGCCGGCATCATGACGTCCTTCCCGCAAGGGTCGTCCGACCGCACCAGGGACCGCTACTTTGAATTCATCATCAACCCGGCCATGAAGCATCCCGCGGCGATGCGGGGGCGGCTATATGTCGATTTCGGCATGATCAGCGAAGACCTGTGCCAGAACGGCGGCCCGCCCAATATGCGGCTTGACGAGGAAGACTCCTTGGGCGCGATCGTTGGCGCGGGCACCGACTGCGGCCTGGACCATGAGTGCGACGATGCGAATGAATTCTATCTGGTCCCCAACACCGCGCATAGCGGATGGGAAACCTTCGGCGTCAACAGCATCCAGCTTTTCAATCCCGCGGACCCCGCCGGAGACAATTATCACCGGTATTATTCCACCTATGACCGCAGCGACGAGGCAAGCTCCCTGGGCAATTTTCCCTATGTCAACGGAACGCAGGGTGACCGGCCGCGGCCCACCAGCGAAGACCTGAACAACGACGGATTGTCGACGGGCAACGATTATTTCCGGTATTCCATCGACCTGGCCAATCTCGATACTTCGCGCTATGTGGACCTGCAGGCGCTCACCCATCGCGCCGACAGCGGCTGGTACCAGGTCCGCCTGCCTATCGGAGCGGAAAGCAGTCCGCCGGACACCGTAGGCAAGCCGTCGTGGACGACGATCAGCTTCGTGCGCATCTGGTGGAGCGAATTCGATACGGGGTCCACCGATACCCTCGACCGCTCGCTTATCTTTGCGCGTATGCAGTTTGTAGGGAACCAGTGGGAATCGTTTGTCAAGCCCGATACGACGTACGATATCGTGCCCGACACTTCGCCGCTTTCTCCGTTTCGGATCGCCGCCACCCGCATCAGCTATAACATTAAGATCGAACCGTCGGTCATCAATACCGAAGACGATGACGCGTATCTCAAGGACCTTCTCACATCGGATTACATTGTGCGGACCACGGACCAGACTAATTTGCTGCGCCGTGAACAGTCGCTGAAGCTTTCTTTTAAAGACATCAATCCGAACGAAGGCGCGCTGGTCCGGCGCGTATTTGTCGATCATGCCTATGACCTTTCATCCTATGAGCGCATGACGCTCTTCGTGCACGGCGACAAGGACTATTCCGGCGACAGCCTTTGCTTTGTGTTCCGCTTCGGCGCCGATGAGAACACCTATTACGAATACCGCACGCTTCTGCGTAAGGGATGGAATATCAACGGGGGTGACTCGGCAAACTGGGGTGAACCGATCGCCATCGATTTCAAACAATTAATGGCTAAAAAGCAGGAGATGATTACCGCGGGCTACGATACCATCAATGTCCAATGGAGTATATATAACGACGGCCGGCCGCCATATTATGCCATACGCTCCCGGTCGGCTGTGCCGCCCACGATTTCGGCCATTAAGACCTTTATCATGGGCGTGGTGCGCGGAACGTCGAGCAATCTTTCCGCGCTGTCGGGCGAAATCTGGGTCGACGATATTCGCGCATCGGGGCTGCGCGAGCTCAGCGGCTACGCCGCCATTGCAAGCCTTACCACGCAATGGGCCGACTTCATGACACTCAACGGCAGCACCGATTATCGCGGCGGGGACTTTAGGGAGATGACGCAAAACGATCTGGCCGCCGGCCGCTCCAGCGTGCGCGGTTCTTCGAGCATGCATTTGACATTAGACAAATTTTTTCCGCAGAACTGGAGGCTGAGCCTGCCGTTTGACGCCAGCGTAAGCGGGTCGGTGGAACGGCCGCAGTTGCAGCCCAACACCGATATTTCGCTGCGCAAAAGCAACGGCGCCGGCGACGGATTTACCGAGCTGGTCTCCAATGCGGCCACGCCGGCGTCGCACTGGGAACGCCGCGTATCGTCCCGCACGTTTTCAACGAGTTTTCGTAAAAGCCAGGGTTCAACAAACCCCGCGATCAAACTTACCGCCGAGCGCCTTTCGCTTAACAACCTGAGCTACAGCGACAACGTTTCCGTGGACCATCAGGGGGAAAAACGCGACTCCCTGGGCGGCGGCGATTATCTCAACACGAGGGACCAGCAGGATTACAACGGCGGTCTGGCCTACGATTTATCGCCGCGCGAGCCGCCCAAATGGACCAAATGGCGGCCGTTTGGGAACATCAAGCTCGCATGGTTCCCGCAGGATGTCAAGAATTACGAACTCACGTTTCTGCCCAGCAACCTTTCGCTCGATCTTGCCACCTTGCATTACGGCAACCTGTACGAAAACAATGAAAAAATGCTCCTGTTGGGACGGACGACGCGCTCCTTTGACGTCAGCCACGGCCTGCAATTCAAATACGCGCCCATTGCCCCGCTTTTAGACATGGACTATTCCCTGTCGCTGCAGCGGGTGCTCAGCGGCGATCTGGACACGATCCAATCGCAGCAGGGATGGCTGGCTTTTGCCCGGCAGAGCATTGCATCGCCCGATCCTGTATGGGGCGGCTATTCCTATCTGCGGGGCGAACAGGGGCGCAATCAGCGCGCTGGACTGAAATTCGACCCGCGCCTGGTCGACTGGTTTGATCCTAATGTCAATTATACCAGCACCTTCCAGAGCCAGCCTGACCGCAGCAGTAAAAATTTTGACGTGGCCAACGATTTCACCTTCAGCACCACCTTTTCGCTGAAAAACCTGTTTTCGTCGGTCGGCGCCACCTTCGACTCCGTCAAGGCTGTGGCCGGTCCCGCGCGGTTTGTAAAGGACTGCCTGGACCGGATCGAGCTGGAAGACATTAATTTCAACTACAGCGCCAATGCCTCCCTGCGCAACAGCCAGATGCAGCACGATTTTATGACCGGCAACATCTCGCCATTCGACTTCTTCCGCTACCAGCTGGGCGTTCCCTCCGGACGGGGACTTGCCGATATCATCACCGGCGACCTGGATTCCAACGCATTCGGCGGCATGCAATACCGGCGGCAGAACCACGACGCGTACGACAATTATAAAAACGACAGCCGCGACGTACGCCGTTCCTGGACTCTGTCGAGCCGCTTCAAGATGCCCGACCCCGTGGACCTGCGCATCAACAATGTGAGCCTTGACAGAAACGTAAACTACCGCCTGACGCCCGACACCACCACCCGCGACACCACCTATGTTTTTCCCAAGGTGTCGGCCGGCGCCAGTTCGGGTATCCTGAATAAAATCCCCGCGGTAAGCAAGAACCTTAAAAACATTTCGCTGACATCGTCCTATTCGTATTCACAGGAAGAGAACCGGAAGCACTCCTATTTCGATACGGCGCACACCGTGCTTGCGACCCGGCGCATACAGCACCAGTTCGCCCCGCTCATCAACTTTACCGGCCAGATGGAAAAGTGGCCGATCAATCTTACCTATTCGCATAACTGGTCCATCAACAGCGATAAAAGCGGCGAAGCGAATAAAAAGACCAAAGGCACCAAACATGAGGATGACGGTGAAATCCGCTACTCGGTGGAAAAAACCGCGGAGCGAAAGGAGATCAAGGTGCTGGCATGGGCGATCCCCCTGCGCGGCCACATGGACCTGAGTCTGCGTCTCAAGCGGTCGCACGATCTGCAGACCGCGTTGGATAATGCCTCCGGCACGTCGTCGGGCGGCACGGAAGGGCAGCCGGAAGAAAAGCCGACGACCGATATCACCGAATATTCGGCCGCATCGCAGCTGTCGTACGACTTTACCGACAAGGTCAACGGCGGCGCATCCTATACCTTTAGCAACCACAACGAGGTCGCGCCGCAGAAAAGGACCTCCAGCCAACATGTATTTTCGCTGAATGTCAAAATTTCGTTTTAAAGGAACGGTATGAACAAAAAAATCCTGTTTTCCGCCACGGCAACGGAAAAGCGCGTGGCGCTCGTGGAGGACGGCCGCCTGGCCGAGTTGGTCGTGGAACGGCCCGAAACCTCCCGCATGGTGGGCAACATTTATCGGGGCCGCATCGAATCCATCCTGCCGGGACTGCAGGCGGCCTTCGTGGACATCGGCATCGGCAAAGGGGCGTTTCTCCATGCCTCCGATGTGGACCCATCGCTTCTGCTTGACGACGACGACACGCCCGATTTTGTCCAGTCGAAGCGCAAAATGGCCGCGGTCATGCCCATTGAGAAAGTGCTTGATGAGGGGCAGCAGATCCTGGTGCAGATCCTCAAGGAGCCCATCGGCACCAAAGGGCCCAAGGTCACCACGCAGATCAGCCTGGCCGGCCGTTTTCTGGTGCTGGTGCCCGACACCGATTTCATCGGCGTGTCCAAAAAGACGAGCGATGAGCGGACGCGCAGGCGGCTCAAGCAGATCATCGCGCAGCTCAAGCCCAAGGGCGTTGGGTTCATCGTGCGCACGATAGGACTTGACGTTTCGGACACAGACTTCATCGCCGAAATCAAGGCGCTCATCGAAGCGTGGAAAAACGTGCAGAACCGGGCGCTCGAAGGTTCCGGCCCGCGCCTTATCCACCAGGAACCAGGCATCACCACGCGCGTGATGCGCGACCTTTTATCAGATGCGGTCTCGGAAGTCTGGGTGGATTCGCGCGAAGACCACGACGAGATCCTCTCCTATCTGCGGAACATGTCCCCGCATCTGTGCGCGCGCATCCATCCCTATTCCGAAAAACTGCCGCTCTTCGATAAATTCAACATCGAAAAAGACCTTGAGCAGTCGCTCAAACGCAAGGTGTGGCTTAAAAGCGGCGGCTATATCCTGATCGACCGGACCGAGGCGCTTACCGCCATCGACGTCAACACGGGCCGCAATGTGGGCAAACACGACGTGGAAACCACGATTCTGCATACCAACATGGATGCTGCCGTGGAAATCGGCCGGCAGCTGCGTCTGCGCGATATCGGCGGCCTTATCGTCGTCGATTTTATTGACATGCGCAAAAGCGACAACCGGCGCAAAGTGGAAGACGCCATGCGCAAGGCGCTCAAGGACAATTCCGAAGCGGTTTCACAGACGCCGCTGTCCAAATTCGGGCTCATGGAAATCACGCGCAAGCGCGTGCGCCCCCAGTTGCAGGAGCTCTATACCGATGTGTGCCATGCCTGCAACGGCCTGGGCCGCGTCTTTTCGCCGGCCACCATTGCCGGCCGCATCGATCGGTGGCTCAAACGCGCCGATCCCGGGTCCCTGCCCCGCGAATTGTCGCTTAATACGCATCCGGCCGTTGCCGCGTATCTGCGCGAAGACCATGCCCGCAGGATCAAAGACCTGGAGCAGTCGCACCAGATTACGCTGAAAATCGTTGAAGACGAAGAACTGGACCAGGATGAGTTTGAATTCTATGCGCCGGGGTCCGACCGGCCGATCGGGCAGAAATCGGCAAGCGAACGGCAGTAATGCCGGAGCGGCGCGTGGCGCGGAAATTCGGAGGTCGAAGGATCGCGTTTACTGCTGCGAGATCACAAACCGGGGCCCCTTTTCCGAATAATAATTGAATTTCGCGGTGTCCAGATCATACGGCGCCTCCACCTTGACGACACAGGAGTCGGAAACCGCGCTTATCCTGGAGCTGCCGATAATCTCGTTGTCAAGGGAATCCGTGATTTTCCATTTATACGTGCCGATGTTCCCGCGGTAATACGCCGTATCTCCCTGCGTGATGATCTCGGCAAAGGGGCTGACCATGCCCCATCGTTTCCCGTTGGGCGAATAACCGACGGTCACCCGGTTCTGCACATGGGTGAAATCGATCAGCCACGAGATGACCATCGTATCGCCCACGCGGAAATGTGATTTGCCGCAGGGTTTCAGCACTTTGAGATGCAGTGTCGAATCCAGGACTGCGCTCGGGCATATGGGACGGACGACCCATATGATATAAACGATTGTATCCGCGTCCAAGGCGGCGTTTCCGCTCCCGATAACCCGGATAGTATACAACATATCGCCCGTCAGGCTGTCGGCGTTGAGGTTGAGCGTAACCATCGCCGTGTCGCCATGCTGACTTATGACATATGCTCCGGCGGGAAGACCCGTAACGGACGCGGTCGCGGTATCGCCGTCCGAGTCGCCAAACGCCAGGCCCAGCGTGATTGCTTCCCCGGAATGCAGCGTGTCCGGGGGGGCTTGGGTCGTGGTGGTGACCCGGTGCCACATCGTATTGGAATCCCTGGGAGTTGACGGATTGGAATTGCAGAAAAGCAATGCCGCTAAAGCGATTAAGGCAAAAATGCGGACCATAATACAGCGCTCCTCATAACCCCTCTTCAAACGAAAATAGGTGGTCCAAGGCGGGGAAATCAAGCAGGGGCGTTGCGCCAACGCCCCTGCTGAGATAGGCTGGCATTCCTACTGTCCGAAATAGGCGTACAGGCTCATTCCCAGCACCGGGCCGCTCAGCGGATTTGACGGGCCGAAAAACCGTACATTGGCCGTGCCTTCTTCGATTTCATCAACCGCTGTGTTCATGTCTCCCAATACCGCAAGCTCAAATCCGAACCGGAATCCCAGGCCAAGATGATCGCCAATCACCACCGGGGACTGTTGGGTGATTGCCGGGGTGCCGGCATCGAGTCCCGAAACCGGGCCGGTCGTGCTTTTACAGCCGGGGATACAAGCCACTGCCAATATCGCAAAGGCATATACGCGAAGACGCATAGGATGCCCCCTTTCCGTACTTGCAATATAGCCTATTGCGTATATACGGTGCAATCGGGGCGGCGGTTACAAAGCCGATGGAATTACGGCAGTATCCTGCGCCGCCATTGCTGTATTCCCCTCTATGGCGTGGCCATCGCCGTCATTCGGGATATGCCATTAAGCTGAAAGTCAACAAAAACGGCGTCCTGTTCGAAATGGCGCACCATATCCTGCGCCAGATCAAGAATGGTATGTTTGAACGTCCCGGCCTTTTCAGCGGGACCGACATTCAGAAAAACGATCTGCATCGAGTTTTCCGTGACAACCATACCGCCGTCGGGACCGGGCTTCGTATGGGTCCAGATTCCCTTCTGGTAAATAAATGAAGCGTCCGGCGCGGCATGCTTTTCCTTGCCGCGGCTTTTTCCGGCAATCTGCGCCATGCGCCGCTTTTTCGTCCATTCCGTGACATCCTTCATGGTCCATTTTGGTTTCGCGCCGGCATTGAACCCCAGAAATATGCGGGCCGAATGGGTGTTGTTGATCCGCTCCTCTAAGGAATTGCGCCTGCGGCCCGTGTGCCGGATGGGACCGTTTGGACGGAACACCCCACGGTGACGGCCATCCGGGGACCGATACGAGAATTGCCGTAAATCAACCGGATAGTATGCCATAATGATTCTCCTTGTTGAAGCCTATAAAAAATCGTCCGATTCCTCTGTATGCTCGGTTCATCCCCGCGCGCGCGGGGTACAGCGGGTGATTGTCGCGCAGATCATCTCTGATGCATTGTTACCAATCCCAGCCGTTGTTTGAAAATTCCTTTTCGTCATCATGGCGGTTATGGAGCAATGCACAGGGATTTTCGCGGATATATCGGCGTATCCGATGTAATTCTTCTTCATTGCGGACAATGTGGTCGTGATAATTGCGCTGCCATTTGAATGCCGGGTTTCCATTGCGATTCGCCCATCGTTTTACCGATGATTTGTATTGCGATAGTATGACGGCCAGGGTGCCTGATCCAACATCCTGATACGAATACCGGTGCGGTTCGTGGTGTTGCATTTTGTCATGTTGATGGTTGGGTCGCGAACGCATATCGGGCAAGGGTTGCCCATGGTCGGGTTGCGAATGGTGTAGGGGTTGCCCATGGTCGGGTTGCGAATGGTGTAGGGGTTGCCCATGGTCGGGTTGTGAATGGTGTAGGGGTTGACCATGGTCGGGTTGCGAATGGTGTAGGGGTTGACCATGGTCGGGTTGTGAATGGTGTAGGGGTTGACCATGGTCAACCCCTACCATAAAATCCACACCATCATCGCGTTCATTTTTGCATCCAGTACCGGCATCAATCAATTGCAGTATCCCATGAATATGGTCCGGCATGATGGCGTATTGGTCAAGAACGGCATTCGGAAAATGTTCGGGGATTTCCCGCCAATAGGCATGGGCGATTTTTCCCACCTCTGTCAAACGCAAACATGGCGGCGGGACAACGCGGCACGATCCATAAAGGTCGCCGCACGCACCGCGTTTCTGGATCGCCAACATACACCGGAGATCATGCAGGCATATCGTAATGAAATACCAACCCGGCCGCGAATAATCGTATCCCGGCAGCCGGGTCGATTTACGGTGGTGGATTTTGGGGTTGAAATAGGGTTTTGGGGACATCAGCGCACCATGGTATTCGGATTCAATCGACAATCAAGTAAATCTGGAAAATAAATAAGATACGCTACGGATGCATCGTCCGGTATCGCGGTTCATCCCCGCGCGTGCGGGGAACATACTAAATCCTTTCCCATTGATTTTCCT
>Ga0315289_10006058_pt1 | contig 17802 bp, 21 predicted proteins | sample YL17G11_40_MG_FD_203452 | JGI IMG/M metagenome (GOLD analysis project Ga0315289, IMG submission 203452) | Sediment microbial communities from Yellowstone Lake, YNP, Wyoming, USA - YL17G11_40 | ecosystem: Environmental > Aquatic > Freshwater > Lake > Sediment | place: USA: Wyoming | collected... | reverse complement strand
ACATCTACCACGAGGTCGCCGAGGACTACCCGGACATAGAGCAGGACACCACCTGGATCGACTCATGGTCGTACTACGCCATAATGCGCCCCAACTTCTACGACATCGCCGTGATGCCGAACCAATATGGAGACATAATGTCCGACATGTCAGGAGCCCTCCAGGGGAGCATGGGGCTGGCGGGCAGCCTGAACGCAGGGGACGACCACTGCTTCGCCGAGCCCACCCATGGATCAGCGCCAGACATAGCCGGCAGGATGATCTCGAACCCGACGTCGATGATCCTCTCGGTCGGCATGATGCTCAACTGGATGGGGAACAAGCACGGAGACAGGAGGCTGAAGGAGGCGTGGGGTGGCATAGACTCGGCGGTCGACAGGGTCCTCGGCGCCAAGAAGGTCAGGACGCCAGACCTCAAGGGGAATAACAGCACGTCAGAGTTCGGCTCCGCCGTCGCAGATGAGGTAAAGAAGGGCGGATAGCCACCCCTGTGGCGGATGATAGGGTGTTAAATCGGCGGGCGGACCCTATTCTCGGTGACTTCCATGGACGGCGAGAGGAGGGGGCTGCTCAGGGTGCTCTACCTGACCATCTTCCTCACCTCGACGGGGTTCGGCACGACGACCTTCCTCCTCCCCGTCTACGCTACGGGCCTCGGCGCCTCATACATCGACCTAGGCCTCATAGGGGCAGCGGGGAACATCGTCTACACGACACTCACCATCACCTCGGGCTACCTCCTAGACAGGTTCGAGAGGGTGAAGTATTACCTAGCCTCTAGCATCATGGGGTCCGGGATCGTCCTCTTCTTCGGCGCGGCTAGGAGCGTCTCCCACCTCTTCGTGATGCGCCCCCTCCTCGGGGTCGCCTCAGCCTCTTTCTGGGTGACTGCCGCCACCCTGACGGCGGATATCTCGCCGAAGGAGGAGCTGTCCCGCTCCATGGGTCGGTACAACCTCTCATGGATACTCGGCTTCATAGTGGGCCCCTATCTCGGCGGCCTCATCTCAGGTGCTTACGGTTTTCCGGTCCTCTTCACCATCCTCTCGGCCCTCCCCCTGTCAAGCGCCGCCGTCATCTTCTTCCTCCTCAGGCCGAGGATGACGCTCAGGAACAGGGGAGAGGGAACGAAGTGGAACCTCGCCAGCCTCGGCAGGGTGAAGTGGGCTTACATCACCCTCTTCCCGTTCACCGTCGTCCTTGGCATATACATGGCCATCATGCCTGGCCACATGAGCGCCCTCGGCATAGCCTCAGCCCTCGTCGGCCTTCTCGTCACGATGACGAACGGCGTCAGAGGGCTCGGCTTCCTCAACTCCGAGAGGTTCGTCAGGTGGGGCTCGACCAGGGCTCTGGCCCTGGCGTCTGTAATGTTGGCGGTCGGCTTGACCCTCTTCTCCTTCTCTTCGTCGGTCGAGGGCTTCGTCGTCCCACTCATACTGTATGGAGGAGCCGCTGGGATAGTTACCCCCGTGATTCTTGACATCATCGCGAAGAGGTGCGATAAGGAGGCTCTAGGGACGGCGATGGGAGTCCACGAAGGGGTCTACGGCGTCGGCATGTGCCTCGGCTCCATGGCGGGGGGCGCGATAGCCGAGTTCTACGCCCCTGGGACCCTCTACCTGTTCCTCGCCGCCCTGTCGCTGACCATCCTGCCCCTCTCCGTGGTCCTCGCGAGGCGGATGGGGGCCGGAGACGGGAACCGGCAATAATAAATCCCAGTACCCGAAAATAATGGTTGAGCTTTGTCCTACGACGCTTATGTCGCCGTTTTCGTCTTCCTCGCAGCCCTAACCCTCGGTTTCTTCCTCCTCAGGCGACGTAAGGGCAAGTACTGGGCGATAGAGCACTTCGACAGTAAACCGCCAGAGTACGAGTCCCCCAAGCCAAGCCTAAAGCAAGAGAAGGAGCTCGTCTTCGAGGGCTCAAGCCTCAGGTCCTACGAGGAGTTCGTCGAGCTACTCAGTGAGGAGGAGCTGAGGAGGATCGAGGAGAGGAGCAGGCCACCGCAGGACTAGACGGCCCCAGCCTTCCTGAGTCGCCCCATCTCCTCATCACCGTAGCCAGCCACTTCCCTTAGCACCTCCTCAGTGTGCTCCCCGAGGAGCGGCGGCGGCGACTCGACGACGCATGGGGTCCCTGAGAACTTTATGACTGGGCCGATCTGCTTAATCTTCCCAGCCTCAGGGTGCTTCATCTCGACGAGCATGTCCCTGTGGAGGACCTGTGGGTCGGCGAATATCTCGTCCAGCGTGTAGACCGGTGCGCATGGGAAGCCTAGGGCTTGCAGTGATCCGATCCACTCATCTCTGCGCCGTTTCCTGAACTCCCTCTGTAGGAGGGGTATGAGGGTCTCCCTGTTCTCGACGCGCTTCTCGTTTGTCTCGTACTTGGGGTCCCTGGGGAGTTCATTGAGCTTCATACCCTCGCAGAGAAGGGCGAAGAGCTTGTCGTTCCCCGCGGCCACGAGGAGACTCTTGCCGTCCCCGGCCTCGAAGGCCTGGTATGGGACTATGCTCGGGTGGGCTGAGCCCATCCTCTGCGGCACATCGCCGGTGGCGAAGTAGTTGCCGGCTGCGTAGGTCATCCAGCTGACCGAGCCGTCCATGAGGGAGATGTCGATGTACTGGCCCGAGCCGTCCCTCTCCCTCGCCCTCAAGGCGGCGAGGATAGCTATTGTCGCCCACATCCCGGCGCCGAGGTCGGTTATAGCCATGCCAACCCTGACTGGCGGTGCGTCCGGCTCGCCGGTCATCCCCATGAGGCCCCCCATCCCCTGGATGATGAGGTCGTAGCCAGGTCGGTCGGCGTACGGCCCTGTCTGGCCGAAGCTTGAGATGCTGCAGTATATCAGCCTCGGGTTAAGTTTGCTCAGGGTCTTGTAGTCGACGCCGAGGCGTTCTGTGACGCCCGGTCTGAAGTTTTCGAGGAAGACATCGGATTTTTCGGCTAGCCTCTGGAGGGCTTCTCGCCCTTCCTTGGCCTTGAGGTCTAGGGTGACGCTCTTCTTCCCCCTGTTGACGGCCATGAAGTAGCTGCTCTGACCGCCGACGTAGGGGGGATAGCTGCGGGTGTCGTCGCCCTGTCCGGGTATCTCGACCTTGATGACCTCGGCGCCGAGGTCTGAGAGGGTCATGGAGCAGTAAGGGCCGGCGAGGACCCTGGTGAGGTCTAGGACCCTTACACCTCTGAGGGGGGGCTCCTTGCTCTTGATCATGGTTCGTATCTTTGGTCTTACGGCTTTTAGCCTTTTCAGGATAAGGAGGGCCGTCCTCTTACTTGCCCCACCTTATGGCGTTAGCGCCCCAGGCGAGGCCTCCGCCGTAGCCGACGGTGACGACGATGTCTCCCTTCCTGATCCTTCCCTCCCTCGCCGCCTCGTCGAGGGCGATGGGGATACTGGCGCCCGCCGTGTTACCGACCCTGTTGAGGTTGACGTACGCCTTCTCCATCGGGAGGCCCAAAGCGTCCATGCTGAACTTGATTATGTTTACGTTCGACTGATGGGGGACGATGAGGCCAACATCCTCCACGGTCAGGTCGCATTTCTTCAGGACAGCCCTCACCGCTTCGGGCAGTGCGACTGTGGCGAAGTCCCAGACGGCTTTCCCGTCCATGAAGAGGTACTGGAGCCCCTTGTCTATGACCTCGTGGGTTACAGGCATCATGACGCCCCCGGCAGGTATCTCTATCACCTTGCATCCTCGGCCGTCTGCCCTAAGGTACGAGCCGAGAACTCCGGCACTCTTCTCCGCCTCACTGAGGACCACGGCGCCTGCGCCGTCTCCGAAGAAGACGCAGGTCGTCCTGTCGCCCCAGTTGAGTATCCTACTATAGGTCTCGGCGCCGACGACGAGGACGTTCTTTAGACCTCCTGTCCCCATCCTTGCGCCGGCTTCGAGGGCGTAGACGAAGCCTGAGCAAACGTTTCCCACGTCGAAGGCTCCTGCGTTGGCTGCGCCGAGCTTTGCCTGTACTATGGGTGCCGTGGCGGAGAGGGGGATGTCAGGCGAGGAGGTGGCGAGGATGATGAGGTCGAGCTCCTCCGCGGTTACGCCCGTGTCCTTCAGGGCGGCCTCGGCGGCCTTCACGGCGAGGTCTGAGGTACAGACGTCGGGCTCCGCGATGCGCCTCTCCTTGATGCCTGTCTTGGAGAATATCCACTCGTCGCTTGTCTCGACGTACTTCGTCCAGTCCTGGTTGGTCATGACCTTAGGCGGGAGGTACGAGCCTGTCCCCGCTATTCCCATCGACTTCATAACAACTGAAGGGGAAGCGGCTCCGGCTTTAACGGTTTCCCAGAGGGCGGAGCGGTGCTTGAGACGTGTTTTTCTGCTCGGATTCTTTATAAAGGAACGATATTTTTATGAGGTCCGGGTTGGAGGAGAAGTCTTTTCTCGGTTCATTTTATTGAAAGGGGTCATTTTGAGGGGCTTCAGTTAGACCCCCCTCCCCTCTATAAGCTTCTTGATGTAGCTGCGGTGGCACTTGTCCTCGTCCTTCTCGGCGCAGAGGAGGACTACCCGCTCGTGCTTCTCCATGAGGACGCGTAGCTTCCTGATCCCCTCCTCCTCGTCGACGAGAGTGGCGCGCGCGAAGATGAAATACGTAGGCGTAGACATCGGTAAGTGGAAGTGCAGGGCAGCCGTAATGGACCCTGAGGCGCGCGCGAGAATCGGTGAATAATCCATCATTAATTATTTAATGATATGTTCTTCAAAGTCCCATTTGAAAGAATTGCTCCTATTCATTTCATTATAGAAACTTTTGGAGGCTGCTTTTACATAAACCGCTCTATCGCGATCTAGGACTCCAACAAGCCTAGATACCACAGTCCAAGCTTTGTTACGAGCCTCATTCGCATCTAAACCAAGAAATTCATCGGGTGTTAATCCAGTATATTCAAATAATATAGCCGCTGCATTTCCAAACTCTCTAGCTGTTATTGTGTCTTTGAAGTTCTCAACCCATTCTTTGAAGCGCGGATATTTCATCCACTTCTCGGATTCATCAATCAATTTATTCACGAAAAGAAAATAGTTACTGAGATAAAAACAATGTGGTATTGTCATGTCAAGTTTCTAACGTTACATGCACAGAGCGTGCGCGATGAAGTTTTTTATGTTTAGATGAAAAGCACGCGCGAAAAAAAAATGGAAAATATTTCTTTTTTAGAGCCACTGAAGAATAAGTATATCGATGAGTGGTAACAGTGCTCCGAGTACTGTTGCTATAACCTTTGCTAGAGTAGCTGCAATTTGAGTTCCAATTCCCCAGAATAAGAAAAGTCGACCGATTTTAGTTATCATCCCTAGCGGGCGATTTGATGGTCTTGTATAAATGAAATATCCGATTACGCAGAATGTGCCGAGTAATGTCAGAATGCCACTGAAGGAAAGGAAAGCGTCTTTTGCTTGGAAAAATCTATTAAGTGTAGTTTCTATTGGACCAAATAGCATTCCCTGTATTACTCCTGTAAGCATGACTGCTGTACCAGCGCCTATTATCATTGATGAAGCGTACCTGCCAAGCCAATTAAATCGTCGAAAAGTAGCTGGATATGTTATCAATCCAATTAACAATGGTACTATTAGTATCCATTGCCCATTTAAGAGAGGTTGAACTGTCCGCGAATATATCGTCGGCATTATCTGAAAGAACCTGTTTGCAATATCAAAACCGACCGCGATATTGCATCCAACAAGAAAGAAATCGCTAATCTTCCACAAGTATGAAAGAGCGCTTAACGTCAATAAGACCATTACAACATCCAATAATGATGCTCCAATATCTAAAGCCATATCTTATTCAGCTCCTCTAATTGTTTTTATTATATCTTTTTTGAATAGAGAGATATTACCTATAAACAAAAGAGAAACGAAGCCAATAACTACTAAATTGGTTGCATCGTTCATTGTACTTCCAAGCCCGGGATAATGTGTTAGAACCTCCAGTTCTGCTGCCCCAGATGTTCCATCAATGTATGCTGTGACTACAGTGGGGTAAAACGGGAGGATCCTTGGTAAACCTCCTGGCTCTAGATTTGAAATGATCCGCGTTTTATAAGGAACATATAGCTGCCTAGAAAGTATATCAACGTTGGGGGCACCTCCAAGATGAATATATAGAGTTATATCCTTTATGCTGAAAATATTCTTCATCATAGGAATTGCATCTGTAGGCGTACCAAAATAATCCGTAGGATACATATCTCTAAAACTTTTTGCAAGCGCAGTAAGTCCAGCTTCGGTACTCGGCGCATACCCAAACAAGACATAGTCAGTGCCATATACTCTCCCCGTTTTTTCAACGTTCGCTTTTCTTAATAATCTATTCGTGATCGAAGGGCCATCAATATTTCCACACCAGATAATTATTTTTAGGTCTCTTGCTTTTTCAAACAGAATTTTTAAACAAACAACATCTGCAGCTTCAAATTCAGGTAAAGCAGACATTTGAAGCCCATTTTGAAGCATTACAATGCTACCGGGGGGCAGTTTGTTTATCACATCATAGTATTGTTTTACACTATTGCTTATATTCAGAGGCAGACCCATAGGTATTAGAATTGGTATGATAAAAAGAACTAACATTATTATAGCGAATACATTTAATGGCATTTCCAGTATGCTCTTCAGTTTCATGTTCATCATCTCACTCCAAGGAGGCTCTTTTTAATAGGACTTCAGTGTTTGTAAATAATCGTATAGCGAATATTAACGAAGCGGCGCCAACACATATTACAGCACCATTTTCTGATGATGTACTAAAAGTGTTTACAGCCCAATCAGCGAATGGTTTTATCCATGGAAATACATAATTTACAAGTGGCGAGTTTGGTAACATGTATGATACTACTCCGCTAAACAGAACTATACTCTCTAAGTTCTTTATTCTAAGAAAGCGGTAAGAAGCTGAAGCTATAGAGAAAAACACTAAACTCTGAAGCGCTATTCTTTGGGCCCCATAAACTTTCTCAAAAAACGCTTGATATAGACCGCTTCCACTGCCAGAAACTAATCCCACAATAAGAGTTATCACAAATGCAGCAAGTAAAGATCCACTAATATAGAAGTTTCTGACTGTTGGGCTCTTTCGTATCCGTATAATATTTAGTGAAATAAGACCATAAACAGGAACGAAGATGATTATATTACTAAGCATAGTTGTCCAATTGGTTATTGTTGTACTTGCATAGTTAATAACGTCAACATTAATAAATTTATTGAGAAGTATGATAAAACCTATCGTAGAAATTATATATGCGGGAATCTGCTTCCTAACAATATTAGAAATTTCCATTTTTCACACCTCAAGTTTTAAATAATGTCAGAAAATTTATGCCGAGTAACATGCTGATGAAGCCGAGCACTAGGAGTGCTACAACCAGTAGCTTAAGGCTGTCCTCAGCCGCAAGTCTGCTTTTTATGTCTGGGTTTCCTGATAGTAAAGCCCCCGCTGCGAATATGTCTTCAGTTATTAATAGGTAATCCGCTGTTACGGCATACATCCACATCCCAATCCAATCACTAGAGCCACCAACCACTATAGCCCCGAGTCTCTTGGCGGCCTCTAGCGTTAGGGCTACAGGTCTGTTATAAAAAGTGCTATAATACATACCAATTCCCTCTTGTATCATTGAATTAACCTGTGAACCTGCAGCTACCTCAGCTTGATACGCGTGGAAACGTACAAAATCGTCCGGTAATGCATCCTCCTTTCCCTCTTGGATATAAGCTTCTCTCATTGTCTCTATTATCAATGCTTTTTGCTCTCCCGCAGTACCCATGTGACATATTAAATTTGCACCTTTTCTTGCGCATATTCTTGCTATATATGCTCCAACTTGTAAGCTTGCTAACATTCTTGCAGTTGCTAAACCACTTAAAGCCATTGTCTGCTGCTGGTGAACCGGTTTATTTAATTCAACGGCCCGACCAACACCTTCATCTATACCGCGAAGGGCGGGGATATCCTTTATTTCAGGCAATTTTCCTCCCTTTCTAGCAATCCAAAAGTAGTACATAGTCGCAATAAATGATATTAGAAGCGTGATGCCTTCTACTGTAACTCCTGATTTAAACAACGTCCATTACTCTGCGCACTAGCGCAGTATTTTTAATGTCAGATATTAATATTTAAAACTTCTCTTCAAGATAATTCTGCTGATTTAACTACGTAAGCGCTCGCGCGCGTGTCCCGATATTAGTTTTAAATAGTTTAAAATACGCATTCACCATGATAAGCAAATAATAGACCCCATTGATGATTGAACTATGAGCCGACTCAAGGACGGCAAACCAATGGAATTCGAGCAGATCCTCAGGTTAGCCGAGTTCTCACACAACACGCCGCGGCTTCACCTCGATTTGCTGACACAGCGAGATGTGATCGTGAAGGATAAGCAGCCTGTGAAGGGGCGGGGGAAGCCCAGGTTCGTGTATTCTATGTCTATACCGAAAATAATAAATAGAAAGTAATTATATCATCTTTATAAGAGGGAGGTATTTTTTGTATGAAATATTAATATATGGGTTAGGTGGACAAGGAGCCGTATTAGGAGGACAAGTTTTTATAAGGGCTGCCATTCGTGATGGAAAGTGGGCTTTAGTTAATCCCGAATATGGTGGAGTTAGGAGAGGTGGGACGGTAATATGTGGTCTGAGATATAATGATAAACCTATCAGACGGGTTTATCCTGTAGAAGAAGCGAATTGCATATTGGTCCTGGGTCAGGGTTTAGTTCAAAAAATAGGTATTAAAGTGAAGGAAGGTGTAATCGCAGTATTGAATGCGGTGGAGCCACCAGAAAAAATAGTTCTGAATGCTAAACCCTCAAAAATAGCAACTCTTGACGCTACAGGACTCTCCATCGAAGTTTTGGGACCATCTGCAATACCTATAACAAATAGCCAGATGCTTGGAGCTATAAGCAAAGCCACTGGATTTATCACGATAGAGAGTCTCTGCGATGCGATCCGACATCAGTGGTCAGAAGAGCTAGGAGATATAAACGTTAAACTTGCAAAGTTAGGATATGAAAGAGTTAGAGTAAAGGAGTTTTAGTGGAGGGGTGTTATTTGTCACGTAAGCTTGAGAAAGCAGGAGAAGCAGGGGTTATAATTGTATCAAGAACGTTTAGCCCTGTCATCGATATGGATAAATGTAGAAGATGTGGGTCATGTGAACAGTGGTGTCCTGACTCTACATGTATGCTATCCGAGGAAGGTGTTATTTTTGATTATCGGTATTGTAAGGGTTGTGGGATATGTGCAGAGGAGTGCTCATTTAGGGCTATTGAAATGATCAGAGAAGAGTAAGAATTAGGTGTTTTATATGGTATTGATAGAAGCTTTATCTGGTAACCAGGCAGCAGCCTGGGGAGCAAAAATTGCGAGGGTTCAGGCGGTAATAGCATTTCCAATTACGCCTCAATCAGAGTTAGTAACGACTCTCGCCTCTATGATTAATGAAGGGGAGTTGAAAGCAGGATATCTTTCACCCGATGGAGAACATTCCGTGATGGCTGCATTAGTAGGGGCATCAACTACTGGTGTAAGGGCATTTACAGGCTCATGTGGTCAAGGGATCTCGTTTATGACTGAAAATATATATATAGCAGCGGGGAAAAGAGTGCCCGTTGTGATGGCCATTCCCAATAGGTCGCTTGCCCAACCTGGTGGCCCTCGTTCAGGTAATTGTGATTCGATGCTACTAAGAGATTCGGGTTGGATGCAGTTCTACTGTGAAGACAACCAAGAGATCTTAGACACGATTATACAGGCCTACAAGGTTGCTGAGGATAAACGAGTCTACCTACCCGCTCAGGTCATGTACGAGGGCTGGGGTCTTGCACAAACAACTATGCCAGTCATAATTCCAGATCAAGAAGAAGTGGACAAGTTTTTACCCCCATACAAACATGAATGGTACTCAATGGAGCCTTTACATGGCAAAAGTCCACGAGAATATGGTGATGACGCTCAGCAAGGTAGATATAATATAGGTCAAGCACTTGAAAATGCGAAAATAGTCATAAAGGAAGTTAATGAAGAATATGGCAAGAGGTTTGGTCGCAGATATGGGAATGGGCTTATTGAGAAATACAAATGCGATGGAGCTAAAGTTGCGATGATAACGATGGGTAGTATAACTGGAACCGCAAAGGATGTTATAGATGAGATGAACGAGAAAGGGGAACCAATCGGCCTCGTGAAAATAAGATCCTTTAGACCTTTTCCAACAAAAGATCTCGAAGAGGCAATTAAGGACTTCGAAGCGATAGGAGTTTTGACGAGAAATAATCCATACGGAGCAATTGGCGCAGGAATTGAGTTCAGGGAGATCGCAGCAACTCTATATTCCTTGAAAAAGAGGCCTTTGATTATAGGGTTCCACACAAGTATAGGAAGGTATACTACCATACAGCAGATGAGATGCATTGCCAAAAAAGTTCTAAAAGCCTATGAAACAGGTAAAGTCGAAAATGAGGTAGAATGGATATGGAAAAACGGGGAGGTGATAAAATGATCACAACAGAAATCTTTGATTCTAGATACAAAAAACTCCATATAAAACCAGGGAGTTCGAAATGTCCTGGATGTTGTGGTCTAATTCATGACAGATATATATTAGAGGCCATAAATGAGAGCGGAAAGAATGTAATAATGAAGGCTTATGCTGGATGTGGCGGTGGAACATTAAGTCCGGAAATTCCGCACTATGGCATGAATTTTTCCAGTGGTCCGGATGTAGCAGCAGGCGTCGCATTAGCATTGGAGGTGTTGGGCAAGAGTGATATAGTAGTTATTTGTGGGAATGGTGACGGACATGTTAGCGACATCTCCTTTAATAAGACCTCGGCATGCGCTGAACGAAACGAGAATATGATTCAATACTGTGTGGATAATGAGGCTTACATGAACACGGGAATACAGAAAAGCGGCTCAACACCCATAGGGGCTTGGACGACGACGACGCCTTGGGGTAAAAAAACAAATAAGAAGTATTTGCCAATGATTATGGCTCAACACAGAATACCATATGTGGCAACGCTTTCAATAGCATATCCAAAAGAATTTAAAAATAGCTTCAAAAAAGCTCTTGAAATGAAGGGGTATAGATACTTACATATCTTGATGCCTTGCCCAACTGGATGGAGGTATCCATCCCAAAAAGGTATTAAAGTAGCGACACTAAGTGTCCAAACTTGGATGTGGCCTCTATACGAAGTTGAAAACGGAGTATTCAAACTGATGGTTAAGCCCAAACCCAAACCAGTTAAGGAGTATTTAGAGTTGCAAGGTAGGTTCAAGGATCTATCAGAAGAAGACATACAAAATTATCAAAAAGATGTAGATCGTAGACGAATGAAACTACTAGAAGACGATGGGAAAAACATCCTGTATTAACACCTTTCTATAACAGAGCAAAAATATGGTACAAAATCAGTAATCTTCGCGATGATTCGAGCTATTCATTTTTTTGGGTAAAAGGAAGGCGCGCGTGAAGGCACGAAATTCTCAATAGACAACATAAATAATCAAAAAGACCCCATCAGATAAATCAATTTTAGATAGATGAGCATAAAATTTATAGTTTAGTTAAGCCTCAAGCAACTCTAGATGGGAGTTTTATGAAGAAGATTCTTGAAGATATTAAGGTCCTAGATCTAACCCAAGCATTGTATGGACCATTCTGCAATATGATATTAGCAGATCTTGGAGCTGAGGTTCTAAAGGTTGAGCCTCCTTGGGGCTCAAGTGACCGCATCAGTCGTGGCGCTAGGTTTGGTGGAACCAGCGCTCAATCCCTGTACATTAATGTTGGCAAGAAGAGTATGCCTATTGACCTGAAGAATCCGAAGGGCCTAGAGATATTCAAGAAGCTGGTTCCGCAGTCAGATGTTGTCGTCCAGAACTTCCTTCCAGGAGTTATGGAAAGACTTGGGTTGGGATACGAAGTATTGAAATCTTTGAATCCTAGGGTTATCTATGCTGCCCTTTCAGGTTTCGGGCAAACAGGACCCTATAGGGAGAGAGCATCGTATGCAAGTATGGCAGAGGCTATTGCTGGACTTTCTCGGCTGACCGGTGATTATATCGACCCAAATGGACCTCCCAGGCGTATTGCAGAATCATATGGCGATCTGGGACCGGCGTTGTGGGCAGCCTTGAGTATCGTCGCAGCCATTTTGCATAGGTACAGAACAGGTATAGGCCAAATGATCGATGTAGCTCAGGCGGACTGCATGGTGGCGCTCACTCCATCTATTGTCGCCTACAATTTGACAGGATTATTGCCTTGGCAGGAACAGGAAAAGTACCGTATGGTACAGCCTATCCGTAGTGGTATATTAAAAGTGAAAGACGGTTGGATCAGAGTTGCTGGGGGCAGACCAAGAGCACTCGATGCATTAAAGGAACGCCTTAAAGTTGAGGAGGTAAACGAAAAGGTCTTGGGAGAACTCGTTGAAAATATGACTCGTGATGAGGCTGTCACTTATCTAGTAGAACTAGGTTTTCCTGTTGCACCTATCTATAATATAGGTGAGACGACGAAAGATCCGCATCTCATTGCTCGAGGTATGTTTGTTGAAATCGAACACCCTATAGCCGGGAAGGTGAAGATCCCTAACTTTCCAGTCAAATTCTCTGAGACCCCGGGAGAGCATATTTCAGCTGCGCCTATACTCGGGCAACACACTAAAGAGATTATGATGAATCGCCTTGGCTATTCTGAAGAACAAATTGAACAACTAGAAAATGAAGGCGTCATCGTAACTGTTAAGTACTCTAGAACTATAGAAAATACAAAAAAGGTGAATTGAATTGGCGTCTCGTAAACGTGAGTGGTGGACTGACTCGGAGATAAGGATAGCAGGGGGGGATTGGCTCGGTCCTACACCTCCCCGAGTTAGGGATGCATTGATTAAAGCCCTTTATGAGGCTACGGAGTACCCGTGGATAAAAACTAGCTACCCAGAAACAGAGGGAGTACCAGTATTTAGAAAGGCAATAGCAGATTATTATTATCGAAGATGGAACGTGGAATACGATCCAGGGCAAATTCTTCCAACGTGCGGGTCTACCCCAGCATATACTATGATATTGGATTGTTACCAAAATAATCTTTGGAAGGCTGGAGATGAGGTCATTCTCACAGATCCCAGTTTTAGCAGTTACTTTGGTCGCATGGCTCAAATAGGATTAAAAGTTGTACCTTTACCATGTAAAAGAGAGCGATGGCATTTTGATCCAGAGGAACTTAGAAAGGTTGTAACAGAGAAAACGAAGATAATGATCATTTGTACCCCAAACAACCCTACTGGGACAGTTTACACAAAGGAAGAATTAGCTGCGCTTGAAGACATAGCGGAAGAAAATGATCTATATGTCTTATCCGATGAGATCTACCAAGAATTCGTATTCGATGGGAAATCGGCTATACTGCCTGAACAGTTTAAAGGATTGAAGGAAAGAACTTTCATCGCGAACAGCATCTCGAAAATCGCCAATGCAACTGGATGGAGACTCGGCTTCATCATCGCTCCGGAGAAACTATACCCAAAGATACTACGTTATAGCTTGGATATAGGCAGTCACAGACCACCTACTTTCGTTCAAGTTGCGGGGGCAGCTGTTTACAAAGAACCATTGGATTATGTGGACGAGATACGGAAGGAGTATGAGAAGAGGAGAAACTTCTTCGTCCCAAGAATAAACGAGATCGAGGGCTTATCATGCCCGATGTTCGAAGGAGCATTCTATGCCTTTGTTGACATAAGACCATTAGGTATTAAACCCGCCGAGTTTGTGAATGGTCTAAATAAAACAGAAAAAGTGACTATACAGAATGGAGAAAGCCATGGAGTTCAATTATGTAAAGGCCATGTAAGAGTGGCTTTGAGGGAGCCTGTATCTGTCTTAGAAGAAGCATGTAACAAAATAGAGCGCTTTGTAAAAACCATAAAAAAATAGCTTCCTTTTTTTAATTCATGAGTGCTATCTGTTAATTGGTTAACTTTCGTGTGCGCGAAGAATCAGATAACAGATCTCCGAAACAATCTATCCTTTATATTACATCAGAAGTATGTATTTTGCGCTTGTTTCGCGATATATAGAAAGAGACGAAGGCTGCGAGGTTTAGATTTGAAAGTCCTCTTTGTTTATCCTCCGACTCAAATAAAGTTTGGTAAAAGTAAGCTATCACCTCCATTGGGTGTTCTATATCTTGCGTCCGTTGTAGAGAAGGCTGGACATGATATCAAAGTTGTAGATATGCGAGTTAAAGATGAAAAACCTGAGGAAGTTAGAAGATATGTGAACTCTTTTCGACCAGATGTTGTCGGAATATCTGGAATAACGACAGATTATCCGTTTTGCCTCAGGATGGCAACTGCATTTAAGAAGTTTAAGCCCGGGGTGATAAATATTATGGGCGGGCCACATGTTACGTTTACTGCTGAAGAGGTTCTTGAGAAAAACAAGGATGTAGATATTATTGTTCGAGGTGAGGGGGAAGATACCTTCATCAGACTTCTAAAAGCGTTTTCTCAAGCCTCATCTTTAAATAGTGTTGAAGGCATCACATTTCGGTATAAGGGAAAGATAACTTCAACTAAACAAAGACCATATATAGATGATCTAGATAAACTACCATCTCCGGCCAGACATCTAGTTCCTCTAAAGGACTATGAGTACATTTCTATAATAACTAGCCGTGGATGTCCATACCAATGTACATTCTGCTCAACAAGACTTATGTGGGGGCCGAGATATAGGACAAGGAGTCCATTTAAGATCGTGGACGAGATGCAGAACATCTCTGAAAGACTCGGATTCCGTCGGATCACATTGGAAGACGATAACTTTACATTCGATCAAGCTCGAGCAAAGGAGATATGCAATGAAATCATAAAACGGAAGCTTGATGTGAATTGGAGCTGCTCAACACGAGTTGACAATTTTGATAGGGATTTATTATGCATGATGAAAAAGGCAGGGTGTGACGAGATATACTTGGGCATTGAGTCAGGAAGTCAGAAAACCCTAAACATGGTGAAGAAGGATCTATCAGTTGACACTATTAGAAGAGGTATAAAGATTCTAAAGAAAGAAGATATCGAATTCACTGCATCCTTCATAATAGGGTTTCCATGGGAAACAGAGGAGGACATCCGTGAAACCCTCAGATTTGCAACAGAAGTGAATGCAAAGCGGGTCCAGTTTCACTTCCCCGTTCCATACCCTGGTACAGAGTTCCGGAGGAAGTTAGGATTTTATTGTGGTGAGATAAAATTAATTGGGTGGGAACACTATCACGCTTCAACACAGATTGTGAAAACAAAAATTCCCGAAAAAAAGCTTTTCCAACTGTATACCGAAGGAATCCTCCGATTATCCGACGATCACACACTCATCCAAATACCGTAAATTCTTCGCACGCGCTATGGATTGAAGTTCAACTAAGTCAACTATTCATTTCACATGAGTATCAGGTGGAACTCAGGATAAGACTATTTAGATGAGGTTTCGCGCGCCTATATGAAGTCGTATTTAGACTTACCTCCAACCTCACCGTGAAAGTACTTGCATGCGCCTATCCGCCCACATCTAGGGGCAATATGACGCTGCGCCACCAGGCACCGCCAATCGCGCGCACGACCACCACGATGGTCAGCGCTTCCACGGCGAACCAATCTACGCCTGAGCACCCAACGGATTATAATACGGCCTCCCGTGCACCAGCACACTGTAACACACAGTCGCCAGCTTCCGAGCCGCAGCCACCAACGCCGCCTTCCGGCCACGACGCTCCGCCACACCATGGTAGAAGCGGGTAACCGGCGAGTCGACCCGGATATGAACCATCGCCGCCTCCACCAGAGCCCACCTCAGCCACCTGGACCCCTGACGCGTGATGCCCCCGTGCCTCTCCACGCCGCCGCTGCTACGGGTGCTTGGCACCAGCCCCGCGTAGCTAGCCAGGTGGTCCCCGCTGCTGAAACGGCTCACATCCCCGATCTCGGCCTTCACGAGTAGTGCAACGTAGTAGCCGACGCCGGGGATCGTCATAAGCAGACGCACATCCGGGTCGTCCCCGGCCTCTCGCTTCAGCCGGGAGGAGAGGATCTTCACCTCGCTCTTCAGGGGCTCGATGAGGCGGAGGTAGCAGTCCACGGGCTCAAGGCCCAGGCTCTGCAGCCACTCGACGCCCTTGGAGGTGAATAAACCATAGCCGGTCGGGGGCTTGACTCCCTCGTAGGCGAGGGTGTCCCGGATCTTTACCTTGAGCTTCGTGACCTGCCTGACGAGGAAGGCCCTGCGGCGCACCCTTTCCCTTATCTCCGCGATCTCCCTGGGCGGTATGTAGCTCTCGGGCAAGGAGTCCAGCCTCAGCAGCTCAGCCAGTGCCTTTGAGTCGACTCTGTCGGATTTGATTCTTGCCTCCGCGATGTACCTTGTCTTCTTGGGGTGGCTGACGGTGACGTCGTATCCCTGCTCCACCAGTTTCCGGTAAAGTGGGATGATGTAGGTGGAGGCCTACATCGCCAGCTTCTCCGGTTTTATAGGCTCGAGGAAACTGGGTATATCCTCGTTGGGCATCTTCCTCTGTACGAGTACCTGACCATCCCGGTCAAGTACCGTCGCGTATGTGGATTCCTTGTGGACGTCGAGTCCACAGACGACGGCGCTCATGGTGTGACCTGAGCGCCGCGACGATATATTCTTCATACATCATCGCGCGCGTTGTTTCCCACCTCGCCTGAATGATGAGACAGTTCATTCATCCGGAAAAGGATGGTTTATACTCTATGATCAATTTGGATCAAACCATGGAGATTCAGAACTACCTGAAGTATCAGGCAGCGAACGTCATGGCCGTGGTTCTCGCCTTGGCCATGAACTTCCTCGTAGAACTCATCCCGCTGAACGGCGTCAACACCGCGCAGGTCTCAGACTCCTACCCGAACCTGTTCACCCCTCCCGGCTACGTCTTCGCCATCTGGGGCATCATATACATCCTCGCCATCGTCTTCGCGGCGTACCAGGCGAGGCAAAGCCAGAGACAGGCAGGCTACCTCAACAAGATAGGATACCTTTACCTACTAAGCTCGGTGATAAACGTGACCTGGCTGGCGATCTTCCACTACTCATACGGAGTCACGTCGCTATACCTCGTGTCGACGGTCGTTCTCCTCCTACTGCTCGCGGTGCTTTTAGCCATCTACGTCAGGTTGGGGATAGGCAAGGCCGAGGTCCCACGCCGGGAGAAATTGGCCGTGCACCTCCCCTTCAGCATCTACCTCGGCTGGATCTCGGTAGCCAGCATAGCTGGGATAGCGTCTGCCCTCAACGCGCTCCTCCCCGGGATACCGATGGACACCCAAGCCATGGCGACGGCTGTGATGCTGGTCGTCGCCCTCGTGCTGACCCTGTTGATGTTGCTTAGGAGTAGAGACATTGTTTTCGCCCTCGTCGTGGTCTGGGCGGTCACGGGCATAGCGACGAAGCAGTCGTCGAACCAGCTGATCTACATGACAGCTCTGGCCATCGGCGTCTGCGCCGCCACAGCCATCCTGCTGACTCCGATCATCAAGAAGAAAAAAGGGGTCCCCTACTACCTCTCGTGAAGACGCCGACCCTGTTCAGCACCGTAAAAAGAAGGTAATAGGCGCTGGAAAAGCGCTTACTCGCCCCAGACCCTTTTGAATAGCCTGACCCAGTTACCGCCCAATACCTTCTTTACTTCGGCGTCGCTGTAGCCTCTGGCGACGAGCCCCTTGGTGAAGTTGGGCAT
>Ga0315289_10006056_pt1 | contig 17803 bp, 12 predicted proteins | sample YL17G11_40_MG_FD_203452 | JGI IMG/M metagenome (GOLD analysis project Ga0315289, IMG submission 203452) | Sediment microbial communities from Yellowstone Lake, YNP, Wyoming, USA - YL17G11_40 | ecosystem: Environmental > Aquatic > Freshwater > Lake > Sediment | place: USA: Wyoming | collected... | reverse complement strand
CCTTGAGAAATTCGTCCAGGGCTTCGGCAAACCGGCGCCGGTTTGCCAAATCGTCAACCTCACGTTCCAGATGGAAAAGGCTGCCGTCTGATATGCGTTCCATCATATCGAAATAGTCGCCTGCCACCTTGCGCACGATCCGGACCGCTTCTTCGATATGTTCCGCCAGGGAATAGAACGTGTGCACCAGAAGCGCGTGCCTGCTTTTTATGTGCGCCAGGGCATTGGCGGCAAACATATAATAGCAGGCGATACGGCCGGATTCATCAACATCGCCCAGCACGCGCCGGTGATATGATCCGGCATGAGCATAGCCTAAAAAGACGCTCATACTGACAAGCCCGAAATCCGCATTGTCTTTATATACGATGAATTCGCTGCTGCTGCCGGGATGCTGTTCGAGATAATGGCGGACGTCCTCGTCATAGGGCGACAGGTACGGCTTTTCCGCGATGCAAGGGCCGCCGGAGGTCAGGCCATTCAACAGACCTGCCAGATAAACATTTGTGTCTTCATCATTCTCTTCGCGGCGTCCGGTAGCAAGGTTGAGGGCGACGCGGGCTTTCAGGATGTGTTCAAGGAAGAAGGCGCCGCTTGCGCCCTGCCTTAATTCAATGGGCGGTTTTCCGGGTGCGCTGTTTTCGTGATTCATGGTACCTCCTCGGTTGCCCCTACATTAAACCTATCGGCTGATTTAAGCGGTTTATTGAGTTGCGCCTGGATTCATATATATTCTATCACTATCATGCCGATTATTCAGTGACTTGCGTCACATCAGCAAAGAAAGTACTCCTTTTTATTGGATGCTTGAGGTTATGCGGCGAAAGTCGGCTATCGATTGAAATTGCTGACATTACAATCCTTTTGTGGTATAATGCGAAAGACATTATCCTGGAAACTGCCAGCTCATGAAAAACCTGATAATACTCGGTTGCACCGTGCATTCAGCGGAGATCGTGGAAATCGTTGAGCGCATTAACCGCGTCATGGCCGGCAACCCGGCACGAAAACTGCGCGACCGGGCTTCTCCTCCGCAGGAACAGGGAGCATAGATGCTGGAATATCGCCGTTTGAAAAAAAACGAGAGCTATTCATACCATCTGCTCATGTCGGATGCGTATAAAGGAAAGAAACCCTCGCCGGACGCCATCCTGTCCGCGGGCGCTTTGAAAAGCATCCGCGGGTTGTTCGACAACGGCGTGCTTAAAAGCGCCCTCACGATCCGGGACTTTCGCATGTATATCGGCGGCGCCATCGTTCCCATGGGCGGCATCGCCGGAGTGGGGACCTTCAGCAACGCCCGGCGCGCCGGCTATGCCGCCGGGTTGCTGAGGCGCTGCATTGACGATATGAATAACCTCGGCTACGCGGTGTCGATGCTGTTCCCGTTTTCGTACCGGTATTACCGCAAATTCGGCTGGGAACTGGCGGGACAGAGCGCGAGTTATTCCATTGTCAATCGTCAAAACCTTCCGCGGCATCCCGAGGCGGCCCTGGTGCGGGCCATGCGCGCGCGAGACAAGGGCCGTCTGACATCATGCTACGACGGTTTTGCGCGCGCCTATACCGGCATGCTGCACCGGGACGCTCCGGCATGGAAACAGAAATTCCGTCGATGGGAAAAGACCGGCACGCGGGTGTACCTGATCGAAGAGCGCGGCAGGACCATCGGCTATTTCACCTGCCAGATGTCCGCCGGTCCCGCCGGCCGCATCGCGAATGTCGACGAATTCGTGGCCCGCAACACCAGGGCCGTGCGGGCAGGCATCGGCTTTCTTGCGCGCGAACCCCGGGGCATCGCCGAAGTGCGTCTGCGCGCGCCTGCCCGGCCCTTGCTGTGGGAGTTTCTGCACGAGCCTTATTGCGCGACCTCGGTCCTTCCCCTCTGTCAATTCAGGATCGTGCATTTTGCCAGGGCCCTCATGCTGCGCGGGTATGATGCGGGCGTGCGCGCGTCGACGGTCGTGCGTCTGACCGACGAAACCGCCCCCTGGAACGCGGGGACCTGGGCGATCTCCGTTTCCCGCGGCCGCGCCGCCGTGCGCCGCGCAGCAAAGGCGCCGGATGTGGTCATGGACCAGCGGCCGTTCGTGCAATTGTACATGGGGTATCTATCGCTGCGCGACCTGCAAGCCTCCGGCCGCGCGACCGTGAAGAACCCCGCCGCATTCAAGGCGTGCGACGCGATGTTCGGGGGGCAGCAACAGTATATTCTGGACCATTTCTAAGGGCATTCGTATCTATAGTTCGTTGCATTAATCGGGTTCATAATTGGGTAGAAGTCCGGGTCACGTGACCCGGACTTCGTAGTACACGATCTCCGCGGGAAGCCGAAATCCGCGTTCATGGCATGTTCATTCCGGTGCGCGCCTGCCACCGAACGCTTTTTTAAGCCGCTCATCCGAGGAACTTTCCTGGCGCCGGATCGGATTCGGGGTGATCCTGTCCGCAAGCGCGCGCACCGCGGCCCGCTGGGAACGCCACTCTTCCCAGCTAAAGCGCACCTTCATCCGTTTACTTTTTATCAAGTTCACGGGAAACCTCCGTACGCAGCCGGTATAGCGCATCTTTCACGCCATAACAAGGATCTTTTGCCAGGCGTTCCACCTCATTCCAGTCGACATCCAACGTACCGGACAAGCATCGGACCATCAGCTTTCGGGCGCAGAGATCCGCTTCGGGATTGGGCTGCGGATAGACGGCAATAAGTATTCTTTCCACAAGCAATTCTTCCACAGGGACAAGCCGAACGATACCAAATTCAGTCTGCAATTCCCTATAGGGCGCTTTCGAGTCCTTTTCAATGCGGCCAAGCAAGTCAATAAAAAGACCGCAGACCTTCCATGACCGGGGCCCGCCAACGCCCCCCAAACGGCCCATGATTTCCTGCTGCAAACGCATCGGCACGATTTTTCCGCTCAGCCGGCACAGGTCTACATCGCCCGACATATAGGAGCCTTCGGTATAAAATTCTATCGCAGACCCGCCAACAACCACCAGTTCATGTCCGGCCTCGGAAAACAGCGCGCTAACCAGCCCGCACAGACTCATCGACTTTTCGAGGAGATCTTTCGCAGAAGAAATCTTCTCTACCGCCCTGGATATCAGTGAATTTTCCATACTTGATAAAATACGTAGATGCCCGGCAGTAATCCATATTCGCAATTAAATTCCGCAAGACCCGGCGGCCCCGGCAAGGCGCAATGGTTGATCCGGCTCAGACGGCCGCGATGCTTCCGCGGTCCACGATCGTGCAGATGCCGGGGATGGCGCCGTCCGCGCCGGCCTTTATTGGAATGTCGCCTAAAAGAATGTGCGCGGCCAGATGGCCCAGCCGCGCAAAACCGAAGTCAACGGTGCTGATGGGCATGACCACCGATTCCGGAAGATTGTCAAATGCGACCATGGACATGCGGCGCGGCACATCGATTCCCGCGGCCTTGAACCAGAGATAATGCTCGTGGGCCATGCGGTCGTTCATGGAGATCATGGCGGTGATGCTGCTGTCAAGCAGTTTTTTCATCGACGGTGTTCGGGACATCAGGCGGTCCCGGAACGAACGGAGCCGTTTTACAGCGCCTGACGCCGGCACGGATTGCAGGAATTCTTCAGTGCGCTGCCGGAAATTGGCAAAGCGGTCCGGGTAACCCTCCTCCAACAGGCTCCAGAACGGTTCGCCGTGGATAGTTGAAAAAATGCGTATCGACGGGTCAATTTCGGCGGCAATCGCGCGCGATAGCGAAAGCCGGTCCGCGGGCCAGCCCCATTGGGGCATCATGAGCGGGAACCCGATGCGATTATGGCCCGCGTCCCACAGACTTTGCATGGCAGCCTTGACAGCCGCGCGTTCGTCCAGGTGCAGCCGGAAATACTGTTCGCTGCACCGCATCGTGCTTCGCGTGCACCGACCGCCGGCATTCGCCGCATCGAAATAGACCACGGGCCGGGCGCCCCGGCACGATAAGATCCCCATGGCCGCATTGAAATTTTCGACCGTCGGGAAACGGTCGAAAACGAGCGCGCCGCAATAGCGGTTGCCCAGGCGATTGATCTGTTCGCGGACCTGCTCGATCCCCATATGCGCTGTCGAGGTGGCGGTGGATGAAACCTCCCGTTGCGCCACGATGATACGTACGCCCTGCTTGAGCAGCTCGCTACTGAACGGCAATGCAAACGACATGTTATGCAGAAGGTTGAAAAGGCTGTACCAGTCGGTTTCCGTGGGGACGAATACCAGAATTGCAGGCGAAAGCGCGCCCCGGAGACCGGCCGCCGCGCCTTGTACGGCCGGCCCTACGATCCAGCGCTTTCCAAGTTTGTGAATCAAACGATCGCCATCGAGCCTTCGCATGGTTGCGGTGACGGTGATGCGCGATACGCGCTCCGCATGCACCAGATGGTCGAATTTAGGCAATGGACCGCCGGAAGGATACGTCCCCTCGGCAATGGCGGTCTTTAAATGATCATACAGCCGGTCGCCGGACCGTCCCGCATCCGCGGCCTGGGGTGCCGCATCTTCCCGTGCGTCAATTCGATATATCCCGCGGCCCCGAAGGCACGCCACCAGCCCCTGCTGACGAAGGTGCGCTATCGCCTTCGTCATGGTCGCGCGGGAGATATGATAGCGGCGCGCAAGGTCGTCCGTGGACGGCAATCGGGACCCGCCAAAACCGGGCAGGTCCTTGCGGACGCGGTTTGCGATCGCGGTGTATATGGGGGGACGCATCGTTATTAATAGCAGCCGGATGTCCGGCAATCCCGGTTTCTATTATTAGGATACCAATAAACCAGAATATAATCAATCACCCGGCATCATAAGATAGATTTATTGGGGTCAGCAATAATGCCCTGTTGCGGAGGACCGTCAGCATGATCGTTCGAAGCAAATTTGATCTTCACTTTATTGGCCCTGTTCTTCTTTGCGGGACATCCCTGCTCTTCATCCCGATATGTATCGCGCTGCTGCTGCCGTTCCAATCCCGGGCGCAAACATATCAATGCAAGATAATCTCCAACGTCCGCTATGGCGACCTGCCCGCCAACATCGGCGACATTTACATGCCGCTGACAACCGACACCAGTCTGCGGTTTCCGGGCATCATCTCGCTTCCCGAGGGCGGGTGGGTCAGCGAAACCAGAACCAGCTATAAGAACCAGGATCCTGCCACGGAACTCGCGAAGGCCGGCTTTGTTTCGTTCATTACCGATTATACCTGCAGAAGCGGCAAATACGCATATCCGATATGGGACAATAAAGCCGCGGTGCGGTTCATGCGGAAAAATGCGAAAACCTATCAGATCGATCCCGCCCATATCGGTTCCATGGGTTTTTCGGCGGGGGGCTGGTCGTCCTATGTTCTTGGCTTCACTAATGCAAGCGATACCATCAACGGCACGGACACATTGGGCAGGCCCATGAAAATCCCCATGGAGCCTTCGTGGCGGCCCTATCCGGAATATTCATCCCAGGTCCAGGCAATTGCGCCGGTTTCAGGTTTTGGAGGGGGGTTTCCGTTCAGCGACATCAACATAACGAATCTCATGAAAAAGAAAAGCCCGGCCCAACTTCCGGCTTGTCTGCTTATGGAAGGAGGGGCATCATCCGACAGAGTTTATGACTCAGCCTTCGCGATCGAGTTGCGGAAAGTTGGAGCGGACGTTCAGACATTTTTTCCCGCCGGCCTTGGCCATGCATTCCCTTTGCGGCCGAATCCATGGGGCGGCCCGCCCTATGAGTACGACTATATCCCCATGGTCGTCGACTTTTTCACGCGCACGCTCAAAGCCGGCACAACCGTAGCCCGAAGCCCGGATACGAAAATGCATTCGGAATCGGTACGCGCGTCCCTGTCGGGAGGACGAATGCGCGTGTGCACACATGGCGCGCATACGATCTCCATTCTCGATCCGCGCGGCAGGAGCATCGCTGAATTCCATGGGACTGGGGCACGGGAATACGGCCTTGACAGCAGGGTCATCAGGGCCGGGGCGTATGTTATCAGAATTCAGTCCGGGAATGCGGTCGCCGGCGCAATTACCATGCTGCCATAGCAGAGAGTTTCAAGCCCGCAAATCCCCCACTCTCATCGCGCTCCCATGGGTTTTTTTGCGTGACTGCCTTCGATGCGGTATTTTAATTGCACAACGCTGTCCGCCCACAGCAAACATCCGCGCATCTTCCCGGGAGACCTTATGAGCAGCATTGCCCGTTTCGCGCTGTGTCTGGTGATGGCCGGTGCGCTCTGTTCCATGGCCGAAACCGGCATGTGCCTGGTCGTCTGCTTTCCCGCCCGGCCGGGCGCCGAAGACTTCATCGACGGCGACATCCGGCGCATTGACATGGTGAACAACGTCCCCCGCACGCCCACCGCGGCCATCGGTTTCGGGTGCTTTCCACGCTTTTCCCCCGACGGCGACCGGTTCGCCTATATCCATAAAGACACGGTAAAGATCGCCTCCATCAACGGCAATATTGTCCGCTGGTGGCGCGCCAGTGCATATCCGGACAGCAACAACCATCTGAGCTGGACCAATACCGGCTTGTATATCGGCGCCTATGGGCGGTTCATCAAATTCGACACCCTCGGCGTCAAATTGTGGGAGAAACGATTCCCGGACTGCAACTGGGGTTTTGTTTCGCGGAACGACAGCATGGGCGGCGGCGTGCACCTCTGCTGCTATCCGCTCATTTACAACATGATGGCCGGCACCACGACCAACGCCGTTGTGGACAAGGGCGGGTGCAGCGCCTGCCCCAGCCCCAGCGGGCATATGCTATCCAACAATCTCTGGAGCCCGGACCCGCACCGCAACTGGCGCGTGCTTGATAAATTGGGAAATGAACTCTATTATTTCACTCTGGGGCCCTCGCTGGGCCTGGACGACACCTATCACTCCAATGTCCTCACCTGGTCGGGCAACGGCGAAAACTGGATGGTGATGCCCGTGGGCCAGGACAATGGCGAAAGCCAGATGACGAAGAACACGTCGCCGTGGATCTTCAATGTTATTACACATGAGAAATATGAGTTTTCCCATCGCACCACGGACCATTGGCAGCCGCACGATTATTATTCGGGAAAGGTACCGCCATCGTCGTCGGCCGAACTCCAGCTCTCCTCCCCTGCGCTCGACTTTACCGCGGATTCGGGCGGCCCCAACCCGACGGCAAAGAGCTTCAATGCCTTCACGGCCGTTGATACGCTGCGCGGTCTGACCGCGACAAAGAAGCAGTCGTGGCTGACCGTTGCAGCGTCGGGAGCAAAAGGCACGAGTATCCTGATCACCGCCAGCGCCGGCATCGCCGGGCTGCGGCCCGGCACGTATCGAGATACTATCGCCGTAACCACCGCCAATGCGGGCAGCGCAGTATGCGCGGTCACGCTCGTGGTGCGCGCGGCCACGGTCGCGGCGGTCCTCGATAGCATGAGTGTAACTCCTGCGAACATCACGATTTCGGCCGACGCATCCGCCGCGTTTCTGGCAACCGCGTACGATCAGCTGGGCCGCCGCTTGACGGGCGCCGCCTTCACCTGGTCCGCCACCACGGGCGGGACCATCAACGGCCGCGGCGTGTATACGGCAGGTCCGGTGGTTGACGGGCCGCAACGCGTCATGGTAGCAGCGCAAAAAGGCGGCGTGACCCTTCGCGATACGGCGCTGCTGGTGATCGCGCGCAAGGGGACTCTCTGGAAGCGGATCAACTGCGGCAGCAACGCCTACGACGTTCCCGGATGGGAACGCGATGACGCGTATGTAGCCGGCGGTGCGGACTTTGTCAATCCCGGGAGCGTGGATACGGCCGGCGTGTGCGCCGCTGCCCCGCCGCAGGTGTATAAAAGCATGCGGCGGCAAAGCCCGCATTCCTACGCGTTCACCTCCTTGAATCCGGGCGCCTACACCGTTCGTTTGCACATGGCAGATACGGCGCTCCAGATGGTCCGCCTGATGTCGTACGATATCCAGGGCGTCAATGTTCTGCGCGATTTTGATGTTCGGACGCTCGCAGGCGCGGCAAACAAGGCGCTGGTGCTTGACTTTGCGACCGATGTTCAGTCCGACGGCGCGCTTCGCCTTGATTGCAGCGCACCGAGTGGAGACGTCCTCGAAGCGGGGCTGGAAATCATCGAAAGCTTCCGCTACCCCATCATGCTGCTGTCGCCCGCGGGCGGCGAGAAATTTGCCGTGGGAGACAAGATGATGATTGCCTGGCGCGCGGACCTGAGCCAGACAAGCGACGTGATGGTCTACCTTTCCGTGCGCGGCGGCCAAGGGTGGAACCCTTTGACAACCGGCTATGGGATCAACCCCGTCGATACGGCAAACTGGGAGAAATTCAGCTGGACCATTCCCGATTCAATACCCGTGACCGGCGGCAAAATTTCCACCATCTCAACGCAATGCAGGATCAAGCTGACCCGCTACGGTCTGGGCGACGCCACGGCCATATCAGACAGCAATTTCACGATCGCGGCAAAAGCGCCGGTTGCCGGCGGAATGCAGGACCGGATTTCCAGGCCGTTTTTGCAGGCCTATGCGTCGACAGAAGGTTTACGCGCGAATATCGGGGCACAAGGTCCCTATCGCGTGGAGGTGCTGACGCCGGCAGGGACAATAATCGCCTCGCGCGAAGGCCGTTCCCCGCTGATTATCATTAATCAACAATTCGCGCCGGGCGCCTATCTGCTGCGTGTGCACGCCGGCGCACGGAGCGGGATATGGAGGGTGATGGTGGTGGATACCCACCCATGAAGGCCGGAGGCTAATACCAATCGACGCAGCGCAGTTCTTTAATGCGCATGAATTCTTTGACATTATGCGTTACCAGCACCGCATGGGAGGCAAGCGCCGTGCCTGCGATTAGGGTATCAAATGGACCAAGCGGGGTTCCAAGCCGTTCGCAATGGGCGCGCACTTTTGCCGCGGCAACTGCTTCTTTCTGTCCGAAAGGCAGAATGGCGGCAACCTCCAGGAACTCATTCAGTTGCCGTCTGGCCTGATGGGCGTGAGTGGATTTTTCAATGCCGGTTTCGAGTTCAAATACAACAACCGATGGCACGGCAATGTCTTCCGGTTGATTTTCGAGTAATTTTTCAGCGACATTGCCCATGCGCTTGAAATAATAAATAAGAGTATTCGTATCGAGGGCGAACATGCGCTATAATCCTTCCCGCGGGACATCGGCTCCATAGCCTGCGCGGATTTCTTTTACAGAAGGAAAATCTTTCCAGGCGCCTGCCAGCCGTTTGACATTCTCCGGCCATTGGCGCCGCGCCCGTTTGCGGATCATGGAGGCCACCCATTTGCTGAGAGACAGGCCGGATCCCCGCGCCGCGACCCGCATCTGCCGTTCCGTTTCATTATCGAGATAAAGAGTAATCTGGCTCATTCGCATGCTCCTTCGGCAACACTTATAATATATATTATAGTATATAGTTGCGCGACCTGCAAGACTGGAATTCGGGCGTCGGCTTTCAATCCTCTCTGGCGCCATTGCGGTCGCGCGTGTCTGTCGAAACCATCACCTCCACCGCTTCCAATGCGGGCAGCCCGGTATGCGCGATCGCGCCAGCGGTGCGCGTGCCTCATCAGCTCCGTTTTTGCATGGGTCTTTGGCTTGCGCCCAGGGTTTCCGGACGGGCTCGTATGGATTCGAAACTAGTATGCTGCATCATATCGCAGGCTCCCCCCTTTCTTTCGTGCTGATACGAACCGCATTTTCCACCGGCGATATATAAATTTTGCCATCAGCCCGCAGGCCGGTATGCGCACCTTCCATGATTGCGGAGATCACCGATTCGCATTGTGCATCCAAACAGAACGCTTCGATTTTAAATGAGATACCCGGTTGACGGCGTTATCGACAAAGAGCATTGACACCGCTCGTCCTAGATAATATATTTAGTTAGATCAAACTAATTAAGCGAGGGTTGATGTATTCTCTTGCCGAAATATTCGAACGCCTTTCGCTGAGTATGCAGCTCCATGAAACGGATGTTACCGCCCACAGCGTTTTTGCCAACCTTTCGGTCACCCAGATCCACTATCTTGATGCCATCCGGCATTTAGCGCAACCAACGGTAAGTGAACTCGCGGAACACATGAAAGTGACAAAACCGACTGCCACGGTGGCTCTGGAAAAGCTTGACCGAAAAGGATACATCAAAAAGGTGTCTTCGTCCGAAGACCGACGGGTTACTTATGTTCACCTTGCAACGAAAGGGCTCAAGATTTCCGAGCTTCACGATCAAATTCACCAGGGGTATGCTGAGTATTTCAAGAATGCACTGAACGCAAGGGAACTTGATCACCTGATTTTGCTCCTGAACAAAGTGGTTTTGCGCCTGGGTCTGTAGCGCGCTGAAAGGCTGGAAAAATGAGTGGACTATCTTTTGAAAAACTGGTGGGCTTATCGCAGGACGAGGTAGTCAAACGGCAGGAACGGGACGGCTTTAATGAACTGCCGACGCAGGACAGGCGGGGGGCCCTGGATATCCTGATCGGCGTCCTCAAGGAGCCGATGTTCCTCCTTCTTATCGCTTGCGGCGTCCTGTATCTGCTGTCGGGCGAATTTCAGGAAGCGCTGATGCTTCTCGGGTTCGTGTTTGTCATTATCAGCATAACCTTCTATCAGGAAAGAAAAACCGAACGCGCGCTTGAGGCGCTGAAAGATTTATCGAGCCCTCGGGCATACGTCATCCGCGATGGTGAAAAAACACGCATTCCCGGACGCGAAGTAGTCTGCGATGATGTCATGCTGCTATCGGAAGGCGATCGCGTTCCCGCGGACTGCATGCTGGTGCATGCCATAAACTTTGCCGTGGATGAATCCCTGCTGACCGGCGAGTCGGTGCCGGTGCGAAAATCCTCCGCCGACGATGTGGCCGTCGCGATGGGAAAACCGGGCGGAGACGACCTGCCCTTCGCATTTTCCGGAACACTGGTGGTGTCCGGCCAGGCAGTCGGAATAGTCAAGGCCATCGGAAACACGACCGAACTGGGGAAAATCGGCAAAGCGCTTCAATCGCTCGAAGAAGAACGGACGCCGCTCCAGGTCCAGACCGGCAAAGTGGTGCGTGCCTTTGCGGTTTTTGGCGGCGTGCTTTGCGCGCTGGTGGTCATTGTGTATTGGTTGACTCGCGGCAATTTGCTTGACGGGTTCCTGGCCGGGCTGTCGCTGGCGATGGCCATGCTTCCCGAAGAGTTCCCGGTTGTCCTTACGATTTTCATGGCCCTTGGCGCCTGGCGCATCTCAAAATATCGCGTACTCACCCGGCGGGTCCCCGCGATTGAGACCCTTGGCTCCGCCACCGTGCTGTGCGTTGATAAAACAGGTACATTGACATTGAATAAGATGACCGTCACCGATATCGTCGCCGGCGAACGGGTGTATGCGGTCGGCACGACAAACAATGCGCTTCCCGAGGAATTCCATGAGGTGATTGAGTACAGCATTCTCGCCAGCCCGGTCGATCCCTTCGATCCCATGGAAAAAGCAATGAAAGAACTCGGCGAACGCCTGCTTGCGAAAACCGAACATCTTCATTCGTCATGGACACTCCAGCGCGAATATCCGCTGAGCAAAGAACTGCTTGCCATGTCGCGGGTATGGACATCGCATTCGGGTGACGAGTTGATCATAGCGGCCAAGGGTGCGCCCGAAGCGATCGCCGATCTCTGCCATTGTAACGCCGCGCGCATGCAATGGCTTGCGGGCAAAATCGACATGCTCAGCAATCAGGGCAAGCGGGTCATCGGGGTTGCTCACGCGCATTATGCCCGAAAAGATCTTCCCGCGCAACAGCACGATTTCCAATTCGAGTTCGTGGGCCTGCTTGGTCTGGAGGACCCGGTGCGCCCCAATGTGCGCGGGGCGATCGAAGAATGCTATGCCGCGGGGATCCGCACCATCATGATCACGGGCGACTACCCGGGGACCGCGATGAGCATCGCCCGCCAGATCGGATTAAAAAACCCCGACAGGCACATGAACGGTTCGGAACTGGAGGCGTTGACGGATGAGCAGCTGGCCGTGCGTATCAAGGACGTCAATGTGTTCGCCCGCATGGTTCCCGAGCAGAAGCTGCGAATAGTCAAGGCCCTTAAAATCAACAGGGAAATCGTTGCCATGACCGGCGACGGCGTCAACGACGCACCCGCCCTTAAAGCCGCGCATATCGGCGTGGCAATGGGCGGCCGCGGCACGGATGTCGCACGCGAGGCCGCGTCGCTGGTTCTGCTCGACGATGATTTCAATTCCATCGTGACCGCGGTCCGCATGGGGCGCCGCATCTATGACAATCTCAAGAAGGCGATGATGTATATCCTTTCCGTCCATATTCCGATCGCGGGGCTTTCGCTTATTCCCGTAATGCTGAAATGGCCGCTGATATTATTCCCCGTGCACATCGTTTTTCTTGAGCTGATCATCGATCCCGCCTGCACGCTTATCTTTGAAGCAGACAAGGACGATTGTGATGTGATGAAGCGCAAACCGCGGAAAATAGACGCGAAATTGTTCGATAGGTCAACGGTTGCGCGATGCATGGTTCAGGGAGGATTGAGCCTGGCCATCACCATAGGAATATACTCCTTTATCCGGCACGATCATTCAACCGAAGCGGCCCGGGCCCTGGCTTTTCTCACGCTGGTAGTGTGCAACCTTGGAATGATCCTGACAAACAGGTCGCTGACACGATCGCTGTTCAGCATGCTCAAAGAAAAAAATTCCGCCTTCACCTGGGTCATAGCGGGTACGGTTGCCGTCATGTGCCTTGTCCTGACGGTGCCCTTTCTTGAAAGCCTTTTTCTGTTCGGCAACGTATCGCTGATCGACCTTTTTCTTGCCCTTGGCGGCGGTTTGCTGTCGGTTGCTTGTATGGAACTATTGAAATTGGCTCCGGCGCGATCCGATGCCGGATGATCCGGCACTCCGGAATGCCCGCTTCTTGCGGTTGACGGCGGAGCGCCGCCGGCCCTATCGTGCCGCAATGATTGACCCGCGCAACGGCCGCCACGGAACGCCATGCGTCCGTTTTCACCGGAATGTCTCCCAGCAGCGCATGAAACGCCGCATAGCCCAGACTATCGAACCCGAAATTGACAGATGATATTGCGTGCGGCCAGGTCACGTCCTGCCGATCGTCAAACGACAAGAGCGACAGGTCGTGCGGCGTCCGTATGCCCGCGGCAGCAAGCCAGCGGAAGATCTGCCGCGCATGCTTGTCGTTGGGCGCAATGATGGCCGTCAGGCCTGGTGTGAGGATGAACGGGCCGACGTGCGCGGTCAGAAGAAGCATTTCCTTCTGCTCGCCGGAAAGGGCTGCGAAGGACGTCGCGGGACTGCCCATGCGGGCGACAAGCGCGCTCAACGGTTCCGCAAGCGGGGCGGCCGACTGACGCAGGATCCGCCCGATTTCCCTGAGCTGCATGGCGGGTCGTGGCGCAAAGAGGGGCCGGCATTCATCTGCCTCAACGATCCTCATTGACAGATTGAGCGCGGACCGCGCGTCGTGCACGTCGTTTCGCCGGAACCGCATCCACGCGAAGCTCTTCCCCAGCGTGGGATACCCGACAACGCGATGACCCAGTCCATAGAGTGTGGACAGCGCCAGCCGCACGCTGTCTCCTCCGTCAATGTGGCAGCGGACGAAGCGTTTCATCTCCGGCGCTGCCATGGCCCGGTCGATGACAGCGCGAAACGCCGGAGCCACCAGCGGCTCGAAGACCTGCACCAGGCCGTCGAACGACACCACCGGCTTTCCCAACCTGCAGAGTAGACGCATATCGTCAAGGATCCTTCGCAGGACGTCGGGGTCCGCTTTGGTCCAGCCGCGGTCGTCGACCATGATACCCAGCAGACGGTCGCCAAGTTGACGCACGAGAGAAGTCAGCGCTTGTTGGCAGCCGGTCGCGCCCGGCTGCGAGGCGTTCATGATCGCGGTCCCGGGTTCCACGCCGTGTAGCGACATCTCCCGCAGAAACGACTGCACAAACGGCAGCGTCCACCACGAAAGCGACAGCTCCTTCCATGCAGTCTCGCGCGTTTGCACGATGAGCACGCACCGGCCTGCGCGTACCATGCCGATTTCGTGCGCCTGCGCAGGACGTCCTGAGATGAGCGACCGGCCCCTGCGGTATGCCAGCCCGTCCTGCACCAGGCGCCGGCATACGCGCACCACCGTATGGGTGGCGGCAGGCTCCGCATGCGCAAGGTACGCCACCTTGGGCAGCGGCGAACCCGCGCGGTAGGCGCCCGACTCGATACGCGATCGGAGCCGGCCGTACAGCGCCTCTTCACTTGACAATGGATATATCGCGGGCCTGGCGGCCTGCTGCCGCATGTTGGCGACAACTTCCGGACGGCGGCGCGGCGTCACGGCGATCAGCCCCTCGGCGCTCAACCGGCCGATCACGCAGCGGACCGTCGCCAAAGGCGTGTGATAGTAGGCCGCCAGCTTTGCCGACGACGGCAGGCGCAGCAGCGTGAGATCGCGCATGCGTTCGCGGAGGCAGGCTTCGATGCGGCTGATCTCCGGGCTGACGGCGCCGGCGGATCCCGCCTGTCCCGCGGCGCGCACCACAATCCCCCGTCCCGGCCGGGCATCCAACAGGCCTTTATTGCACAGCATGCGCACGGCCTTCTGCGCGGTCACCAGCGCAACGCCGTGCATGCGCGCAAGCTCCGTCAGCGGCGGCAGACGGTCCACGGAGCCGGACGCAACCTGCTCCTCGATCCTGCGCGCGGTGAGTTCGGTCTTGCCGTATCTCGTGTTCATCCACAATAACATAACATCAAATACTCAGTTCTGCAATATTGAAAACGAAAATGCACTACTCGCTCAGAGAATTGCCTTAGATTATCGATTGAGAGAGGTCTCAGATTCAAAACACCCACTCAAACGGAGGGCCGACGCATGCTTCGTCGCGACAGTATCCATGTCCGATCCCGGATCGTCCGCACATTCACCGCGGCCGTGTTGCTCTTCTCCGCCGGGAGCATGGCCGCCAACTGCTACATCGCGGCCAATGGCGACGACACCCGGGCCACGTCATCCGCCCAGCAGCCGTGGAAGAGCATATCGAAAATCAGCGGACTCAACCTGGAACCCGGGGATAGCGTGCTGTTCAAAGCCGGGGACACGCTTTCCGGCACCGTCACGATCGGCTCCGACGACAACGGGAGCGCGGCAAGCCCGGTAGTCATCGGGTCATTTGGATCGGGCCATGCGGTCATCAAGTCCACCGGCGACGGGCTGGATGCGAGCAATTGCAGCTATATCAAGGTGGTCCGCCTGGATTTTGCGGGACCGACGCGTTTGTCCGGCGGCCAGCGGGGCGTTTATTTCAATACGGTGCAGAATTCGATCATTGACAGCGTGCGTGCGCAGGGCTACAACCGCGCGGGCATGGATGTCAATGCTTCGCAGCACATCCGTCTGACCGCCTGCTCTGCCACCGACAACGGCTACGTGGGGATCCATGCGACCGGCAGCACACGGGACCTCTACATAGGCTACTGCAAAGCGATCAACAATCCGGGGTATCCCACCTCGCCCGGTCACAGCGGCAACGGCATACTCCTTGAGTCCGGACCGAAGAGCTGCGTGATCGAATATTGCGAAGCGGCTGAAAACGGGTGGGACATGGGCAATCCCAATGGCGGCAATGGTCCGGGCGGCATCTGGACCTGGATGGTGGATACCGTTTTGATCCAATATTGCATCGCGCATAACAACCGCTCGACCAAGAACCACGGCGACGGACTCGGGTTTGATTGGGACGGCGGCACCAACAATACGACCATTCAATACTGCTATTCCTATGAAAACGACGGCGCGGGATACTTTTATTGCGAAAACAGCAACAGCTCATCCAACAACAACATCTGCCGCTATAACATCAGCGAGAATGACGGGAACCTTTCCAATATGAGCGGCATTACGGTATCCGGCACCAAGCAGTACCATGCGCTGATTTACAATAACATCGTTTATAGCACGGCCGTCAGGAAAGGAGCAACCGACCATTTCGGCGTGGCCCAGACACTCAATCATTTCGGCGGAATAATGGAATCGCAATGCGTCTGGGGAGGCCTTCTGCCCGCGCAGCAGATGCTTTTCTGCAATAATATCTTTATCCAGAAAGGCGCGAATCCGAGTGGCCGCGGCCTGATCGCCGACGCGGGCTTAGCGGAATTTCAGAACAACCTCTACTGGAACGCGGGCAGTACCGTCCGCTTCTCCGGCTACAACACTCAGCAGCAATGGTTTGCCTTCGCGACAATTGACGCATGGAGAGCCGCTTCGGGCAACGAAGTGATGAACTCCAAAAACATCGGTCTGGTGGCTGACCCCCAGCTTGTCAATGCCGGCAACGGGGAAAAGCTGACCGATCCCGCGAAGCTTCCTCAGCTCTTCTCCTATATCCTCCGCCCCACTTCTCCCTGCATCAATGCGGGACTGGATCTGCGCACGCTCGGTATCAATCCCGGTACGCAGGACTTTTACGGAAGGACCATTCCTTATAACGGCGCTTTTGACATCGGCGCCTGCGAATATGACGGACAACCGGTTGGAATTGCGCGCCGGTTTCTTGATCTGAAAAACGGCGCCTATCTTGACGGCGGGGCCATGCGCAAAGCGTTGACGGTAAGGGGGATGCCGGCGAATGCGCCCCTATCCCTGGCATCGCAGCTGTTTGACTGCGCGGGGAGAATGCAGCCGCGCATGCATCCGGTTTCCGGTTTGATGGTTGCAGGTCTGGCTGTACGATGATATCGGATATAAGTATAATCTAAAATTCGGCAAATCCAAAGTAGCCGTCATTCGTGTCCGTAGCAGGCTATTTTAATGATCAAACCCGCATGTTGCCGCAAAGGAAAACCGCATGAAACAGACATTCTTCGCCTTCATCACGATCCTGCTGGCCGCCTTTTCCCTTTCCGCGGGGAAAATCCAATCAGGCGTGACCTGGTTCGCCACCAACGGCGATACACTGCATGCGCATGCGGGCGATGTAACAAAAGTAGGAAACACTTGGTACTGGATTGGTGCCGCCCCCCGTATCCCGGGTGGTGATTTCGGATATTTCGGAGGGTTCAACTGCTACTCATCCTCTGATCTTTCTACCTGGAAATTCGAGCGCAAGGTAGTTGCCCCGGTCTCAGGCACCGGCAATTTCTCATCAGCCAGGGTCGCTTATGATCCGCACGTCATCTACAACAGCACGACCAAGAAATATGTGATGGTTGCCGCTGAGTACGATGGCGGAAACAGCTATTTCGTTTGGGCCACCTCCGATAGTATCAACGGGATCTACACATTCGCGAACGCCTCGCCTGGTGCGAATAATACTGTGGTTGGCGATGCCATGGCATATAAAGACGACGACGGAAGCGCTTATGTGCTATACTCGGCCGCCAACAATGGGATAGCGATCGATAGATTAAGTGCTGACTATTTGTCAATTACCTCACGTCTGGTCTATTTTGCTGGCGGCGCGTGCCACGAAGCCCAGTGCCTGCTTAAGGTAAGCGGCATTTACTACTTGTATGCTTCATGGTGCGCCTACTGGTCGGCCACGCAGGGGCACTACTACACCGCTTCCAACCTTGCGGGGCCATGGAGCGGGTCTCAAAATCTGGGTGACGCTAATACCTATAATAGCCAGGGGACATCCTTAATTACCGTTCAGGGGACAACGGCAACAACCTACATCTTTGCCGCTGACCGATGGGTTTGCTCCACCAACGATTGCGACCTGAAGGCTTCTACCTATGTCTGGCTTCCCTTGACGATTAATA
>Ga0315289_10006055_pt1 | contig 17803 bp, 30 predicted proteins | sample YL17G11_40_MG_FD_203452 | JGI IMG/M metagenome (GOLD analysis project Ga0315289, IMG submission 203452) | Sediment microbial communities from Yellowstone Lake, YNP, Wyoming, USA - YL17G11_40 | ecosystem: Environmental > Aquatic > Freshwater > Lake > Sediment | place: USA: Wyoming | collected... | reverse complement strand
TCAAATCTTTCAATCTTGTATATGGCGTTGATTTTTTCTGCCTGAAGCACTCGGAAGTCCTCAATCATTTTATCTACGATCGAATAAAGCGTCTGGTGTTCCCAGCAGTTGATATAAATCCCCTTTATGGATTGCTCTTCCAATTCCTTTAAAAGGGCTCTGGCAATGAGGGTTTTCCCTGTGCCAGGAGGCCCAAAAAGAAAAGCATGAATCGGCTTTTTGCCTTTTACGGCAGGCTCGAGACATACCTGGAGCTCTCTAATTTGTCTATCTCTCCAATGAATAATCGGCGGAAGATAGTCTTCGCTCAAGAAATGTTGATTATTTACAATCCTTCCGAAGAGAGCTTTTTCATCATTCATAAGTAGTAAATAGCAATAGTAATCTTTTTAAATCTATGTATTCCCTCCTGGTTTCTTTGCCAGTAATCGCTATCGATGGAAGAATGAAGAAAGCATCATAAATCACATCCTGCGTTTTTAGCGGCAAAAGAGGCAGTCCAGCTCATCTCAATATAAAAGCTTTCCTCATACAAATAACCTATCGAAGCGAACTCGGGGTTGATGGGATGTACACGTTTGTTGTTCCGGCAAAATATCTGGAAAAATTGTCAAAGATTAAAGAAGAGTACGAAGTCCCTTTATCGACGCAAATGAAAATCGCGATAGAGGATTATTTGTTCCGGTATGCGCGCTCAAAATCTCCGTTCATGAAATCTTTAGGTGAATATAAACGTCCAGAGACAGGAGAGAAGATCAGAACTAAACACGGGGATGCCGAAGTCACGGATGTTAAATATTACGATAGGGTGATTGAGGAGCTAGGAAACGACGGCTTTTCTGAGGAAGAAATTAATCATTTTACAAATCGCATCGAGCATTTCCTCGGGAACAAAGAGAGATACTTCGAGTGCGAGATCCGTTACAAAGACGGCGAGACCGACAGGATCGATTGGTCTGAATATTTAGCCTTTAGAAACAAGATGGGGTGATCTAATGACAAGATATGAAAAGATTGATATTGGAGGCAAGCAATTCATTGGCAGATCCAAAAGAATTCAGCAAAAAGATCTCACGAGCGACTGTTGGATGGTGCAAGTCTGGGGCCTGCCTTATTGCACGGGTTTCGGAGATCCTGAGAGCGCGTGTGAATACTTGGGCACAGAGGAATGCGGCGGGGAGCGGATTCGAAAACTGATCTTATCCGGAGAATATCCGAAAGAAGGGCTTCCTGATGTAGGCGAGGAGAAAGCCAAAAAAATAATTGGTGATCAGAATGGATAATAAAATTGGATTGGAGACAAAAGGAAAAACAAGGGAGTACACGGCAGGGCAGATTATAAAAAAATACCCGCGAATTGCGGCGCACATTATCTGCGAATCTTTAGGCTATGCAACGCCGTTATACGCGGCGCTTATTTTAAAGGATGCCAAGGAAGGAAAAGAGAACTGGTGTGAATGGATTTATTCCTGTTATGGCAGGGATCCACGCAAGGCTGTTCAGGATGCGATAAAGCACCGGCATACTCATGAAGGATTTATGTCTGATTATCGGCATGCGCTCGCTCTTGTGAAGCATGCAATAGATTCTGGGGAAGAGCCGTTATTTGCGAGCTGGTTTTAGGAGGTGAGAGATGTGGCTGAATTTGAGACAAAAGGAAAAGCAAGGGAGTATACGCTAGGGCAAATTATGGAAAGATATCCGAGGATTACGGCGCACATTATAGCTGAGTCATTAGGCTATGCGACGCCAAGCAAAGCTGCTCTCATTTTGAAAGACGCTAGAGAAGGAAAAGAGAACTGGTGTGAATGGATTTATTCTTGTTATGACCGAGATCCAAAGAAAGCTGTCCGCAATGCGATAAGAAATCGACATACGCACCATGGTTTTATGGCCGAATATAAGCTTGCTTTGGCGCTTGTGAAACGAGCGATTGAAACAGACGATGAGCCTATTTTTGCGAGCTGGTTTTAGGAGGGGAAGAATGTGTCAAGATTTGAAGCGAAGAGTGCGGAATTGTATATAGATGGGAAAAAAGTCCTGCGGGGCTGGGAATCATTTTCTGGATGGTATTGGTTTGGCGTTGAGAAAGCGGATAAGCAGGATAGCGTTATAGACGGCAAGATCTATCAAGACGATATTATTTGGTATGGATTAGTCCAAGGCTTTGAGGAGGAGTGGGGTTACTTTTCGCAGGCTGAAATTGAAAGCCTGAAGCCAAAGACATGGGAAATACCAAAAAAGAACCTGCCATATTCAGGGAGAAGAAGATGATTGTAGATGAAATCCACAAAATTTATGTCAGCTGTAGAAAAGGAGAAGGCGCTGAAAGATTGGCAGAGATTTATAGAAAGCGATTTTGACAAAGCTCGATTTACGAAGCTGCTTTACAATCATCTTATTCAGCATTGTTCTTTCATTGCCCATTATAATCAGCAGGGTTTTTATGGCACGTACTTCGAGGATCCTGAGCGGACTACGAGATTCCTGCAGCAATTCGACAAGGACCATGGCTGTAAAAGCGTTGAGTACGGGATGGATTATTGGATAAATAGCGAAGATTATCGTGATATCAATACCGCTATGGTCGAGGCGTTTGAGCCTTACAAGGCAGAAATATATCCACGGCTAAGACAAAGAGCCAGGGAAAATAAGCTTGTGAAGATTAAAACGTTGATGAAAGAGGCTGAGGAGTTGGAGTGAATGGGTTACTACATCGCTATCATAAACGAAGACCTCAAGTGTAAAAAGGACATTAATGAAGAGCTGCAAAAATTGGATAAGGGAAATGAACTTTTTCTTCCCTGGTATTGGAGAGAAGGCCACGTCAGCACAGATATGACCTGCTTTAAATGGGCAGAAAATTTCATAAAAAATCTTGAAATAATGAAAGACTTGGGCGTACGAGGCTATCTTATAACTCGTGGAGAAGAAGACGACTATTACAAGTATGCTATAACTAGCAAAACACTGAAAGAATATTGCGGCCGGATTGTTTTTCCGAGGAAGTCCAGTCGAGCCATTAAAAGTGATCCCGATTTAAGGAAATACAAACTCTGAGGTGATTGAATGGGCGTTGACATATATCGAGTAAAATACAATTTTGTTTATGGAGCGCTGACTCAAGAACAGATGAATTTCATTGATGGCATTATTTACCACTCAGATGATGGCACATATGAACTAAGCAATGTAGATTTTCAGGGATTAAAAAAAGGAAAAATAAAATATGAAAAGCTTTACAAAACAAGCCTGACAGAGCTTTTACTAAAATTTAGCGACGAAATAGAAAAGGGGAGGGGTCATTTTAGTTTCAGAGTTTTTTAGAAAGGACCTAGAATTCTTGACATCCCAAATAACCAAGAATATATTCGGCTCAAAGGAAAAGAATGGATCCAGAAACTATTTTGGTAAACCGCGCGCCTGTGCTGACTCTCTGGGCTTCGGTTGTTGCTGAGCGTTTGGGTTATGATCACGAAGCCGCGCTTTCGCTCGGTAAAGCTGTTGCTGGCCTGAACGCCCAGACAAAAGGGCGAGCTCTTGGCATTTATAAGCCTGCAGAGAAGATTGAAGGTGTTTTTCCAAAAAAGGTTGGCTTAGGCGAGGAATTATGGATCGAACTTCTCGGCCGGTCAGTACCTGCGAAAAATACAAAACAAGGCGTCCGGGCTGTTGTTAAAGATAAGCCCATTGAACCTGAGGGCGTGGAGAGATATCTCGCGGAGAAGTTCGGGGAAGGGCTTCAGGCCGCCAAGAAAGCAATGGAAGATCTTGCCAAAGCATTTAAGCCAGAGGGGCTTGCCGTCAAAGCCTTTTCTCTTTACGAACATTTTCGACCAGAGATTCCTGCCGGCGTGAGCGGTTGGGGTGCTAAAGGAAAGTTGGATCTGAATATCATTAAATCGCTGGCCAAAAAAGATAGATAAGCGTTGAAATTGCTAATTGATGGCGGTTTCGATTACGAGCTTTAGGAAATGGATAAACGCGGGCAGTTTTCAGGAGGCTATCAATGATCGATTTTGAGGATGCGACTCCCATAGCAACACCGGCACTGTATCGAGCTGCGCTTCTTGCTTTACGAGATTCGGAAATGGGCATCAGTACACAGGAGCTGGAAATGCTCACGGCTCATTGGAATTCTCCTGAACATACTATTACGACTTCTCAAATGGCAGAAAAGATGGGTTTCAAGAATTATTCTGTTGCAAATCTCCAGTACGGAAGACTCGCGCATCGAATTGCCGATGAACTTCACTATTGGCCTGGGAGTGAGGATGAAAACGCACCCCATTGGTGGCGGACGATTGCTTATGGAAAGGAAGCTTCTCCGGAAGAAGAAATTCAACATTACCAATGGGTTATGCGCCCGGAGCTCGTGTCAATACTTCGCCAAATGCGGTGGGTTTGAGCTTTTATATTTCTGCATCGCGGCACATTGATATAGAGGGAAAGCTCGTATCCATTACGAATACATAAGATAATCCCTTAAAAACCAATAGTGATACTCAGGTCGCCTCTGGAATTCTATTTTTTGTCTATTTTTTGATTTTTCGTTCCTTTTGTGTTGAGTCTTTATCGCCTGCGAAATACGGAGAGAATCGTTTTCCGTCGGATCCAGTTTTATAATTTCGAGCGATTTGTCACAGACCACTTGGAGATTCTTAATTGGACTTATGGATATTTTGAACCGATTATTAAAGAGGTAGAAAAAAATATCTGATAAACTCCGATCAGTCGTTAAGTCTTATCGAAAGACTCTTTCAAAAATATGTGCAAAGAGCCAGAATTTCAAACAGATCAATCGATTGAGGGCTTGTTTTATCTATTTTTCGACAGGTTTATTAACAGAAACAGTGAAAAAAGTAATGTGTAACGATAGATCATATCTATTTATTCTGCTCAGGCTTGCCTATTTTAAGCATATTCCAGACGTTCCCCAGTCGGCGGATGAGAATAATAAAGCCATTTCATCCACCAAGACGGGTAGGCGTTCGAAAGGTTACGATTAGCCAGTCCGGCCATGGCTGTCAGGAAAGCCTTCTTGTCGGAAATGCTTTCCAAGGTATAAGTGTCGGCTTGTTTTTCGAAATGGCGGGAAATCGCATTCCCCAGAGGACCAAACAGGAAACTGGATATCGCTCCCATGAAAAGGGCAAGCCAGGGGAGTAGAGCGAGGTTTGATCGCGCAGATGAAAGAAAACCCGGAAAAAATGACTTCATAGCGATATCTAAAAGATAAAAGACAATAATCTGTTGGAGTGTCCCGAGAAATATGAATTTCCAGATATGGTTGTATTTGTAGTGGCCAACCTCATGAGCAATGATGGATTCAATTTCAGGAATCGTCATATGATTCATAAGATTATCGCCCAGGACTACGCGCCTCGTCTTTCCTAGACCTGCCAAAAAGGCGTTTTCCTTTTTTGTCTGCCGGCTCATATCTTCTTTGAAAAAGCCGCAGCTCTTCAGACCTCCTTTAGCCAAAATCTTACGGAGCGCTTCGGTTAATTCTTTATCCTGAATTGGCGTGTATTTATTGAAGATCGGGAGGATGACCACGGGAAAAATTATCGAAAAGATGACGCTCACTATCGCCATGCCGAATCCAGCGATCAGCCACCAGAGGCGAGGATTATAGGCCATTATGCGGCAAAGGAGTCCCAGCACTAAATTCAGAACAACGAGTCCCACGAGAAACGCTTTCGCTTGGTCCCAGAGCCAGGCTTTGAAGGTCTGATTGGAGAAATTCCATTTACGTTCATGGAAATAGCTGGCATAGAGGCTGAGGGGAAAGTGAAAGAGGACAAATAAGGAATAAAGAACAGCGACATAGGCGAGAAAAGTCAAAATAATCGAACTGTGATCGAAGTCGTGAGCCAACCAGCGGCTCAATCCGGAATAATAAAAGATAAGGAGGATAATGAGGGAGAGGAACAATCCTATAAGGCCAAGAAGGCGTTTCTCCTTTTCGTAGCGCCGGGCTAGCTGCTGCTTCTCTTCGTCAAGAAGAGGATGTATCTTTTTCATTCTTTAATCTTGCCAATAATCTACTTTCTAAAAATATTAGGCGAAAGCTTTGACCAATATTTACCCGCGAATATTTTACCAAAAAGTATTTAAATATTGGCCCCCATATATATTTTATGAAACAGTTTGAAAATCGGAGGTGTTTAGTATGGCAGGACCAGAAAAGGAATTCAGAGCAGGAGGAGTTAGCGCGACAGTGTGGAACAATCAGCAAACAATAAATGGAAATAAGATGGATGTGAAATCAGTGCAGATACAGAGAAATTACCTGGACGATAAAAAAGAATGGAAGAAGACGAATTCGTTCAAGACTAATGATCTGCCTAGGCTCGTAGCGGTTGCAACAGAGGCGTTCAAGTATTTGACGATGAAGGAGAGGGAGCCGAATAGTATAAAAGGAATAGAAGCCTGAGCTAATAAATAAATATTAAGTGAATTGGATAATCTTTTTCTTTTAGACATTTATTTCTCTGAGAGCAATTTTCCCAGAAGGATTGTAATATTAGTCTTCTATCATTACGCCCTGAAGCGAGAATTTTATGTTCCAATATTCATAGCCGAGATTTTTTATTGTCTCCATGAGCTTTTGCTTGTTTTCATGATGGTAGCAAAGCATTGCTCCCCCATCCCCTGCCCCGGAAAGCTTTGCGGCGCCGCCTATTTTTATTACTGCATCTGATACTTCGTCTATTTCTTTACATGAAACACCCAGTTCCGATAATAATCTCTGATCTTCATTAAGAATTTCAACCATTCTCTTGAAATTATTATTTTTTAAAATTCCTTTCATTTCGTAAACGAGTTCGCCAATTTTTTTGATTCGCGCTTCTCGATATCTATTGTCCAAGTTTCTCACCAATTGAACAAGTTCTCCTGTCGTCTTTTCTGGCGGTTTTGTATAGACAAGAATAAAATTATCAAATTCTTTTGGAATATCGTCTTTTATCTGAATAATCTGATTTTTATGGTTTAACTTCTGGAACCATAGAAGTCCGCCAAAGCAACATATGGAATTATCTCCGCCAGACGGTGTGCAGTGAATGATTTTTTCTAGCTCATAAGCGATTCGATTAGTTTTAGCAAGGGATGATTTTAGGTCATGGAGCTCAGCGAGTCCTTTGGTCAGGGAAACGGCTAATGCCGCTGAGGATGCAAGACCCGATCCAAATGGTAAATCTGTTTCTACGTGGACCGTAACACCGCTATTCAATTTTAGATAATTTGAGGCGATGCCAATAACGCTTTTTCGATAGTATAAAAAATCATCCTTCCTTATGAAACTATTTAATTCGCTAAAATCTCCTCTTTCAGCGCAGGAATTCCATAAGCTCAGCACTTTGTTTGTAGACTCCCGGATTTCTCTTATCGGCCACGAATTTGATATGCCAAATCTATCATCCACATATCTGATATTTTTCGACTTTTTTAGCGTGAGAGCTAATCTAAATTGAGTTGCTAAAAGAAGAGCGGGTTCTCCATAGACAGACGCATGTTCCCCTATAAGATAGATCCTGTAGGGTGCGGATATCTTGATCAAAGAATCTTGTTAATGAAGTCCCGAGCTTCTTTTAAGGATTTCTTTTTTAATAGTATCTTAATAAATCCTTGGTTTCCAATTTCAAATAAATGTTTGGCAATATCAAAGACATTATTCAAATCTAAATTAGATGGAAGCATTGCGTTGAAAAGATCCGAATTCAGGATTAGCCCATGAACCATTTTCTTTGTTTCGGGTTGCCTCGCGGATAAGACGACATACTTTTCCGAAATGAGAGTTAGCCAGTTTCTCCAGTCAAATTTAAGGAGAGATCCTTCTTCCTCAAACACAGATTGGGATATTTCAATATTTGGCTCTTTGAAATAATCGAGCAATATATTCGACGCTTCTTCTACATATATATTTTTATCGTTAGCATTTTTATATCCTTGCCTAAATGCATCACCAGTTCTCTTCATATCAAACTGATAATGCACCCTGCAACCGCTCCTCAGTCCATGCAAAATACCATCATTAAAATAGCTCAGCCTTAGCGGATTCTTCGCCTCTACTCCTTTGCTTATTGTAGCAAGTTTAGTTGGCAGCAGAGCTCCATAATATTCCTCGGGGACAATTAGCCCCGATGTAGTGGCAAAAACATAAACGTTTCTGTTTTTTTGATAAAGCATCTTGCTATCATAAAAGTCGTCAGAGGTTCTCAAAGATTCGAATCCGATTCCAAGAATATCCCACAGATATTCGGAGATGTATTTTGCCAGCTGCAGAAGCGCGTCCCTTTCATTTTGGGGAACGGACTTATAGAGTGCATGCTTTTCTCTAAAATATTTTTCTATTTCGGCCTTTTCTTTATCGGAAACATGCCCCAGAGTTGCGAGATTTATATCTGGATCATAGATCGGGCGGAGAATCCGCAGTGGAAGAAAAACAAATGGGCAGAGGAGTTCGAGCCCTTCTTCATACTCAAGCTTATTGAAGATATTCGTTGTTATGAAGGGGATTCTAAATGATGGATTATTTTGGATGTATTTGTATTTATTCGAATAAATAGAGGGAGGTTTTTGCTGAAGGACGAAATCCACCATTTTTGCAGTAAAGATTCCATACTCTTTATATTTGGCTGGCGCCGTAATAAGCAAGCTGAGTTGTGCGTTTGATTTCTTAATAAAATCAGAAATTTGAGTCTTCTTAATTCGAAAATTATCTAAATACCAATCAAAAAGTTGCTGTATTGTCTCAGAAAGCAACTCAATCTGTTCTGAATCGTATATGCCTAATCGTTCGAGCCAGTTGAGATACACAAAAAAAGGGAAAAGCTCTTTTTGAGTTTTATTCTCGACCGCTTTTTCGATCTCTTCTTCTGCAAAGCCAGCGGCGATTAGGGCTTCTTTTGGTTTTCCTATGGCAAGTCCGATTTTTTTTGTGGCCTGAAGACTTGGTTCACGATCCTTCAGAAGCTTTCTGATGTAGGTGTAATGCAGTCTGGACCTGCTTGCCAGGGATGTTGAATCTATCTGAAGAGTTTCCATCTCTTTTTCTAGCCATAAGCTGAATCTAGTATTGGCCTTTTTGCTTGCGGCTCTCATGCGTTAATTGTTAACACAGGGAACATGTCCTGTCAACAATAAAGTGGAAAACGGCGACCCGAATAGCCATTTAAATTATTAAAAAAAATGAGTTTAAATATAGACATAAAAATAATGGCGATATTCATTGACAAATGCCACAATAATATGTTATTCTCTGTGTCGAACAGGAAAACTTAGATGAGATTATGGCGCTTCAAATCCAGACGCCAGAGTTGGGAAGTTGAAATGATATTCCTAGATCGGGATGCGATGGCTGTGCTCAGCCCCAGGGAAAGATGGAACTAAGGGGACGTTAATGCTTTACAAGAACTATTTCCTAGGACAAAGACAAATCGAGTTCGAATGGCACAGGCCTGATTGCCAGAAGAAAGTCCCTTTGGATGTTGCTCGATCGATTTTTAATTTAGGAAAAACATTCGAGGATTATCTGGCTGCTGCAGAACACGTTCAAGAGAGCTATCCTCATGAATCGGTCTACGAAGAGAGTTTCCTTGAAGAAAGGTCTAAGCAAACCGAACGTGCCAAGTCGAGCAGGCCACCTTTATTTAAAAGGAGCAGCGAATGAAGAAATTCCTCCTCGGCTCGCTGATCGCCAGCTTGGTCGTAAGCTTCCTCCTTAGCTTGCTCGGGATCAGGATCCCATTCTTCTTCGTCCCAATTCCTTTACTCCCTATTTATTTTTATAAAAGGAAGAAGCCGGTCATCAAAGACATTATTGGCGTAAAAAGAATTGAAGATATTTTTAGGCGAAAACATGGCTGATAATAATTGTCTTCAAAAAACGATATTCATTCAACTTTTGGATAGTAACCACCCAGGATTCAAAGCTAACAGCGATTTTGAAACCGAAAAAATAATTATAACCCCAAGAACGACAGTAAGCGAAATAATGAAACAAATTTATCTTCCGGATTCTTATCTCTTATTTCAAAAAAAATCCAAATTCTGTCTTATATCCGATGAAGGGCTTTTTGAAATTGTCACTGACGGGGAGACTCTTTTTTTATTTTTTCCCCCGTGTGTTGGATAAAATGATTAAAGCACTGGTATTAGCATCACAAAAAAATAAGCACATTAATCAAAAACTCGAATCAAGCGATTGGACTAGATGCGAGAAGGGATATAAGGGATTATTTAAAACTAAGTTCGGGAAATGGTGGGGATTTTGTCAAAAGGCTGATAATAAAAATTATAGGTTTTATCTATTTAATCCACCTAAAGAACTTCGGTCTCATCCGCACATGGGCAATTTTTATTATTGCGGAAAAAACTGGTATGGCGTCGCGTTCGCTAAATGTCCCGTTGGGATTGAAGAGGGAATTCGAGCCATCGAAGGAGCTCTGCGTGACGCTTTTGAGGGAAAAAAGCCGGGTCATTCTCAGGACGTCTCTATAAGTAAAAGGAAGGATCCTTCTTCAAAAAAAATATCATCCGAATTTAAGCCTCGAAGTGGGCTTAAAAATAAATTTATGGAGGTTTTTCATGTCTCAACTTAAAGCGGTCAAGGTCAAAATGCCGGGAAGAGAACAGGGCTCAGAGGACGAGCGAGTCCTGCTTCAGCCCGGGACCAAGGTCTCTGACTTGCTCAAGCAGATGAAAATGGAGGGCTTCAAACTCCAAAAGGACGGGGAGTTCCTGAAGGACTCGGACGACATCTTCTCTCTGTGCAAGGAAGGAGACCTTCTCTACGCGAGCCAGAGCATGCCTTTTGGGAGAATCTGACTTGGCGATCCTGGTTGTCGGCCCGAATAGTCAAAATAAAAGGGCAAATTCCTTGCCCGATTGGAAGCTCAAGGGTTGGCAACCAAAAGGCAGGGGGTTGGGTGGACCCTACGTCACGGAATTTGGGAACTTTTGGGGATTGTGTGAACCCATTTCTAGCGACAATTTTAGATTCTACATATTTCAGCCCCCTGCCTGCCTTCGTCTCCACAAAAAATGGCCTTGTTTTGCACACATTGGCAACAATTGGTTTTTCGCGAACATTACGGAACAAGTTAGAAGAATCGACGACGGAATTCACAGTATCGAAAATATCCTTACAGAAGCATTTAGACTTGCCACACGACAAAAAGTCTAGCCATTCTTAGGAAACAGCTCGTCCGCGAGACGCGTCGGAGGTTTAGGAATGTTCAAGATGTTTTGTAAAACACCAGCAAATTGCGATTCAGCAAAAATTCCCTATTTCATAACAAGTTATTTGTTAAAGAATATATTTTTTATTTTAAACCAGCAACCAGAGGAATCAATGCTTTATATGGCGGGAATTAAGGTTGAAGAGAATCGAATCCTTGAGCTTCCGATTCAACCGAAGTTTTCAGTACAGACTGTCTTTTCAGTCAAGCCCGATGAAAGGTCCGCATTGGAAGCACTTCTTTTTATAGATAAATGTGGAATGGCTCTCTACGCGACTATACATCTTCATCCGAGAAAGGGAATACTCGCAACCCGTCCCTCTTCTGAAGACATTAGAAATCAGTTGGCATGGGAATTTGGCGGTTACAAAAACGTTATGGGAATCTTTTCCAGAGACGGGTTTATAAGGTTTATCAGATTCACGAGTGATTTTGTAATTAATGTAATTGGCAAAGAGGTAACTGATGTCAAAGATGGATGCTGCAATTCCCGAATTTTTCGCCTCTTGGAGACCGAGAAAATTCAAGGGGAGGGTGATCAAGAGCGACGGCTCGGTTTCTGTTACGGTTCGACAAGAGGAAATCAGGGGATTTAGTCAGTCAATATTGAGTTCCACTCGATTCCTTGGTGGAGGAGCAGGTGGAATTATGGGTGAATTTGCTGAAGGCTTAGCGCGTAAAGGAGCGGGCGCGATTTATCTTTGCGATCACGACACCGTGGAAATAACAAACCTGAACAGACAAAGATTTTATAAAAAAGATATCGGAAATAATAAGGCTATTTCATTAGCACAGAATCTAGTGGAGGAGTGTACGTGCGGAACTGACCTGATTGGATATCCATATTCGATACAAAAAATGATCGAAGATAGAATAATTCCTAACTTTGATTTTGGCATAGCAGGATTTGATAATGAACCAGCACGATACGATTTTGCACAGCTCCTTTTAGAAAAGAAAAAGCCCGGAATCTTCCTAGGGGTTAGTGAAGATGCTGATTCAGGTTATGTCCTTGTTCAAGAAGCAGAGGGGCCGTGTTATTCATGCGCGTTTCCTCCTCATGGTGAATCCAAAAAGATGCCATGTCCAGGAGTGCCTGCTGTGAAAGATATTCTAAAGACGCTTGGAGGAATTGGCCTCTATGCCGTCGACTCTGTATTGATGAGCAGAAAAAGGTTTTGGAACCTATGGGTAGTTTCCCTATCAGGCTGGATGCCTGATGTAAAGATGAGGGTAGAAAAAAGGATAAACTGCGAGTTTTGCTCGATGAAAAAGAGGGGAAGATGAAACCAAACGATATGCCGCAGGAACCTCAATTATGGCCATTTAGAGGAGGCTTTGAACGAAATAATGATCCAGCACCTGTTGAGCCGCAACCGCAGAATAGACAAGAGCAGAATCCTCCGAACGTGAACAACGCGTGGGCTAACAGACCCATTGTATGGATTCGCCGTCCTTTCGCCGCAGCTCAAGCCCACAGGCAGGGACGCAACAGGATATCTAAGCTCGCTCTTGTTATCATCGGGGTCATTTTGTTTGCCTTTATCCTTAATAAGGTTTCACAGCCCAAAATGAATTTGAATCGCTACGGCTCAACAGTATCTCCCACGTCTGAGCCAACAAAAAACACGAATTTGAATCCTGCCGACAGATTAATTCGAGCAATCGATAATTTTCTAGGGAAGTGAAGCAGTGAATAAAAAGCCTCTTTTCTTATGCGGAATTCTCCTCTTGAGTGTTTTTTCGCTTCGGAGCTTTGGGCAAGCCCGGATTTCCAGAACGACAGATCTCAGGAGATATCAACCCATAACGAGCAGAACTGTTTATGGCCCGAGGCGCGTGCTTATTCGCACTCCACAACCCATGCCAGGGATGTATTATTCGAGGAACGCTTATCAAAATACTATTATTAATGTGCAGAATGCCGTGATTTTTATTAGAGACAATATTCGAGAATATCCAAGCAATAATTTAAGAGAGAGAGCACAGGTTAGCTCTATCGAGACACCTCAATATATGAGTAATAATTCAGCCAGTGAAGCCAGAATTCAAAACATGGAAACCCGGCTCAGAAACTTAGAGTCTTTAGCATCCCAAATTAAGGAAAAACTCAATAATATTCCTACTCAAAACTCTATGTCGGATGGATATAATCAACGGCTTGTCAGCCTTGAAGAACAAATGCAAGCCCTTCGTGATGTCTTGGTTGAATTGAGGAACTATTTAGCGAGCAAAAAATAAAATGTGGCCCTTAATCATTGCGGCTTTCTTTTCGTTAGTGACCCTCTATTTTATTTCTTTCCGAGGCCTCGTCTACATTCTTTCCGGCGCCATGTTCGCCATTCTTCTCATCTCGCTGCCAGATGTTCTCATGAAATATGTCCTTATTGATATCTTCGGGGCGCATCCATCGATTCTCTTGTACCTTTTTACTTTGGGGGCGATTATCCTCATTGTCTATCTTTGCGTGGAAAAGAATCTCAAAGGAAATTGGTTTCTTAATATCTCTCTTGGATTAGGCATGCTCTCGGGTCTTTTTGTGAATGCCATGAGATTACTTTTTATGCGGTAAAAAATGACTCTCTTCGAACGGCTCATGATGGCGCTTCAATCAGGGAGAAACTTCCATGTTGTCATGAGGACAATCTTTAGAAAATTCGACCCGGCCCAGCCCCTCGATTATGGTTTCGAGACGCATGCAGCGGATCCAGAAAATCTAGACCATGTCAGCCTGAATACCGTGGCTCTTTTAGATTGTGGGCACCCGTTCGCCGGGTCCATCGTCCAATGCATATGTGGCCGGAATTTTTGTCTCGACTGTGCCGCGAAGATCTTTAAAGTTTGCAACCGATGCGGAGCGCCTATTGCGCCGTGCTGCTCCAGCCATTCTCACATAAGCGGCCGGGATTATTGTCCTGAGCATAAATGGTCCTGGTTGGGTGGGAAATGAAGAAGCTAATTGAAATCGGCGTCATCATATTTTGCGGATATTTGTTGATCCAGTTCATGCGCTGGGTGTTCAACGTTTCAACCGGCCCGATGAAATTCGTCCATTTCGGGTACGCAATCTGGGGCAGAAATATTATTGAAATGGCGATCGTCATCTTTTTGATTTTCTGGATATTAGGAGCGCTCTTAAAGAAAGATTGAGATAGAGGCGCAAGCCTGAGGCTTCGGCCTAGGGAGGATCAGAATGATCCGAGGCTATGAGATAGTCCTAGGAATCTCGATGATACTCGCGTTCCTTTTTCCGTTGCGGCCGGTTCTCTTCAGGCATTTTCGCACTTTAATCGGAGCGTTTGTTGGCCTCGTAGTCGGCAGGATTGCCTATATATATTTGAGCCAATTTTTCGGGTTTGAATCAGAGGTTATAAAACTTATGGTCATGCTTATCGCCGCGTCCTTATTCTCGGAGGCCACCCGGGAATTTCTGGACAAGGTATTTCCGCGAAATGCAGGCACGCCAAATGGATAATTTTAATAAATACTCTGCCCAGACTGATGCCTACAATAGAAAGGCGGCTTTCTTCAGGGCGATCTCCCGGCAACCGCCATTTGAGCTCCCCTCCAGAGAGATGGGGGAGGGTTATCTCATTGGCTATGGAGTAAACCGTCGTCCTGTTGCAATCCGCAACCTCACCGAGCACATGCTGGTTATCGGCGGCACAGGAGCAGGGAAGACAGTATCTCAGGCAAGCTTTGTTATCAGAAATATGAGGTGGATAAAATTTCTTATCCTGGATAGGGTCAAGAACGATTACAGAAACCTGCGAAGACACCTCCCTAACGTAAGGGTGCATAGCTATCCTTTGGGGACTTTCCGAGACAACTTTTTGCAGCCTCCAAGCGGATTGTCTGATCACGAATGGGATTCTATCTTCTGTGATGTGTTTTCCCAGCAGCTCCAGATGGTTTCGGGCGCGGGAACATCCCTATACCTCTATCAGTCCATCAGGGAATTAAAGAAGCTCGTGCAACCTCGGATTCCGAGCTTGATTGATCTGTACGAATTTATCAGGGCCAAGAAAGAGCGTCCGTTTTCAGAAAATTTTAGGTATCAGGAAAGAATTCTGAACAGGCTGGCTGCGCTTATCGAGGATTATGGAAGCGTCGCGGATTGCTCAGAGGGATATTCGTGCGAGGATATGCAGGACGAAAGATTCAACGATGTCATAGAACTGCCCATGAAACCCGATTCAGCGTCCTTGGCGAGCGAGGTCCTGATTTTTAAGAATCTCAGGTATCGCATGAAGCTTCCGTTAGAAAAAAGGCGGAAGCCGCTGTGCTTTGTGATTGACGAAGCGAAATGCATTGTCGGCGCGGAGAAAGCCCACGTGAGATACACGGGCAGCATGGACAATCTCTCTATCCTGATTAGTACGTCAAGGGAGTTTGGAGTTTCGTTTATTTTTTCAGACCAGACGAGCTCACTTCACCCTACCGTTTTTGAGATTTGCTCGAGCCAGGCGCTCTTTAGGGCAAACGCGGAAATCACATTAAGGATGAGCAAGAGCATGGGATTGTCCAGAGAGCAGATAGATTGGCTCATTACCAAAGGCTTAACAGTTGGCCAATGCATATTTAAGACGCCTGGGTTTCCTGCGGTCTTGGTCAATATTCCTTTTTTTGAGTTTCAGAAAGACGTAACGGACGAGGAGATTCGGTTTTGAACAAAGACCTGCTCAAAATGCTGAAATGGACTCCGCGAGATCCTGAAGTGCAGAAGATTATCCTTTCTCAGAATCAATTTGCTGACAATGATCAAAAACTCCTCTTTATGCAGATATGCCGAAAGCATGATGCTTTTAAAACTGAGCATAAAAAAGATTTAGGCTGGACGAACGCCCGCTTCGATAAGCAGGTAAAAAGAGCCGAAGCCTTGGGGCTCCTAAAGTCGGTAGAAATTTATCTTGGGACCCCTGGCCGGCAACCGGAAGTCTTAGAGTTCACCGATAAGGGTCGCGACGTGGCGCAGCAATTCGGCCTCAAGCTTCCAAAACAAATCAGGGGCGGGGCTGCTCATAATCTGTACCTAAAACGCGTCTCTGCCTATATAAGCGGACAGGGGTATGAGATGCGAGCTGAGTATGCTCTGAGCGCCCCGCCTATTTCTATTGACCTTTATGGACGAAAAGGGAATTCCCAGGTAGCAGTAGAGGTGGAGCTGAGCGACTGGCAACACGGATTTGAAAGGATTAAAGCACTTGTCGAGGCTAATGTCATGGATGAGATCTGGCTTATGAGTGATAACCCCGAGATCATAAACAGAGTCAAACGGCAAATTAAAATAGAAAATCTTGAAACAAATGGATTGATAATCAAGACGGTCCAGGAATTCTTCCGCGAAAGGAGGAAAGCATGAAGCCAGAAAAGGCCAAGCCTGAGCATGAACTTAAAAAAATCATGGAGAAGAAAGAGAAAAACCTATTCATTATTTGTGAACGCTGCGGGTACGTTTATAAGGATCCGAACTCCGTGCCAGCCCGCTGTATCCGTTGCGGAAATTGCGTTCTGTGTCTCAACTGAAATGAATAATACGAAAATTGAATGGACAGACTTTACCTGGAATCCTATTTCTGGCTGCTTGAGAAACTGTCCTTGGTGTTACGCGAAAAAAATATATCACAGGTTTGGAAGGAGTTTCGAGCCCACCTTTTATCCTGAAAAATTGAAGGAACCCCTGCGAATCAAGAAACCAAAAAAGATATTCGCATGTTCTGTCGCAGATGTCTTTGCTATCTGGACAAAGGAGTCATGGCGACAGGCGGTATTTAAAATCATGAGAGAGTGCCCTCAGCATATCTTCCAAATTCTCACGCAAGACCCGCAAAATATAAATAAAAGCGGCCCGCTTCCTGAAAATGCCTGGATCGGAACGACTGTCCGGAATCAGCGGGAAGTCGGGCGGATCGAGATCCTTAAACAAGCGAGAGCCAGGACGAAATTCGTCTCGTTTGAACCCCTAATGAGCGAAATCAAGGCAGAATTATGCGGAATAGAATGGGTGATTATCGGTGCCATGACCGGCCCCATGAGGAATAGATATAAGCCGGAGAAGGAATGGGTGGATCAACTTATCACAAATGTAAAAACGCACTCAATCCCGATCTTCCTGAAGGACAATCTCAGTTGGAAGCCGGAGCAGAAGGAATTTCCGAGGTACTAGAATGAATAATTCTTTTGGTCTACGGTTACCCCATAATCCCGAGCTGGAGCGAGTTGTTCTAGGCCTTCTAGTGATCTTTCCTGAATTTATTGCGACAGTCCTTGAGATCCTCCAACCTCGAGATTTCTATTCAGAAAAGCATAAGAGGGTTTATTCAAAATTGTTGGAAATGTTATGGGGAGCAAAGACAATAGACTTGGTTCTTCTCTCTAACGAACTCATTCATGATGATCTAGTTACGCCCGCCTTTCTTGGAAGCTTACTAGATGGGGTGCCTAAATCTTCCATATCCAACCTTGATGCATATAATCGAGAACTGAAAACGCTTAGTCTTGCACGAAACGTGCTCATTTCTTGTCAGAAAGCGATTGAGGAATCCTTAAATTATGAA
>Ga0315289_10006054_pt1 | contig 17805 bp, 11 predicted proteins | sample YL17G11_40_MG_FD_203452 | JGI IMG/M metagenome (GOLD analysis project Ga0315289, IMG submission 203452) | Sediment microbial communities from Yellowstone Lake, YNP, Wyoming, USA - YL17G11_40 | ecosystem: Environmental > Aquatic > Freshwater > Lake > Sediment | place: USA: Wyoming | collected... | reverse complement strand
GAAGTACGTGTATCGTCCGGGGCCGCAGCAGCGGGCGATCGTCGCCGGCCGCCAGGTGCTCGACAAATACGCCTGCGCCGAGTGCCATACGCTGGGGATGGAGTGCTGGCGGTTCGAGTTCGACCCGGCGAAACTGCCCAATCCCCGGCCGATCGCCGAGTACGAGTTCCTCAAGCCGCAGATTCCGCCCGCGCAACTGGCCGCCTCGCGGCAAACCGAGCTGCGTGGGCTGGGCACGGCCGAAGTGGAGGGCATGCCGCGGACCGATGCGGCCGGCAAGGTCCTGGAAGACGAAGACGATGAAGACCGGCCGGTCTGCTTCCTCACCCTCTGGGAGCCGGCGGCAATCGACGGCCGCGTGTGGCCGGTGGGCGGAGCCGACGTGACGATCCGCAAGGCCCAGATCACGCGCCAGCGTCCGCCGCTGGGCGGAACTTTGGCCCGACTGCTCTATCCGGTCGTGCTGGGCCAGGCCAGGACGGCCGGGTTCAACGGGGGTGCCGAGGAGGCCTGGGGCTGGCTGCCGCCGCCGCTGGTCCACGAGGGCGCCGCCGTGCGGCCCGCGTGGCTGTACGATTACCTGCTTCAGCCGTACGCTATTCGGCCGGCCGCTGTGCTGCGGATGCCGCAGTTCAGCATGTCAGCAGAAGAGGCGAGCAAATTGGCCGATTATTTTGCGGCCGCCTCGGGCGTCGATTTTCCTTACGCCGCCGGCGTCACACATCAGGCCGACAGTTTTCGGGACCCACGGCGCCGGCTGGACGATGCGCAGAAACTGTTGATGGATCACACCACCTATTGCGCCAAGTGCCATCTGATTGGCGACTACACCCCTGCGGGAGAATCACGGATCATCCTGGCCCCCAATCTGAACCAAGCCGAGCAGCGGCTGCGGCCGCAGTACATCCGCCGCTGGTTGGGCAATCCGAGGTCGGTGCTGCCCTATACGCCCATGCCGGTGAATTTTCCGCCGACCGGCCAGCCGCTGGGACAGGACCTGTTTGCCGGCAGCAGCCTTGAGCAACTCGACGCCGTGCTGGACCTCTTGTTAAACTACAATCAGTATATGCTCTGGCGAGCCTCGGCGCCGCGGCTTGCGCCGCCGCGGCCCAAATCGCAGTCGCCGTGAAGCGGCGCAGGGATCATAAAGCCGCGACCGCTGGTCGCGGGAGGGCGGCGCGACCACCGGTCGCGGCCTATGAAACCGGTCACACTATCTTTGTGCAGGCGCTGAACAATACAGCATCCAGTTTCCGCTATGTTCCAAGAACTCAACCGGCGGCAGTTCGTCGCCCAAACTGCCGCTGCGGCCTGCTCGCTGACCGCCGCCTTGGGCTGCCCGGCGGTGGTGCGGGCCGCCGACACCAAGTGGGGCGATCTGGTGGGCCGGCTGGTTTACGACGGCACCGCGCCCCCACGGCAGAAACTCAAAGTCGACAAAGACCTCGACTGCTGCGGCAAGTTCGATATCCGCGACGAATCGCTGATGGTCGGCAGCGACGGCGGGCTCATGAGTGTTTTCATCTATCTCCGCACCGTTAAGGTCGAGATCTGTCCCGAGTTGGCGGCCGCGGCCCCGAAGCGCGTGACACTCGACAACCGCGACTGCATCTTCCAGCCGCACTGCATGGCGATCTGGTACGATAGGCAGGAGTTTTACATCGTCAATTCCGATCCGGTGGCGCAAAACGTGGCCTTCACGCCGCTGGGCGACACGCCGGCGAACATCGTGCTTCCCGTCGGCGGCGACGCCAGCCACCAGTTCGGCCGCAAGCAAAACCTGCCCGTGCCGATTGCCTGCAATTATCATCCTTGGGAGAGCGCGTACATCCTGCCGCGCGACAATCCGTACTTCGACCTCTCCCAGGCCGACGGCACGTTCCGCATCGCGAAAGTGCCGTTGGGCATGCTGGAATTCCAGGCCTGGCACGAGCGAGTCGGCTATCTCGATGCGCCCCAATGGCCCAAGGGCCGCTTTACGGTGACCGTTCGGGCCGGAATCAACGACCTGGGCACCCTCAAGCTCAACCCGTTGCTGCTGGTGAAAAAGTGAGGGCAGGAAAAGGCGGGACTACGGTTCACCCTCACCCAGTCTCTCCCAGAGGGAGAGGAGTTTTCTTAGTAGCGCTGATGGTCTTCCTGTTGCTGGCGCCGGGCGGCTGCACCACGACCGAGCCGCCCCGGTTCCGGCTGAATACCGAAGGCCGCGATCCGGCGCGGATCAGCCGTCCCCAGCAGGACGCGATCCTCGGCGCACTCGAGGGTCTGTTCGGTACGCCCGATGAGCCCAAGGTCCCACCGGGAATCGAGCTGCCGTTGGAGCCGCTAAAGATGGCCGCCGGGCCCGTCGGCAGTGCGGAGGATGGCAGCCTGTGGGGCCTCTACCGCAAGTATTGTGCGGCCTGTCACGGGATCTCGGGCGACGGGGCCGGCCCCCGGGCGGCACTGTTCGATCCCTACCCCCGCGACTTCCGCCACGGCGTGTACAAATACACCTCGACTGCCGGCGGGGCGAAACCGGTGCGGACAGATCTCCAGCGGACGCTCCACTGCGGCATTCCCGGCACGGCGATGCCTTCGTTCGACAGGCTAAGCGACCGGGAAATTGTGGCGCTGGTGCAATATGTGGTGTACTTGAGCATCCGCGGCGAAACAGAACTGTTCTTGTTACAATTGGTGCTCGACGAGGACGAGTATCCGGTCGACAAGGCGAAGGCCGCTCGGGAAGGGGCGCTGCCGGCGGCGGCATCTTGGGTGGCAGCGGAGAAGATGGTAGTCCAACCGCCTCCACCCCCGGCCCTCGACACCGCCGAGCAACTGAGCACGTCACTTGCCCGCGGCCGGAAACTGTTCGCAACCAAGGATGCGAAGTGCGTGCAATGCCATGGCCCTGCGGGAAAAGGGGATGGTGAGCAGTCGGAATTGTATGACGATTGGAACAAACGTAAGAGGGGTGTCACACCGCAGCAGACCCAGGAGCTTGCCCGGCTGTTTCGACTTCCCCTGGAGCAACTCCGACCGCGGAACTTCACCGAAGGCATCTTCCACGGCGGCGCCCGGCCGATCGACATCTACCGGCGAATCCACGTGGGGATTAAAGGCACTCCGATGCCCGCCGCCGGCCCGGCGCCCGGCAGCAGCGGCGCGCTCAAGCCGGAGGATATTTGGCACCTGGTCAGCTTCGTGCGATCCCTGGGCCCCGGCGGCGGACGGTAGGCGGTAGGCGGTGGGCGGTAGACGGTGGATAGTGGGTAGTGGGTAGTGGGTAGTGGTGCAAGCGGGCGGTCGCTTTGCATATTCCGCATTCATCATTCATCCTTCCACATTCTTCCTGAACCCTGAACCCTGAACCCTGACCTCTGACCTCTGGCCCCTGCCCCCTTCCTATGACCGACCTACAATGGCACGTGCTGCACGAAGTGCTCGCCGGCCGGCAGGTCGAGCCGCTGCCGGTGGGCTTGATTATCGATTGCCCCTGGTTGCCCGGCTGGGCCGGCATGTCGATCCTCGACTATCTCACCGATGATCGGCTGTGGCTTAAGGCGAATCTCTCGGCGGTTGAGCAGTTTCCCGACGTGCTGTTTCTGCCCGGCTTCTGGGCCGAATACGGCATGTGTACCGAGCCGTCGGCCTTCGGGGCCAAGTGCATCTGGCCGGAGAACGATTTCCCCTTTGCCGCCAAAATGTTGGCCGACTACGCCGACATCGGCCGGCTCAAGAAGCCCAACTGCCGCACCGAAGGCATGTGCCCGTTTGTGATCAAGCGGCTGCAGCACTGTCAACAGGCGATTGAAAGCCGCGGACACCGCATTCGCTTCGCGAGCTGTCGCGGGCCGATGAACATCGCCACGTTTCTGTTGGGTCATACTGAAACCCTCCTGGGCGTCAAGACCAATCCCCAGCAGATTCATAAGCTCCTGGAAATCATTACGGAATTCCTCGTCGATTGGCTCCGCTGGCAGGCGGCGGCGGTGCCGTCGATCGACGGCCTGCTGGTGCTGGACGACCTGATCGGCTTCCTGGGCGAGGCCGACTTCCAGCAGTTCGCCCTGCCCTACTTCAAGCAGATTGCCGCGTCACTGGAGGTGCGCGTAAAGGCCCTGCACAACGACTGCCACGGGATCATCACGGCCAGGCACTTGTCGGAAATGGGGTTTAATCTGCTGAACTTCAGCTTCGAGCACAGCCTGGGACAGATGCGTCAGGCGGCCGGAGACTCGGTCACGCTGCTGGGCAACATCCCGCCCCGCGACGTGCTCGCCCAAGGCACGCCGGACGATGTGAAACGCAGCGTGGGCGAAGCGCTCGGCTCCTTGCCCGATAAGCGGCGACTTATCCTCTCCTGCGGCGGCGGCACTCCCCCAGGCGTGCCCACGGCCAATATCGAAGCGCTTTGCGCAGCCGCGAGGACGGTAGGCGGGGGACGGTAGGCGGTAGACGGTAGACGGTACACGGGGGACAGAAGGCGGATGGGCGGAGGGCGGAGGGATGGATGCGCAAGCAGCGCTGACGGCCTAACGTTGGCCGACCAATCCACAATCCGAAATCCACAATCCTACATCCCTCATCCCTCGCCCCTCATTCCTCGCCCCTAATCCTCCTCCTCTTCCTTCATCGCGGCCTTGGCGATGATCTCTTGCTGGACGTTGCCGGGCACGACGTCGTAGTGGCTAAACTCGATGGAATAGCTGCCCTGTCCGCCGGTGATGCTCGAAAGGCTGCGGGCGTAGGTGGTCACCTCGGCCAGGGGCACCACGGCGGTGACGGATTGCAGGTCGCCGCCGGCAGAGTCCATGCCCAGCACCCGGCCGCGGCGGCCCGACATGTCGCTATTGATGTCGCCGACATTCTTGCTGGGCACGGTCACCTCGATCTTCACGATCGGCTCCAACAGCGCCGGCTTGGCCTGCTGGAACACGTTGCGGAAGGCCATCGAGGCCGCCGTTTTGAAGGCCTGTTCCGAGCTATCGACCGGGTGATGCTTGCCAAAGAAGACTTCGACGCAGATGTCTTGCACCTTGTAGCCGGCAATCACGCCGCGCTCCAGGCGGTCGCGGAACCCTTTTTCCACGGCCGGCATGAAATTGCTGGGAATGGTGCCGCCGACGACCGAGTCGATCCAAAGGAAGTTGTTGACCTCGTCGTAGTGCGGTTCTTTCAGCGAGGGGAACCGGGCCTTGGTGGCGTACTCTTCGATGTTCACGTCCTTGGGCAGGGGGAACATGCGGATGTGCACCTCGCCGAACTGCCCGCGGCCGCCGGTCTGCTTCTTGTGGCGATAGCTCCCCTCGGCGTTGGCTTGGATCGTTTCGCGATACGGAATCTTCGGCTCCTTGGTTTCGACCTCGACCTTGTCGCGGCGCTTCAGCCGTTCGCGGATGATCTGCAAGTGCAGCTCGCTCATGCCGGTGATGACCATCTCCTTGGTCTGCGTATCCAGATCGCGGCGGAAAGTAGAATCCTCTTCGACGATCTTCTGCAGCGCGCCGGACAACTTGCCTTCGTCACCGCGGCTTTTGGGACTCGCCGCCAGGCCGACCATGGGTGTGGGGAACAGAATCGGCGGCATGGTGACTTCACCCAGCGTGCTGCCGGTCTTCAGCTCCTCGACCTTGGCCACTGCCACAATTTGACCGGGGCCGGCCTCATCGGTCTGCTCGGTTTCGTCGGCCTGCACTTCCAAGAGCGGGCCGATCTTCACGCCCTTTCGGGCGCCGATCATGGGCACGGTGGAATCTCGCTTCAACGTGCCGGAGTACACGCCGATGAAGCTCAACTTCTGCACAAACGGGTCGATGCGGGTTTTGCAGACCTGCGCCACCAGCGGCCCGGCCGGGTCGGCCTGCACCTCGACCTCTTCGCCGGCGGCGTTGGTCGCCGTGCGTTTTACCCGCCCGGGCGGCAGCGCGCACAACGCCAATGTGTCGAGCAGCTCCGGCAGGCCGACGCCCGTTTTGCCCGAAACGCAGACCATGGGAACCAGGCTCCCTTCGGCCACGGCCTGGAGCATGAGCCGCGCAATTTCCTCGTCGGTCGGCTGAACGCCTTCGAAATAGCGCTCCGTGACCTCCTCATCGACCTCGATGATCGACTCCAGCAGCGATTGGCTGATTTCGGCCGGATCCATGAGCGCGCCGGCGGTATCGGACGGCACCTTCAGCGTGCTCGCCACGCCGCGGAAGTCCTGTCCCTGGCCCAGCGGCACACTGAGCAGCACGCACGCCTTGCCGAACAGTTCGCGAATGTGCTCCAGCAGGGCGGGAAAATCGATGTTCTCCGAATCCATCTTGCTGATCACGATCATCCGCCCCAGGCCGGCCTTTTTGGCCTCGGCGAACACCCGCCGCGTGTTGACCTCAATGCCCGCCTGGGCGTTGATCACGATCGCCGCGGTATCGACGCCGCGCATGGCGCCGATCGTCTGGCCGATGAAATCGGGATAGCCGGGCGTGTCGAGCACCTGGAAGTGCTTGCCGGCGTGATCGAAGTGCACCAGCGTCGACTCGATCGTGTATTTGTGCTGTCTTTCTTCTTCGTCGAAGTCGCAGATGCTGGTGCCGTCGTCGACGCTGGCGGGCCGGTTGATGGTTTTCGTGGTGGTTAAGAATCTGTCGACCAACGTGGTCTTGCCGGCCGAACCGTGTCCACAAAACGCGATGTTGCGAATGTTCTCGACTGGATACTTTGCCATCGAATGTTTCCTTTAAGATCCATGTTCGCCGGCCGCTGCCAGCGCCTCGGGCAGACTCAGCGCCCCTTCGTACAACGCCCGGCCGATGATGCAGCCGGCCATGGGCACGGCCGCCAGCCGGGCGACGTCCTGCTTGGTAGTCACTCCGCCCGAGGCGATCACCGGCAGATCGACCGCCGCCCGCATTTCGGCCATCGCTGCAATGTTCGGGCCGGACAACATGCCGTCGGTGGCAATGTCGGTGTACACCACGGCCGCCAGCGGCTGGTCGGCAAACTGCCGGGCCAGCGCGGTGGCCGCCACGTCGCTGGTTTCCAGCCAGCCCCCGGTGGCCACGCGGCCATCCCGGGCGTCAATGCCCAGGACCAGCCGACCGGGGAATTCATGGCACATCTGGAGGAACCAGTCGGGCTGCCGGATCGCCAGCGTGCCGATCACCAGCCGCTGCAAACCTGCGGCGAGCAACTGGCTGATCGTTTCCTCGCTGCGGATGCCTCCCCCCAGTTCGCAGGGCACATCCACCGCCTCGACAATCGCCCGCACGCTGGCCAAGTTCACCGGGTGGCCTTCTCGGGCGCCGTCAAGGTCGACCACATGGAGGCGTTTCGCCCCCAAATTGGTCCAGTGCCGGGCCATGGCGGCCGGATCCTCGCCGAAGACCGTCTCGCGCCGGTAGTCTCCCTGCTGAAGACGTACACATTTCCCCCCGCGAATGTCGATCGCCGGCCAAATCTGCACGCGCTCTGCGCTCCTGCCCGTTGCCGGGCGCAACGGCAAAACGCGCAATATGACACACAACCGGCCGGCTGACAAGCCGCGTCGAGAACTTGACGCTTGCGAAGTTGGTCGCTCGTTCCCACGGTCCTCCGTGGGAACGCATGTGGCGAGCTACGCCACCTCGCTGCCGGAGTCTGTTGCCTATCGATCAACCGTTTTCGCCAACGGCAGCACACGGACCGGCTACGTTACGACGCAGAGCGTCGTAACGAGGTTGCAGGCGAGTTGGATGCGCGTGGCCCTCCTACGGCAGTTCGGCGAAGTTCTTCAGCATCCGCAGGCCGTCGGACTGGCTCTTCTCGGGATGGAACTGGGTGGCGTACAGGTTTTCACGCCAAATCATGGAGCAGAACGGGCCGCCGTAGTCGGTTTCGGTCGCGATCACGTCCGGATCGTCCGGCACCACGTAGTACGAGTGCACAAAGTAAACGAATGTGCCGTCGGCCAGCCCAACGAGGATGGGAGCAGGGTGACGGATCAGCAGTTGATTCCAGCCCATGTGGGGCACGGAGAAGTCCGGGGGCAAATCGAAACGCACAACCTCGCCCTTAAGCACGCCCAGTCCCTGGTGCCGGCCGTTCTCGTAGCCGGTATCGAACAACAGTTGCAGGCCGAGACAGATGCCCAAAAACGGCTTGCCGGAGTGGATCGCCGCCAACACCGGCTCGATGAGTCCCCGGCGCTTTAGCTCGGCCATGGCATCTGCGAACGCCCCCACGCCCGGCAAAACCACCTTGGTCGCGGCAGCCACGTCGGCCGGGTCGCTGGTGACGATGGCCTGGTGGCCGACCTTCTCGAACCCCTTCTGCACGCTGCGCAGGTTGCCCATGCCGTAGTCGATGATGGCGATCATTGTGAAGGGATTAGGGATTGGCGATTAGGGATTGGCGATCACGGATCGGGCTTCTTCGGCGTCATCTCGGACACCGCTACCTGAACCGTGCAGTATCTACCGCACAAGAGCGGCCCGCAAGGGCCAAGGTTCGGCAGATTGGAGGCGCTATCTGATGGAGGCAAATGGTGCGTGCCCCAATCCCTAATCCCTAATCCCCAATCCCTAATCCCTCGCCTCTCATCCCTTCCTCTCGGGATACACAACCAACTCGACTCGGCGGTTGATTTCCTTGCCCTCGGGCGTCGCATTCGACGCCATGGGGTGGTTGGCACCATGGCCGACGACGAACAATTGGTTCGGCTGAAGTTGGGTCCGGGTCACGAGCACCTCGTGAACAACCATGGCGCGGGCGACCGACAGTTCGTGGTGATTGCGATACTGCCCGCCCACAACCAGATCGCTATCGGTGTACCCTTCCACGCCGATGATCTGGTTGGGATAGAGACGAAACAGCTCGTTGGCGGCAGTGATGATGAGGTTGATGGCCGTGGGACGAAGCCGTGCGCTGCCTGGCTCGAAGAGCTGGTTTCCCGGCAGTGCCACGCGAATCACGTCGCCATCGCGGCGGACGTGCCCGGGGGGTAGATCAAGTGCGGGGAGCGTCTGCAAGAAGCTGTTGTTGGGGGCGATCGACACGCCGCCCTGACGGCGCAGCGAAGCGTTGAGCGCCTCGACCTTTTTGTCGCTGCTGCCTTTGTCGGCTCGGAGTTGGGCCAACTGGGCCGTCACGCCGCGAAGTTGCTCCTGCAGGGCGGCCGCCTGATCCTCGGCCACCTTCGTCTGCTGCCGGGTCTGGGCCAGCAGCGTCCCCAATTCCTGGTTGTCGCGGTCCAGGGCAGTGGTGCGACTCTGCAGCTCCTTGTACTGCCGCGACATGGCCAATTCCTGCTGCTGATATCTGTTGACCTGCCCTTGCAGCACCAAGGGATTGTCGGCGCAGCCAGCCAGGCCTACCAGCACCGCGGCCGACCACCATGGCGTCCAGCGAAACCGTGGCATGGCAATGTTCCTCTTTGAGGAGACTTAACGCAGAGAGTCCGAGCGGTTTTGGCGGTGCTTCGATTCCCTAAGAAGAGGGGCGTCCCGGACGGGATCTACCGCAACAAGCAGGCCGGATGGTATCAAGGCAGGCAGTGGGCAGCAAGGCCAGTTGAGTGGTAGACAGTAGACGGTAGGCAGTGGGCAGTGGGCAGTGGTGGGCAGTGGGCAGTGGGGCGAAACGCGACGGACAGTAGCACAAACGCCCGCCGACTGCGTCGGCGGGGCAGATGACGGGCAGCCCGCGGCGGGCGGTTAGCGGTAGGCAGTAGACGGTGGACGGCGGCCGATTGGATTGCCGCTACGCCTTGCCCATGCCAGGCGGGCGCGGGGAATGCTAGAATTTCTAGGGGTAGGGGGGTCAACGTCATGCGCCCGTTGTTCCAAATCGTTAGCGACCTGGTTGTTGGGGCCGATATCCTCCGGCAGAGGCCCTATGGCGTGATCGAGGTGGTCGATGGCCGCTTCCGCCGCGTGCTGCTTCGGCCGCTGCCGAAGATTGTCTCCGCGCCCAAGATACTTCTTTTTGGTGGCTTGTGTCATCGGATTTGCGGGGGCGACCGGCTCCTCTTGTACTACAATCAGCCGCGGCGGTTTCCGAACTTCCTGGTGTTGAAATACGTCGTATCGGCACGGCAAACCGGTTTTGCCACGGTCTGCCGGGCATTGGCAGTTTTGGACGAAATCGCCCGGCTGAAACGTAGCGACGCCCTGCTGTGCGACGTAAGCAACTGGCGAATCTCTCCCCGGCTGATGGCCCGTGAGGGTTGGCAGGCGCACTGCCCATCGCGCTGGCACCGGCATTACATCAAACGGTTCTACGGCCAGTACCCGTCCCCACCTCCCTGGCTTGCTGATGGCACCCAGTTTGCGGTTGTCCCCCAGGGGGAGGATGCAGCAGCGCAGGTGGAAAACGCGCTGACCTCTTGATTTTTTTCCGCAGACCGGGCAAAATGAAAGCAATCCTGGCAGTTCGCCCAACCGGGTGACGATGAAAACCGTATGAGTTGCAGCCGGACCGCATATTATTGGTTTTACTTTAGCCCGCGAGGTCGCGGGGTGGGAGGTGGTCTGTAACTCGTAGAGCGATGTAACGAAGACCAAGAAGCCCCGAGACCAAACTGGATCTCGGGGCTTTTTTTGTTTACCAGCGCGTGCTGGTGGCTCCGACGTCGCAGTGGGCCGCAATGCGACCCCGCCGACGCGACTCAACTGAGCTCGTCGAAGTCAGTCGGCGGGCGTTTGCTGAACTCTGAACCCTGAACCCCGAACCCCGAACCCTGAACCCTGAACCCTCCAAGGAGATGTCCCATGATTGTCGTGATGAAGAAAGGTGCAACGCAGCAGCAAGTCGAGCACATGATTCAGCGGGTAGAAGAACTCGGGCTGAAGTCGCATCCGATCTACGGCACGGAACGCACGGTGATTGCCGCCATCGGTGAGAAGCGTGACGAGCTGCGGCACTCGCTCGAAAGCGGGCCCGGCGTGGCCGAGGTGGTCCCGATCCTGGCGCCGTACAAAGTGGCCAGCCGCGAGGTCAAGTCCGAGCCGACTATCGTCCGCGCGGGCAGTTTGGTCGTGGGCAATAGTCACCTCGGCATGATCGCCGGCCCTTGCTCGGTCGAAAACGAAGAGCAGACGCTCAGCACTGCCCGGGCGGTCAAGGCGGCCGGCGCCACGGCCTTGCGCGGCGGGGCCTTCAAACCGCGCACCAGCCCGTACAGTTTCCAAGGACTGAAAGAGGACGGACTGAAGATCCTGGCCGCCGCGCGGGCGGAAACCGGCCTGGCCGTGGTGACCGAGGTGATCGCCTGCACCGACGTGCCGCTGGTCGCCCACTACGCCGACGTGCTGCAAATCGGCGCGCGGAACATGCAGAACTATCGTCTCCTGGAGGCCGCCGGCGCCGAGGGCAAGCCGGTGCTCTTGAAGCGCGGCCCCAGCGCCACGCTGGACGAGTTGCTGCTGGCCGCCGAATACATCCTCAACGCGGGCAACCCGCACGTGATGCTCTGCGAGCGGGGCATCCGCACCTTCGAGACACACACCCGCTTCTCGCTCGCCCTGGCGTCGGTGCCCTGGCTGCACGAGAGGACACATTTGCCGGTGGTGGTCGATCCCAGCCACGGCACGGGCCACGCCAACCTGGTGGCCCCGATGGCTGCCGCCGCCATCGCTGCCGGCGCCGATGGGCTGATCGTCGAGGTGCATCCCAACCCGGAAACGGCGCTTAGCGACGGCTACCAATCGCTCAATTTCGCGGAGTTCGAGGAGCTGATGCGGCTCTGCCGCAAGGTGGCCGACGCCGTGGGGCGGCAAATGGTGCCCAACGAGGAGGCCCTGGTAGCCAGCAATGCGTGACTGGCAATGGTCGTCGGTCCAGAAAGCCGCGACCGTTGGTCGCAAAAGAGGGCCGCAAGCAACGGTCGTGGCTTTATGAAATTGCCCAACCTATCCGTGCGCAGGTCGCCGGTGCGCCGGTGGCATCTCGCAAGTCTCCGGCCAGACTGATATACTGCGCGGTACTGAAATCCTCCCCGACCCACTGCGGGTCAGACCTTCCATCACCACAAGGAGCCGTGACCATGCGTTGCTTCGTTGCCTTTGCACTCCTTTCTTTGATCTCGAGTTTGTGCACCGCGCAGCCGGCCGCGCCCGGCGGCAGCCTCAAATCGCGGGAGCGGATTGACCGCGGCGTGGTGGCCCGGCCTGTCGACGGCGGCAAGATCTATGTCGGCTGGCGGCTGCTGGAGTTGGACCCGGCGGAGCTTGCCTTCAACGTCTACCGCCGCACCGGCAGCGCTGCGCCGGTGAAACTCAACGCCGAGCCCATTCGGCAAACCACCGATTTTGTTGACTCCCAAGCGGCCCAGGGAACCGAGCACGCCTGGTTTGTGCGGACGGTGGTCGGGGGTCGCGAAGGCCCGGCGTCGCCCGAGGCCGCGGCCACGCCCTCAGAAAAAGCACTCCCATACATCTCGATAAAGCTTGACGGCAATCATACGTTCCAGAAGGTAGGCATTGCCGATCTCGACGGCGACGGGCGCTACGATTTCGTCGTCAAGCAGCCGCACGACAACATCGACCCGTACGAAAGGTATTGGCGGCGCAGCCCGGGAACGTACAAGCTCGAAGCCTATCGCCACGACGGGCGGTTCTTCTGGCGGGTGGATCTCGGCTGGGCGATCGAGCAGGGCATCTGGTATTCGCCCTACGTGGTTTACGACCTCGACGGCGACGGCAAGGCCGAGGTGGCCGTGAAAACCGGCGAAGGCGATCCCCGCGATACCGACGGCCGCGTGAAAACCGGGCCGGAATATCTCACGATCCTCGACGGGCCCACGGGCAAGCCGATCACCCGCGTCGATTGGCCCTCGCGCGAAGGTTTTGGAAACACCCCGGAGAAAGCCTACAATCACGCCTGCCGCAATCAACTTTGCGTGGCCTACCTCGACGGCAAAACGCCCAGCCTGATCGTCGAGCGCGGCACGTACGACATCATCAAGCTGGTGGCCTACCAACTCCGCGACAAGAAGCTCCAAGAGGTTTGGCGCTGGGATAACTCCAAGGAGCCCAAGTCGTATTGGGGCCAAGGCGCGCACTGGATGCACGCGGCCGACATCGACGGCGACGGCTGCGAGGAGCTAATCCTCGGCTCGGCCGTGATCGATCACAACGGCAAGGCCCTCTGGACCACCGGCCTGGGCCATCCCGACCACAGTTACGTCGGCAAAATCGACCCCGATCGGCCGGGCCTGCAAATCTATTACGGTATCGAAACCAAGCAGAAGGCCAACGGCATGTGCCTGGTCGATGCGGCCACCGGCAAGATCCTCTGGGGCTTCGACCAGCCGACCCGTCACGTCCACAGCCAAGGCCTGTGCAGCGATATCGATCCGAAGCACCCCGGCTGCGAAGCCTACAGCGCCGACACCGATGAAAAGAAGGCCTTCAAGTTCGGCCTGATGTGGGACTGCCACGGGCAGGTCATCAGCCGTGAGGAGCTCTGCGGCTTCGGCCCGCGGACGGCCTACTGGGATGCCGATCCGCAGCGGGAATTGGTGAACAAAGACCGTATATGGAAATATCAAGGGCCGACGCTGGCGCCGAAGATCGAAGGGCAACTGGTGGCCGTGGCCGACATCCTGGGTGATTGGCGGGAAGAGATCATCACCAGCCTGCCCGGCGAACTGCGGATCTACACCACGACCATCCCTGCCACCGACCGCCGCGTGTGCCTGATGCAAGACCCGATCTATCGCATCGACGTCGTCTGCGCCGCCATGGGCTACTACCAAGTGCCTATGACCAGCTACGACTTGGCGACCGGGAAGCGGTAGTCGGCAGGCGGTAGTCGGCAGGCGGTAGTCGGCAGGCGGTGGGCGGCAGCCAGTATAGCGGCTGGCGGCACGCAGTTTAGCGGCCGGCGGCACGCCGGCCCTACCGGCGGGTCGGGTCGGCCGGCTGCGAGCCGGTGAACGTCGCTGCGCCGCTGGCACTGTTGGGCACGAATTTGAAGACTTCGATAAAGTCCACGCCGCGCCGGCCGCTGTCCCATTTGTCGTAAATGGCAAACGGATACTTGTCGCGCGCGACCAGCTTGTAACGGGTCGTCATTGTCTCAAGCCAGCGGTCGAGGGGTGTTGCGTCGCGCTCTTCGGTCGCGGAGCGGAACAAAACGCATCGCAGAGGCCAGTCGGCCGACACGCGATCCAGCCGCGGCGGCTCGCCTCGGGCGTGTCGCGGGGAGTAAATCCGCTGATTGCACAGGTACAAGGCCGACCAGCCCCACTGGAACGTCCCCGGCGAGAGATTCTGTTTCAGATCCGTCTCCAGGCAGACCAGCTCGCCGTCGTGCGTCAGGTCGAACCAGAACCAGCGGGCGAAGTCGCGGGCCCGCAGCGTGGTGCCCGACTTGTAGGGATGTGTCAGGTCGCGCAGCAGCGAAACCAACACCACGGCCAGAAAGATTCCCAGAACGACATACACTCCGCCGCGGGCTCGCGGGCGGCACCGGCGCCCATACCAGGCCAAAAGCGACGTGATGCCCACGGCCGGCAGCATGCAGAAGGCCGCGGCGTCGTAGAGCCCCAGTTTCACGTGGCCGCCGTAAGGATAACGGTGCATCGCGGCGGCCACGAAGTTCAGCAAAAGCGGTACGAGCAAGATCGCCAGCAGGAGCCGTTGCCGGCGCCGGCAGAGCACCACCACGCCGGCCACAAAGAAGAGAAAGCTTAGTGTGCTGCCTCCGTTAGGTCCGCCCACCGGGTAAGCCAACAGCGGTCCGACGTGCGTGGACACCAGCCACCAGAGCAGTTCGAGTGGCTCCGTCAGCGGCGGAAAGGCCTGCCACCAGTGCTCGTCGGCCATCCGCTGCTGGACTGTATCGCCCACGAAAGCCCGGCTGACAAGTAGCAACACCGCGAAACTGGCCGCCATCACGAAATTGAATGCGGCCCAGGCAAGCCATCCGCTCGGCTGAGCGACTCGACTGAGCTCGTCGAAGGCTCGCCGCCAGCCGCGGTGGCAGCGGTTAGACCACAGCACGTATGCCACAATGAGGCTGACGGCTCCACCCACGAAGACGGCCGGATAGGAATATCCCACGGCCATGCCGATCACGCCGGTCAGTCCCCAAAGCCAGCGGGTCCGCTGTGGATTTTGCCACCACTCGACCAACAGACTCAGCATCAAAAGGGCGAAGAATAGGTCACAGCCGTAGGGCTTGGCCTCGCTGGCATAGCGGATGCCCGGATACGCCACGGCAAACAGTCCGACCGCCAGCACCAAGGCCGTGCCCTTCAGCAGCCGTGCTGCCACATGCTGAAATAGCAGCACGCTGGCCATGCTGCAGACAAAGGGGATCAGCCGCAGCGAATACTCGGTAAACCCCAGCAGCTTGACCGCGGTAAGTTGTCCCCACAAGAACAACGGGGCGCCGACCTGGCAGTAGTTCAGCGGCTTAAGCAGATCGAGATAGCCGCGATCAAGGAAGTTGGTGGCCAGCATGGCTTCGTCTTCCCACAGCGGGAATCGCAACAGATAGCGGACCAGCCGCGCCACCAGCCCGATCGCCAGCAGCGTCCAAATCCATCGCGTTTGCCACCGCAAGCCGAGCGGATCGGTTCCTTCGGGAAAGACCGCAATGGGCGAGACAGCAGATTCGACCGAATTCTGGCTCATGGCGTTCCTTGGTGCTGTTTTAGCCCCGGCGGCCACGCCGGGAATCCCGCCGCGTGGCCGCTCGGCTGCGCTCGCCGCGTGGCCGCGGCGGCTAAACGGGCGACTGCCACATTCGTGTACCGCATCTGGCTGCGAGGGGAAATCGCGAGTGTGAAGAATAATGGAACCCCCTGTTCGGGTCCAGAGCAACTGTTTTCGGCAATCTCTTGCGGAAATGCCCGTTGCGCAGGACAATGCCCGGCATGTCGGATGCTCCTCCCGCAGCCCTTCCGCCGCGCAGGGATGCTCCCCGCTACCAGCCGCTGGTGATTGTGCTGTCGGCTGCTTGCGCGGGCATTGTGACCGATCGGTTCCGGCCATTGCCGCTGCCGCTATGGTGGGCAGTGGCGGCGAGCACCTGGGTTGCCTGGCTATTGCTGTGGCGACAGGGCCGGGATCGCGCCGCCGCCATGCTGCTGTTGCTGCCCGTGGCCGCAGCGGCCGCTTCCTGGCACCATTGCCGATGGTATCTGTTTGCCGCCGACGATCTCGGTTTCTACGCTCGGAGCGATCCACAGCCGGTTTGCCTGGAAGCGATGGCGGTCGGCTCAGCCCGCCCGCTGGCGCCCCCGTCGCGCAACCCCATGCGGATAGCGCCGGCAGATCCGTTGGTCCGCCTCGATGTGGCCCCGCTGCGGCTGCGCGACGGCGGCCGTTGGCAAGATGTCTCCGGGCGGGCACGACTGGTGGTGGCGGGCGAGCTGCCGGCGATCTATCCTGGCGACCGGCTGCAAATCTTCGCGCGGCTGAGCGCGCCGATGGCGGCCCGAAACCCCGGCGAATTCGACCGGGCCGCCCACCTCCGCGGCGACCGCATCCGCAGCGAGCTTCGCAGCGAGGCGGCGCAGTGCGTCACGCTGCTAGCGCCCGGCCGACCGTGGAGCCTGGCTAGGTTGCTCGAACAGGTGCGGGCGCACGGCAACCGCCTGTTTCAGCAACACTTGGATCACAGCCGCGCGGCGCTGGCTTCAGCGGTGCTCTTGGGTCAGCGCGAACAACTTCAGCCCGAAGTGACCGAGGCCTTCGTCGAAACCAGCACGGTCCACGTGTTATCCATCTCCGGCCTGCACGTGGGGATCTTGGCCGGGGCGCTGATGTTCATGCTGCGGCGAACGGCGATGCGGCGGGGCTGGGCGGTGTTCCTCGTGGGGGCCTTCACGGTGCTCTATGCGCTGATGGTCGACGCGGAGCCGCCGGTGGTTCGGGCGACAATCCTGGTGCTGGTGGCGTGCGCGGCGCTTTGGTTGGGCCGCCGTCCTTTAGGGTTCAATACGCTGGCGGCCGCGGCGCTGGTGGTGCTGGCGCTCAATCCAGTCGATCTGTTCCGCACCGGGGCGCAGCTTTCATTCTTGTGCGTGGCCGGACTGGTGTGGCTCGCGCGGGCATGGCTGGAGCGAGCCGACCGAGAGAGCCCATTGGAGCTGCTGGTTACAGAAAACATGAGCTGGCCGGCCCGTGCGGCACGGCACACTTGGCGCGGCGTGTGGTCGCTAACGTTGGTGGGCGCGGTAATCTGGCTGGTGTCGCTGCCGCTGGTGATGGCCCGCTTCCAACTGTTTTCGCCCATTGCTCTGCTGCTGAACGTCTTGGTATGGCCGCCGATCGAAGTCGCGTTGCTCAGCGGCGTAGCTACCGTGGTCTCTGGGACGTTGTTTCCGCCCTTGGCGCCGCTGTGCGGCGGATTGTGCAACGGGAGCTTCTGGCTTTTGCAGTGGATGGTGACCACCGCCCGAGACCTGCCCGCAAACCGCTTTTGGGTTCCCGGGCCGCCCGACTGGTGGTTGGCAGGGTTCTACGGCACACTGGGCCTGCTGCTGGCCTTTCCGCGGTTTCGCCCGCCGCGCCGCTGGTGCCTGGCCCTGTTGGCCCTCTGGGCAGCGGTGGGATTCGGTGCGGCTGCCTTCCACCGGCAGCCTTCCCGGCTGCATTGCACCTTCCTGGCCATGGGTCACGGCTGCGCAGTCGTGCTGGAGCTCCCCTCCGGGCAAACGATGCTGTACGACGGCGGCCGGCTGGGCTCGCCGGACATCGCCGCGCGGACCATCGCCGGCGTGCTTTGGTCGCACGGTATTATGCGCGTCGACGCCATCGTCCTTTCACACGGCGACGTCGATCACTACAACGCCCTGCCGGGGCTGCTGGAGAAGTTCTCGGTGGGGACGATCTACGTCTCGCCCGTGAT